>Ga0187827_10006697_pt1 | contig 13062 bp, 13 predicted proteins | sample ETNtaG_39_FD_167969 | JGI IMG/M metagenome (GOLD analysis project Ga0187827, IMG submission 167969) | Marine microbial and viral communities from oxygen minimum zone, Eastern Pacific Ocean - ETNP2014_SV_150_PacBio MetaG (Illumina Assembly) | ecosystem: Environmental > Aquatic > Marine > Hypoxic... | reverse complement strand
ACACTCTTTTATGAATAGAGCAGAACTCTTTTCCCGTAACCGGTATATAATACTCATTCATCCATTTTTTGATCCCTAAATTTTTTATCCCAGCAATGTCTATAGGGTATATCTTTTCCATCTTTTCCATCTTTTCCATCTTTTCCATCTTTTCCATCTTTTTCTCTTATCTATGATCTAACTTTCTCAACCAGTACCTTATCCACAAATTTACCTTTGTAAAACATATGGCTCTTTAATCTTCCAGCTTCATTATATCCAGCATTTAAAAATGCTTTATAACAGCCTATGTTATTAGCATATATTCCTGCTATCAACTTGTTTAAATTAAGTTCTTCAAAAGCATATTTAGTTGCTAATTGTATTGATTCCTTCGCACAACCTTTTCCCCAGCTACTCTTATCCCCAATCATTATCCCAACATATCCGTGCTGATGCACCTGGTCCATATCTCCAATCTTAATATTACCTATATGTTCATTGTTTTTTCTCAGAAAAATACCAAATAAGGAATCAGCATGGCTTTCATTAATTTTCTTTACATATTCTTTTAAATTTTCCAACGATTTCCATTTATATTCTTATCCTGACAGTCTTAAACGCCTCGGCTGCCTCAAATCCCATCTTTACTCCCCAGTACTTAGCATTAAGTTCTACTGCCTTTAAAGAACGGGGGTGAGGAAAATCTCTTAATTCTGTTTCATATTCTTTTAACGCATTGATTTTAATATCTAAACTTTTATTTACGTCCACAAAATAATCAGGCATAAAATATGTCAATGAAGAAGGCTCATTCCATTCCGTAGAAGATGGTATTTCAAATGAATAAATCTCCTTTACGCTCTCATCTTTTGTAGGTCTACATGCGGTCATTACCGCTTTAAAGGTAACTTGATGGTCTATATTCAAATCACCTTGATGATGAGTAAATACTATATCAGGTTTAATATCTTCTTTTATTCTTTCAATTGTTTTGATAATATCAAGCAGTGGTACTGAGTCAAATCTGTTATCAGGAAAATTAAAAGTATATACCTTTTTCACTCCCAATATCCTGTTAGCATTTTCTGCCTGTTTTTTTAGTTCTGCAATTTCATTTTCCCTCTTTGCCAGATCTCTCTTTCTATCTCTGGAAGTAACACCTTCACCAAGTATCAGTGTGTATACATTGCTGCCTTCAGATGTAAGCCTTGCAATAGTTCCTCCACAACCAAGCACTTCATCATCAGGATGTGCGGCTATGACTAATATAGTCTTCATTATCTATTATGCATTGTTATTTGAAGCCTATTTTAGTGGGGTTGAATATTCACCTATTTTTTCACGCTCGTACACGTGTTTATAATTTGGTACTTTACAAAACACCGCCACCGTCCACCGTGACAATATTGCCCGTAATGTATGAAGCCTTATCAGAAACTAAAAAAGCAACCAAACCTACAATATCATTAATACTTCCCAACCCCAGGGGGCACTTCCTCCTTATATCTTCCTTAAACTCTTCATCATATATCATTTTAAATTGTTCCGTCATATCAGTCTCCACAAAACCTGGCGCAACGGCATTAACACGCACAGGTGCAACCTCTTTTGCAAGTCCTTTTGTCAAATTATTAAGAGCGGCTTTTGAAGCAGAATAATTAAGAATCCCTTTTTCTGGTTTTATCCCAGCTATTGAAGATATAAATACAATTGAAGGATTTATCTTAGAGCAAACTAATTTATTTGAATAAACTTTTGCAAACGATAATGCACCAAAATAGTTTACGTCAAACAAGTCTCTTGCTTCACTGATTTCTAATGATCTTATAGGGCTTATATTCTGCACACCAGCAGAATAAATGAGGCTATTAATTCTATCTTCCTCCTTAGAAATACTTTTAACAAACATATCTATCTCATCAAATTTAGTTACGTCAAATACTTTTGTAATTATTCCATAGCGTTGCAGCTCTTTAAGTCTTTCTTCTCTCCTTGCCACTGCAATCACTTTCTTATCTTTAGATAGAGATATCGCAATTTCTCTACCAATACCACTGCTGGCACCAATAACCATCACCACTTCACCCATTAATCTTATTTTCTCCCATCTTTATTAGGTCTAACACTGTTACAGCATCTGCTATATCACCAGGCCGCACATTAACTCCTAATTTATCATACATACTAACTAAGCTAAGTATCGCTAATGAGTCAAATTCCTCAAGATCTTCAAGCTTTAACTCTTCTTCTAATTCAACTTCAGTTTGCATCAAATCTTGTAAAAGCTTTAAAAATTCAACTTGTTTCATTTAGAGCACATTATTAAACTTCCTTACAACAGGAGCAAATATATTATCCGTAGTTACATAACAGGCAGCCCAACTTAAACCTATCCCAAAACCAGCAAAAACACTCCTTAACAGTTTTTCAGAATATTCATTACTTAAATATCCATTAATTGTCCCAGGGATAGAAGCAGAATTTTGATTTCCATAAACCTTCGCTGTTTCCATTGGCACTTTATTCTCACTAACGCCTAATTTACTTGCAATATTTTTTAAAATATAATAATTTGCCTGGTGTAACACGAAGTAATCCACTTCATTCTTAGAGATATTAGAACTCTCAAATAGTTCCTCAATTAACCCTGGCACAGTTTTTACTGCAAAATTAAACACTTCTGCTCCATTCATATATAAATCACATTCGCGTCTCAAACTACCATCATCTCTTTCCACTAATTTTAATGTTTCTTCAGAACATTCCATTCTTGCGCCACCCGCAGGAATAATAAGATGCTTATATCCAGAACCGTTGCTGTGCAATACGAAACAACTTTTATTACCACCACCTTTTTCAATTAATACAGCGCTTCCAGCATCTCCCATAAGAGGTGTAAATGTTTTGTCCTTCTTGGTAAAATAATTGCTTACATCTCCAACTAAAAGCAAAACCTTTCTAAACCCACAGTTAATAAATGCAAACCCATTAAATAAGCCATATACAAAACCAGAACACCCCAAATTAATATCATAAGCAACAGTATCTATGCTTAACCCAAGTCTATCTTGCATTATAATTGCAGTTGATGGCGCTCTATAATCAGGTGACTGCGTAACAAATATAAGGCCATCTATTTCATCTTTCTTCAGATCTATATTGTCAAATAATGTTACCGCACTCTGGCAGCATAAGTCGCTTGCACAAATACCATCGCCCACAATATATCTACTGCCAAACCCTATAGTTTTTTTTAACCTATTTAAAGTCTTATCATCAAACCCATACTTATTTTGCTCATCTTCAATATCAACCTTATGATTACCTATAGTGGTAACAATAGCAGATATTGTTACGTCATTAAATGACACTTTAGCCATTATTTATTCTTAAATCCACATACTCTATTAGAGAATGCACACTCTTAAAAGGTGTTAATTCCTTATCCATACTCTTTTCATCAGCAATCTGAATATATCTGTCAAGTTTCTTTTGTAATTGATCTTCCAACTCCAAGATCAACTGCAAAATACACATTGAATCAAAACTATCGAACAACTTTGTGTTTACATCTATAGAATCTAAAAACCCTAACTCTTGTTTTACTTTATTTACAGCGTCAAATACTATGTCTTTCGCTATCACCTTCTATGAGCCTTAATAAATTCTATATCTTCTACCTTATGTTTTAATATGTACTCTTTTTTATGCTTGTTACCATTAATAATTTCAAACCCCATATCTTCATAAAATTCTTCTACTTGTGAGTTTGCTGCTGTTTCTTCATAAACGGCTTTTAGGTTTTTATTTCCAGTCTCCAACTGTATAACTTTCAATATTTTTTCTTCTACCCGCCTACTCAACGCACGACAACTTAATAACAAAGTATCAACCAAATCGTCTATAACAATACCGACACCCACAATCCCAAGGTCTCCATACTTATCCGTAACCTGAAAGTCAAAGACACTATAATTATCCATCATCCTCTCCAGTTCAACGACATTATATCTTCGTGTAGTTAAATTAAACTGATTCGTCTTATTAACAAGTTGAGCAATCCTATGTAAATGGGCCTTATTATTTATGCTATAACTAATATTAATTTCAAGATTCTTAATATAATCGTCAACACTACTAGCATCCGGAATTAATTCTTTCCTTTTACGTTCTTCAACATATAACTCGGTTTTCCTTGCATCTTCTTCAACAACTATAAGAGATTTTAAACCCACTATGTTATTTAAGATTGAAAGGTTTTTTATAGGATTGTTTGCATCTAACTTATAACACTCTACAGATCCTAATGTTTCTTTTACCTCGTTTATTTCAAATGGACTATCATCTATAAAGACGAAACTGTCAATATTTAGATTTAATTCATTAGCCACATCAATAATACTCTTACTCTTTGGTTGCCAATTTATTTTTTTTATTATGAAATCATCCCATTTTAAAGGCATATTCTTACTATCAAATACTTCTTTTACATCATTGTGGTTGTTTTTACTAATTATGACCAGTAATATTCCGCTGTCCTTTAAGGCCTTTAATAATGATTGGAAATATTTAAAAATTATACCAGGGTAATTCTCATCAATTTTTATATTATCTATACCGTCTTCCCCAACTATACCGCCCCACAACACATTATCTGCATCTACTGCCAAAACCTTCTTTCTTGGATTCTGGAATAAATAGATTTTGCTTAAGATCTCTTTGGCAATAAGCCCAGTTGCAACCTTTGTAAATGGAGATTGAAATAAGAACTTATTTTGTAGGTTATACATCCTTTCAGCACCAATGTTTATCCCAATATTAAAGACGTTAAGAATAGCAGTATCGCTTACACCACAAGCAATTTTGTCTATTTCATGATTTAGCTTAAGCAGTTCATTATAATTAACTATATTTAATGTCGAATTAAAATCATAGAAAGGTGAATAAACATTTGACAATATCAATCTTGCATTATTTTTCTTTCTAAAACCCAGAAGATGCTGTTTTAACATAGATATTTTTTCGCATATATCATCTTTTATAAAGTTATCAAAAAAAAATGAATAATCAATTAATACAACCAAAATGTCCGTTCGGACTTCAGATCTCAGCACTTGAATAATAGTATTTAAGTCACAATGGTCTACATTATAGCCACTGAGATAACTTTCAAATGGCTTTGTAATTATATTTGAAACAAATGTTATATTTTTCATCACCTATCTAAACTAATTATTTCACTCACATAGTTATCCAATCATATCCCAATTCAAAGGAGTACCTTTCGCCACTTCTTCACTCACTTTTTTACCCAAAAATATATTGTAGTACTTAATCGGCAATCCATATCCAGGCCTGATCGCTTTAAGATTTTCTTTAGTAAAAATGTCTCCAAGCTTCATGTCCATAGTTACATATAATGAACGACGATATTTTAAATATTCTTTTTCCTCATCTGTAGGACCATAATGGATCATACCCAACGATTGCCAAGCTTTTTTTGTTTCCTTAACAAGAGTTTTCAACTCTCTTGGTTCAATAGAAAACTTTGAATCTGGCCCAGAGTCCATACGGGACAAAGTGAAATGTTTTTCAATAACAGTTGCCCCTAAAGCTACACTAGCAATTGCGACGCCATTGCCCAGAGTGTGATCTGAAAGCCCAACATGAACATCAAACATTTCCTTCATATGGGGTATAGTAAGTAGATTAGCATTTCTTGGTAAAGCAGGATATGTACTAGTACATTTTAGTAAAACCAGGTCCTTGCATCCTGATTCAAGAGCAGTGTTAACTATATCATACAGTTCTCCCAATGTTGCCATACCAGTCGATACCATAATTGGCTTGCCGGTTTCTGAAAGATAACGAATTAATGGCAAATCAATATTATCAAAGCCTCCTACCTTATAAAGAGGCATACCTATTTCTTCTAAAAAATCCACATCTGTATAGTCTAATGGAGAGCTAAAGCAAATTAGTCCAAGATCGTTACATTTTTCAAATATTACTTTGTGCCATTCTCTTGGAGTATATGCATTTTGGTATAGTTCATATAATGATGTTCCATTCCATAGACTGTTAGCATCATTAATGCAAAATTCATTTTTATTGAGATTCAAAGTCATTCTATCTGCTGTATAAGTTTGTAGTTTAATCGCATCAGCACCGGCCTCAGCTGCTGCTTCAACTATACTGAGTGCACGTTCCAATGATTTATTATGATTAGCAGACATTTCTGCAACTATAAAAGGTGCATTATCAGTTCCTATATGTTTTTCACCAACTATAATAGATTTCATGTAATTTTCCTACTATCCTTATAAGAAACATAATTATCACTATTTAGCAGTTTATATACGAGTTGACGAGTATATTGTAGAACATCCGGAGATATAACAGTATTTACCATGTTAGGTATTCCATATTTCATATTTTTTGTATCAATATTTTCAGGAATGTTATTATTTTCTAAAGCTATATCATATAGAGCTGAACCAGGACATGGAGTAACAATATAAAAAACAACAACATCAAGACCAGCATCTTTTACTCTTCTTGCTAACATAAAGCTATCTGTTAGTTCGTCATAAGTTTCATCTGGGTAACCAATTGTAAAATAACCGTTAATGCGAAGTCCCTTCTTCTTTGAAATCTTTACCAGCTCTATAACATCATGATTCTTTATATTCCATTTAGAAGAAGCATATTTATCTAAAATTCGTTGATTACCAGATTCAAAAGGATAACTGAGTTCTTGCCATCCAACATCCATCATAAGATCTAACATATCAGAATCTACAGTGTAAGATTTATTCTTATAATCACGCTTGAAAAAGTGTGCAGTGTTTATACCATTACCATTTATAATTTTAAGTCCTTTGCCTTTCAGTCCAAGAAAAATCTTTTTTATACGTTTTCGATTGGCAAAAAGACTGTCATCTTCAAGAAACAAATACTCTGCACCTAATTTTTTAATTATGTCAACCTCTTTCATCACTCTTTCATAGCCTTTATATCTAATACGTGGAGTGTACTTTTTTTTCGACATATGGCAATAAGAGCAGCTAAAAGGACAACCGCGTGAAGTTTGCATCGTTAGGAATTTAGCCTTATTATTCAAACTGCCTCCTCGTGGATCTCCTATTTCCCAGTATCTCTTTAGTGGAAGAAGGTCCCATGCAGGCAAAGGCAGTTTATCTAAATCTCTTAGCACTGGCCGATTAGGATTAACTACAATCTCACCATTATTAGATTTATACGCAATATTGCGAATGTTGGCATAGCTTTGATTGCGTTCAACACACTCTGCAATCTCCAGCATTGCATCTTCACCTTCACCAAATACAACAATATCAAAACAATTGCCTAAAAACAGCTTGTAATAAAACTCAGCGTTACCTCCACCTGCAACAGTTAAAATATTAGGGTCAACTTCCTTTGCTATATTAGCTACTTCTAAACAATTATGAGTTTGAGATGTAAAAATTGAAGTTACTCCAACTATTTGATTACCTTTTAATTTCTCTTTATATTTATCTGTATCTAACCCAACTCTAAAGTGATCATTTCCTAAATTGGTGCGATTGTAAAAAGAAGTCCTTAAATTATCTCCATTATCCCCTGTACAAATATCAAGCAATGAAACATCGTAACAATGCTCTCTAAGTTTACCAGCAATATACAACAGTCCTAAGCTACAATCTTGCTTCGGGTTTTCACCTTTGGCAAACTGTTGAGCTGAGTAAACAAGCTTTATATGTGTTTTTTTCATACTTTGTTTTTATGATTTGGTACAGTTAAATATATAGGCAGGACAATAATTATTACTATGTAATGTCAGTACTGAAATCCATGCCAAAGTATGATTAATAGTTTATGAACAATATGTAGCTCTACACAAATAAAAGAGACGGATATCATAGGAATCACAAACAATTAATCTTACAATTACATGATAACTATGTCATTGCAAGCGAAAGCCATTGTTATCATAGACGTTGCAGATGATTTCAAATATTTCTCTGGAGTTTACGTTCTCTTTATGACATAAATATGCTAAACCACCTATAAGTCTAAGGGATTCACCACGCCATTAAACATGGAAATATATACATCGTTAAGGTAAACAGTCTTTTAAGCTAAAACTGATCTAACCTGTCATCAATCTTATTATTAAAAAGTGGTTCCATGAATTGCTCCCATTGTGGTTGTTTAGAAATCTTTACTGCTTCTTCTAAATTAGTTTTGTAGGCGGATGCGTTGCCAAGTTCTTTGTAACATTGCGAGATTCCCCAATAAGCTAAGCAATGGCCAGGGTAATTACTTAGAACAAAGCGAAAAGCTTCAATAGTTTTTTCTGGATTCGCCATAATTTGTTTGTTTTCTACAAAGTTAACTCTATAATTTGCATATTTCCTGAGATATAAAATCTCTTTAACAGCAAGGTGAGGCATATCCATTATAGGCTCATCATAATTAAGATTTACTTCATCAATTTTCAAATATCCTTTAGCTATTGCTGTTTCATAAAGAGATGTGCCTGGTATAGGCATAAAACAACTGAAAACCGCCCAGTCAATAGGTAATGTTAATGCAAAATTGACTGTTTCATGAATTTGCTCTTTTGTCTCACCTGGTATTCCAATCATAAATGTGGCTCTAAGAAAAGCTTCTTTCCCTACAAAACTCCTTATTGACACCATCTTTTTCATAATCTCTGACTTTGTAAGCTTTCGTCTTAATATGTTTATAAGAACTTCGTCACTCCCTGATTCAATGCCTACTTGAAAAGTCTTACTCTCGCGATTTTCAAAGTATAGTTGAAGTATTTCATCGTCTATTGCATCTAATTCCATATTGGCAAAAGTATATGGTATTCCATCATTGTTTAAAGCTCGCATAAGCTTCTTAATCTGTATCGGTGAACCACATGGATTATCATCCCAGAAAAGAAGCTCCTGTACACCCAAACCTTTATAAATTTTTATATGCTCAATAAGAATATCAGAATTTAATGGCCGATAGGGACCAATATAATTTGCGGTACCGGAAGTACAATATGTACATTTATTTGGGCAACCTCTACTAGCATAGAGTTGTAAACAAACACGGTTGGATTTCAAATAAGAATCTGACAAAAAAGATGAATATGTCAAATACTCATCAATCTTAATAAGACTTAATTTATATGGTGGAAGTACTTTTAATGATATGTAGCTTTTCAGAGAGGGATACCAATGGATCTCTGGTTTGCTGGAATGAATACCTTCAAGGTCATTTTCAGAAATTTTCCCCTGAAGAAAATGTAAAAGTTTCTCAAATCTAGTTTCACCTTCACCAACAACAATAAAGTCTACATTATTATCCTTGATAGCGACTTGAGGAGACGTGCTAGGGTAGCATCCCCCGAGAACAACAACCGACTCTGGTAATACTTTCTTAGCAAGCCCAGCTATACGATGCACTTGATTTTTAGTTTTATGAAATAGACCTGAAATCCCAATAATCTCTGGTCTCTTCTTTAAAAGAAATCTCTTTACCATCTCATCATGAACTTGGAGAACATTATTTTCGTGATAAGGTCTCGAACGAAATAACAATGGGAGCTCAACATTAACATCAAAAATTGAAATATCTACATCATTATTCTTGTGATAAAGGTATGTTGCAATGCTTAACAGGCCTAAAGGATAATATCGAGCAGCTTTATTTTCCATCCAGGGTTCAAACCTAAATTTATTGATTTTAAATAAGGTAGGAGCTATTAAAGATATCGTTGTAGCCTTGTTGTTTTTCATGTTTAAGTTACGAAATACCAACCTTGAACCACTTTACAATAGCCTGATTCATTGTCACCACTATCTTGGTTACAAGCAAATTGTTGGAAACCATCTCATATACATGGCTTTTATTGATGATAGGCAGTGATTTGCATCGGCTGGGGATCTCCTGCATGGGCTGTTAAAAGCCGCATATGTGCCAACTATGTTTTATTTTATATAACTTCTTATTACATTTCATCATTCTTCAAACATTTACTCAACAGTAAAGGACTTCAAAATGTTAAAGATTCTCATATTCAAAGGCGTCAGAATCTCCCATTTCAATATACCAGTTATCAATATTTAATATTTCGTTTGGGACACAATGATTTAATATTTTTACTACAAAAATCTGACACCAAGCTTCAGCTTTATTACTTTGATATCTTGACGGTTGCCAGCAATTTAAAAAAGAACATCCATGGTCATCAGCGCATATCACAAAATCACCTTTTGTTTTTAACAGTTGATGATATACTCTCTCATCTTTATAGTAGTCTTTTATATATATATCTTTGTCTTCTCCAAACTTCCATTGATACCATTCATTATTATGGCAAAATCTATACCTATCAGAGTAATCAGAAGTATCTATTTCTTTTAAATTAACAAATTCCAAAGAGCCTACAATCTGCCTACCAAATGCTAGTTTTTCAACCTCAGCAAATCTTCGATTAGGAAATCCACATATAAAATCAACCTTTTGATCCACACATATTTGATCGACAAGTTCATATATGCTTGTAATCACTTTTAGGTTCCTATATTTTTTGTGAACGTAAGTATGTAATATTTGCATTGCATTGAATTGATTAATTTTGACTGGTAACATTCCCGTAAAACCAACTACAGTATTTAAATCCTCTGCAATCACTCCATAAGGTGTTCTTGACGGATAATCACGATAGTAATGCAGCCATTTCTCTACAGACCAATTATAAGGATTACCATCACTGGCAAACATTTTTACTATGCTTGAAGCATCTTTTTCTGATGCAATGCGGCAAGTTATTTGCGTATTTATAGCTAAATCCTTCTTATAGTATTTTTATTTGTAGCTTTTTATTTGTTAAATTGCTTCCATCGATTTCCCGGTTATTGATCTTTGTCACATTATTTAATAATCAAATTACGATTGAAATCTATAGAATTTACTAATTGTTTCCTTGAAGTATTACCTCTTGTGATGACCTGTAAAATCTTGTTCCGGCCCGCGGAGGTATATAGTCTCCAACTTCCTTTCCGGCAATTTCGTTTATCGACCAGATGAGGTCTTTAAAGCCAAGCAGATGGCGAAACATCACAGTACTGGAAAATCTCGGATTAATTTCAAATATCACCGGCCCTCTCTCTGTGAGTCTTAGTTGAGGATTGATACTACCTTGCAAATCCAATACTTCCGCAAGCCTGTTCAACATAACCTCAATTTCCGTATTTTCTCTAACCTCACCATAAACAGTAAGGCTTCCATCAAGTCTTCTTTTTAGAATTATTGTTCTAATCTCCCCTGTCTTGCTTCTGTATACACCACAAGTATATTCCTGATCATCCGGCCTTAGATATTCCTGCCACAGATCATCAGGTCTCTTTGTCGCGTAATAATCCACTACTTCCTCTTCAACTACCACAATCTCACGACTCCCTGCGCCATAGCGTCCTTTTATAATACAAGGAAATTCCTTAGGCATTCCTTTACTTACTAAAATCGTCCAAGGGTAGGATAGGCCTGAAGATTTCAGGAAATCAGAGGTAAGAACCTTATCAAAACCTATGGTTAATGCTTTTTTATTTACTCCTAATACGGGGGTACCGTCCAAAGTACCTACAATATCCTCATTTAGAAAGAAACGTAATTCCGGTTCAGAGGTTGGGATAATCAGGTCAACTGAATATTTTTTGCATACATTTAACAACCTTTCGATATAAAACTTAGAATCCGCCCTTTCCACTATCTCAAAAACATCAAAAAAGGCAGAACCTCCGTGCTCTTCATTAATATCACATCCGATTACACGATTAGAGACATTAGAGATTTTTAAAATCCTGCCTATACTTATCCCTATATCTCCACCGCAGCCTGTTACAACTATATTTTCAAAAGACATTTTCCTTATAAAACTTCGGCAAATACGATTATAGTTCTGCCGAGACCAACCTCAGCTGCGACTGACATAAAATCAACATACTTATCAGTTCCATGATCCATTAAGTATCTCTCCATTACAACTCTAGCATTATGGGCCTCTGTCCCTTTACTCTTGTCCACTACATAATTTGAAAATTTATTTAATAAATAAATCTCTATTGGAAAATCCGCTAAAATCTTTACTATGCTAAAACCACAATTAGCCAGAACCTCCTTAAGAGATGTTAGAGTGAAGAAATTCAGATGTCCCGGAGGACTAAACCAGTATTCGGATGAAATGCTACCGTTGTCTAAAAGTATTTGCTGAAGGGTCGAAAAGTCATTGGGTACTTTAATACGCAACATTGAATCCCTGCCCATTATTTTCTTCACCCTCTCCAATAAGATTACGGGTTCCCTTACATGCTCGAGTACGTTCGACAGATTAATAAAATCAAATTTATTATTATCTGTAATCTTTTCATCAAGTTCCTTAAAAATATTATTCTTAGTAAAAAAACTCAAAATTTCCGGATTGTGCCTCTCAATAGCAAATGACGATAGGTCACAACATTCAATTTCCCAGCCATGATCATAAAAGAACCTGGCAAAAAAGCCCTCTCCGCAGCCAATGTCGATTAATTTACCTACAGTTTTTTTTCCAGCTTGCTTCCATACGTAATCAGCAACAACAGGTTGAGTTAAAATAAATTGCATTTCTTCTTCGGAATAATCATGGGAATAAGAAGCACTCTTGCAGGCTTGAAAATACTCCTCCCTGTAATAGTGATCCAACTCTTCCTGAGACGGAATGGGATATGCCTGATAAAAACCCATGGGATGTTTTCTCTTAGTGTAACTCATGGTAAATACTAAATTATTTTATCCTCAAGCCTTAATTTTTCCTGACTCTAGTCAAGACTTCATGCAGATATGGCAAGTGAGGGTCAATCTTTTTAACATCTTCAATTATCGTAGAACTGTCAAAAGGTGTATGCTGAAACACAAGGCTTCGATTCCTTGTATCAATTACTAGCCAGCTTCCTACGGAGCTTCTGTCTCTAGGTTGACCAACTGAACCTGAGTTAACGATTGTGGTATCATTGCAGAAGTAGACAAATGGATAATGTG
>Ga0187827_10006694_pt1 | contig 13065 bp, 22 predicted proteins | sample ETNtaG_39_FD_167969 | JGI IMG/M metagenome (GOLD analysis project Ga0187827, IMG submission 167969) | Marine microbial and viral communities from oxygen minimum zone, Eastern Pacific Ocean - ETNP2014_SV_150_PacBio MetaG (Illumina Assembly) | ecosystem: Environmental > Aquatic > Marine > Hypoxic... | reverse complement strand
ATACATGGCCAGCCCTGTTGGACATCCCTTCAGTTAAGTCTCCTACCTGACAGATGATGTCACATCCTTCTTTTTCAAATTCTGAAAATGCAATGTCAATAAGCTCATAAAGACAGTATTTACTGCCAAAATGAATGTCACCCATTACACCTATTCTTGTTCTGTCACCCTGTAGATCAATAACTGGTATACTAGGTTGACCTGGTGTAACCCTACCACCTTTTGCGATAGCTTCGAGCTCTTTAGATGAATATTGCTCTGCTATCTTTCGTAATGCAACAGTTTTATTAACATCGGGTATATTAAACTGTTTTGATTCTCGTCTATAACGCCTTAATGTTGGTGACTTAATACCAAAGGTGTCACAAGTAGCGTCTTCGCCGTGGAGGAGATAATACCCGAGTATCTCCTCAATTCTTTCTTTGCTTACGGGCACTTAGTTATTTTAGTAGTCCCACTCATCAGCATCCAAGAAATCCTTGATTAATTGCCTATTTCTTGGATGATTATATTGATTAAGGGGATCTGCGTATCTCCAGGCTTCTTTGGTGATCTTGTCATTAGGGCCATACCCTTCCGATGCATCATTAAGATCCTGATGGACTCTGTTGGTATAGTTATGATCTGTATCGCCTACATAATTCAGAGCCGCCTCAAAAACTGCTCGTGTTGAAGCCGCTGATCCAGGCCAGTTCGAGCCTTCCTTTCCCACTGGCCCTGGGCCTAAGCCCTTATAACTTCCAGGTATATAACCGCCCCAGTTATAACGGTCCCCTCTATTATCTCCCCACTGAAGACTTCCCCGCGTCATATCCATGGTGTTAGGAGTGTTGTCCATCAGCGCCTCTTCGGTGACAGTTGCACCGTCTGGCATAACATCAGTCCCAAATCCAAATGGATCCTTTCTCCGCTTTTGTTGATCAAGAAGGTAAGGATCCATAGTGGGTGGCCCCTCTCCTAACCTTCTTGCTAATTTATCACTCATTTTCTTATCTCCCTGAATAATTACCGTATTAATAATGGATCTATATCCACATCTGTTGAAATGGGAACAGTTGTGCCATATCCAAATGGATCCCTTCTTAATAGCTCTTCGCTCATATCTGTCCCATCGCGGGCAAAATCAGAATTTGCAATCCCTTGCCCGCGCTCACTAAGAGCTGTATCAAAAGCGTGCTCATCAAGCCAAGGATGATATCCTTTTTTGTTTGAATACTCGCTATCTTTGGTAGCGAGTTTTTCATTCCACCATTGTCCTAATTTAGTTTTGCCAGGTAAAGTAGGTCTTCGACCTCCAGGATGCAATGATGGTAGCCATCCTTTCAAATCCATATCTAATTGCTGGTACTTATTTATTTCTGGAACTGAGTATTGTCCAGGAGTATGCGAACCAAAATAGTGCATAAGCTCATGAGGTAAGGATTCTTCTCTTCCCCACTCTGAGTCTGGAACATTTATTGTATTATCTTTTCTACTATACCAACCGCCAGGAAGATCTTCTGGTGCTCTGTCAGGATATGTATTAGAAGCATGAGCTTCCCATTCATCTTCAGGAACATAATTAACACTTAAATTCCCTGATTGTATATCAGCTATTAAATCATCATAGCTTTTATCAATGGAAGGTCTCCAACGAAGGAATTTTTCAATATCCTTTTTATTTTGTTGTGCTAAGTATAATAGTCTAGGATCCATCAGGCCTTATCTCTTTAACCACTGTTCTTAGCTCTCCAAGCCTTAGCAGCTTTAATATATGCTTCTTTACCTCCTTTACCTTCCCACTCCTTAGCGACAGCGTCAGTATATGACGCTTCATATCCAATTCTTGGTTGAGTTGGTTGAGGTTGTCTCCTTAGATTCTCTATGTCATTGGCATTTGTCCCACGAGCAAAATCTGTGCCAAGCTCGTCAAGGTTCAGAGCCACATTTGTTGTAGAGGCGGGTGCGCCTTCAGAACTCCATTCAGTCCCAAATCCAAATGGATCTTTTTGAGGTCCATTATCAAGAGCTTCTTCAAGTGCTTTAGCCCTGCGAAAGCCTAAGAGCCTGCCTTTATCATAACTCGATATGTTCACACTTCTCGGATCTCCGCGTGACAATTGGTTCGCCTGGTTGCCGCCAAGAACGCGGATATTGCCAGCATCGTCAAAGCTATCAAAAAAGCCGACATGCCCTTTCCATGCATCCTCGGGTCTATTTCCGCGAGAAAACACCGCTATATCGCCTCTTTGTGGGTCTCCGCTTACCTCTTCGCCCCACTGCATGAAAGACCGCGCATTTGCTTTGCCTGTTCCCTCTTGGCCTGTTTGAGCAAGAGTTGAATTGACAAAAGCCGCGCACCAAGCCAGTTCCCGTGGATTAAGGTTTACGCCGCCGTTTTTTAGATATTCTTCTAAAACAGCGCTTTCCTTGTCTCCAACATGGGTCATTCCTTGGGATTCGTTCGCGAGGTCATACCAATGATGGCTCATTTTTTTTAGCTCCTTTCTTTAACTTGTTAAAACTACATCCCACATAGATGACATATAAAGTTCGTTGTCTGTAGATTGCGGATCCACATCAGCCTGGAGAGTCAGTATTGCTAAATCCCCTGCCTTTACCATGGGTTCAACATTAAAATCTGCTTCATTAAAGGAATACACTTTATGGTTCGTACCATCGTGGGCTATCGTTGCCGATGCTATGGTTACCGAATTACCTGCAGAAAATGTATCCTCGTCTGCAACGCTTTCAACTTTAAGAGTAAGATTATGAGCTGCATCAACTGATCCTATACGGACCGTAAACTTTTTTAGAGTCATATCATACATGGTCTGAAAAGCAGTTCTATTACCTGCGGTAGCCGTATCCGTATCATCTGACCATGGTAAGTAGATTTCATCTTGATCAAGGTCTGATTTAATATTATGGCAAAATGCCCAATATGTATTAGCGAGTGAGACATTTAGTCTATTATTAGTAGTGTCTAAAACCGCATTTAATCTTTCTTGTGTAGTCCCGTCATTAACAGAGACAGTCCCTCCACTAGCCGTTCTAAAGACCTTATTTAGTACTTCTTTTGTTGTAAAATCGTATAAACCCATGATTTATTTCCTTTTTATCCACCACCACCGCTAATTTAATAGCTATTCATTTTTTAAGATCCTTCATTGCGTTGCCAAGTTTACTTAGTTTGGCAGAATAGGCAACACCCATCCATATTACAATGAGTCCCATTATTGACTCGAATAAGTCGACATTGATTGCGTCGAAGTAGTACATACTAGAACAGACAAGTGCTGCCCCTATTCCCATCTGCCGTTTCTTTGATGATTCTCCAACAAATAATCCAACAACATTGTTTACTAGTTTGCCCATTTTGTTCTCCTATTTGAATTGAAAGTTAATTTTCATCTCCAGCAATTATGGTGATGGTTTGTTTAGGTCGTCGTAATACACACCCAAATTATCGCTTCTAGTGCTACCGCTGGGGTTGCTTATTAAATCTTTTAAAGATTTGAGGTACCTTTGATCTCTTTCTCTGAGTTCATCTGAGAAGTGTGGCTTACGCTCTCCAGACCATGATCTTGAAGGGACATAATTCCAATAAGTGCCACTTTTAGTAGGGTCATGATCGTCGCTCCAATGAGGCTTTCTTTCTCCATTGAAAGTACGAGGAGGGGTGGCATTATAATAACCATTTAGATAGTTCCAGAAATCTTTATTCCAACCCATTTTGTCTTCCTATTTGAGTAAGCCTCTTATTGTGGTATACGCCATTCCGATAAAACCAGTGATTAGTACCCACATTCCTTTTATAGCTGACTTGCGGAACATCGTGTTTTTATCTACTGCACCTTGCAACCCTAAATCTTCGTGCTTTGTGGGGTCACCCATCAGACATATTTTAATATCATTCACAACACTTGCTAGCTCACTGCTCTCCTGCCTGTGTTTGGTAAGCTCGTCTAAAACAGTCTGCAAATCTTTTTTTTCGCTGCCATTCATTTGTTTGTTTCGTGCTTGATATAGTTAATGCCGTCAGTATCTTTGCTGTATGAATGCAGAGAACACTGACTGCTATCCAAAACAAGTTCAGATAATTTTCCAACAGATAAATCATACCCCGATACAAAACACCGACAATCATTGGTGCTAGTAAAATTCGGTTCACTTCTTTTATTGATATTATCCATCCTTACCCTTACTTTTTTTTGCTTCTTTCCTTTTAGCCAAATAGTAGCCATTTGACTGCAGTTCTTTAATTTCATCTATTCGACCTATAACATTTTGCAACTGTGCCAGAAGATTGTCTCTAGCGGTTATCAGCTCGTCTACCCTGCCTTTGAGTTCTGCGTCCATATTAGCTCCTTAGTTTACTGTACTGTCCACGAAGTGATAAGTCCGTCTTTAATGGTTACAGTATGATCTTGTTTATCAGCATCTTCCCAACTTATAACATCATTTGCCCCTGATGTACCATCTGATGACTGAAAGTTTACTCCACATCGTACAGACCCGTTAAACGTGGCTTGTAATGCAGTAAGTGTGAGTGCTGTGCCGCCCAGACCAGCAGCAAAACTAATTGTGTCAAAAGGGCTTTCAGTGATGTAAGTATGAGTGCCACCATCAAGATATAACTTGTCAGCTGCAGGTATACTAATATCCCCAGCAAATGTGGTATCAGTACCACTTACAGTAATGCTTGGTGTAGTTGAATTGTCTGTAGAAACAAAGAAATCATCTATTGCCCTAATAGCAAGGTCATCTTTATTACCCCCAAGAAGATTTGCACCATCACCTACATATCCAGAATGAGTACCATCAGTTGAATAAACTGTCCATATACCATCACTTTGGAAATTACCACCAATAGTTACTGCCCCACCAAATGTGACATCGGCAACCATAGCATCGGTCAAGATTTTCTTCCAACCAGCCATATTATCTCCTAACTATGTTATTAACTATACATCGTCGTAGAAGTACATCGTGCCATCTGCATTGTTATATGCAAACAACCCACCAACTGTTTCTAAGTCTGCTGGAGATCCAGTTGTTACTTCAATCTGAATACCTGCCACTCCTATTGAGCTAGGGTCGTTTCTACTTGTCATAGCCCAATGAAATGGTCCACCTGCTGCTGCTGCATCTTTATACCATTTCAACGATGGTTCATTAGTTTCATCTGTATTAACTACAAGACCAGATGCGTCTGCAGCAGCTGTAGTACCTCCACCTGCACCAGAGGAGAGTATAACAAGTTTATCTTCTACACTTAATGTGTCAATATTAAGAGTCGTAGTATCACCAGAAACTATTAAGTCACCAGATACTGTTACATCACCACTAAAAGTAGCTATATCATCTGGTTGAGTACCAAATGTTTTATTGCCACCCCAATCCGCATTTAATGCACTAAGTACATCTGCAGTTGTTGTAGTGTTAGTATCGGTGGAAGCAATAGTAACTGCTCCACCTGCCTCTGTTATTGTAACAGTTGCACCCTCTGTGAATGCTAGGGTTTCATTACCTGCGAGAGTATTACCATCTGCTGTGACAGGTCTCCAAGTGTCGATCCCACCCGCAGCCCAAGTATTATCTCCTCTCAAGTATGTTGATGAATCAGCAGTGCCTGTTGCAGATAGTTCGTCAATTCCTACAGCATCATCTGCTAAGTGTTCGTTATCAATACTGGCTGCTACATAATGTTGACTATCTATTTTATCATTGCCTATGGTTACAGTACCATCGTTTGCCATTGTAACAGCGCCACTTAATGCTGCTGCAGTGAAACCCGTTCCATCACCAATTAATATTTCAGTAGTTGCTAGAGCAACCTCAGATAAAACACCCGAACTGTTTGCATTTCTTCCTAATACAGAATTAGCTGCAACATCTTGAATATGTGCAAAGTCAACAGCACCATCTGCAATCTCATCTGAATCAACAGCATTGTCTGCTAAATGTTCATTGTCAATACTTCCTGCTGCATAATGATCAGAGTCAATAGTGTCGGATGCTATATTATCACCAGTAATGCCAGCAGAACCAGAAAGGTCAGCATTAACAACGTCTCCGCTTGTGAGTAATTTTTTCCAACCAGCCATTATATTCCTTCCTTATTTTTCATTATTGATTGTATTCTACCCTGGAGCTTGTATTTTACACTAAGGGCTAACTCCAACATAAGCCCACTATGATTTCCACTATCAACTAATTGAAGTAGATATCCTAATTCTTTAATGTCGAACATATCTTCATTGTTCTGTGATTCAAATCTATCTCTTAATCTCGTCACGACGCTACCGTGTCACAGTACAGATAAGGCTCTGTATTCGATGTTATACTATCTGTTCTCATAACTACATCACCAATAGCTGGTGTTAATGCTTCTTGAGCAGCTTGAGTTAGTATCTTAAGTTTTAATACTCCAGTTGTCTTCACTTCAACACCTGCTACTTTGAGACCATCACTTGCACTTATGCTTCCTTCAACAACTAGCTCATTCTCTGATTCGTCCCAGAGCATATATTTGTCAGTCGTAGCTCCATAGAACTTGACATCATAGCCAGTACCATTTATACCGACTGTTAATAGCCCATAAATGTCAACAGATGATGACCCCAGATAAAGTGGGCACGATGTCCCCTCTCCATCATATACCTGTTGAGCTGTACCAGTTATCCCACTAGTATTGTTGTCTACACGAAGAAGGCTCTTGTAGCTATCCTTAACAACTACATTTGTTAATCCTGCCATAATCTCTCCTTATGAAAATATTGGCGGCAATGCTAATTCTGACATATTCTGTTCTGGGATAATAAATTCGGACATTGATTTTTCTGGAACTATAAGAGTACTAAACATCTGATAAAAGACACTATCATTCCACGTATTACCAATAAGGTTCCATTTTGCACTAATATCGTTCCATAGACCGCTATCATGTACATAAGATGTCATTGCTTGTTCAGCAACTGGAGTTATTTCAGTCATTAGTGACGGCATTAGAAATCTTGTCCTATAACCATGTAACTACCTCCATCTTCTCCCACATTTGCATATCTCTTACCATCTAATTGTTTTTGCTGGTATTTCATCTCCCAAAATGCAGCTAATTGGGGATTAGACATCTCATAGCCACGCTCTATGCCTTTAGAGACAATAGCATCATGAAACTCTTCTAAAAGCCCAGAATCTGCTAAGTCCTCAGTAAGGTCATCAGTAAAAAGATCGCATCTCTTAATAACATACAGTGTAACCTGCTTAGACCCCGCAGGGCCTGAAAATGTATCTCCAGACTGTGATGCAATAGCAATGCTAAGTCTATCAGTCCACCATACTTCTGGTTTAGTATAAGATTTTGCCATTATGTTAGATCCTTCTTTTCAGGTGTTCCGACTAGTCTCGGTATTCGATAACCGTCGAAGTCAACATCTGTAACTTCAAGTATTTCATCTTCTAATCCATACCATCTTGTGTCTGTTGTTGTGTCAAACTGATAGACAGCTTTAATACATCTAGTCTTTCTACAAAATTCCCTTATAGCGTCATTAAGCCATAATCTTATTTGTGTTTCCCCTATCATTGGATGATGCTGTTGAACGGCTTCTATCATTTCTTGTTGTTTCATATCTTTAATCCTACTTTAATACATAGTACCAGGTGGCATTTGTTCTTGAGGTGCTACGTACGATTGAAAGGCAGCTAAGCTACTTCCAGCATCTTGTGAAAAATCATTAGGGTTTAGACCCATTAATGATTCTAATATTTCATTGGGAATTTCTTCACCTTTTTGTAGGTATCTTGCAGCAGCCTCTAGTTTATCCATTACTTGTTTATCAGACATGCCATCACTCCTAGATTCAATACCATGTCCAAATCGATCTCTCACCCCCTCCCTGAATGACCGATCTATGTCTGACGCTGTTCCCGCCACACTTCCTAATGCGGCCCCTCCTAATGCAGCGCCTCCGATTTGAAATGCTCTAGGGTTTTTAGCATACATCTCTCCAGCCCTTTTTGCGCCGTATGATCCAATGTTTCTGGCGCTATACGCGCCTCCGTAATTTGCGGCTCTGCTTCCAAGTTTACCTGCTTTGCTTAATAACATCATTAATTGTGGCATCATAACTTTATCCCTTTATTGTATTATTTCCCAAGAGCTTGTTCTAAAAACATCCACTCATTTGATCTCCATAGTCTATCATCAGTATCATTAGCATGTTCTTGTAAAAGTTGAGCCTTAGTTTGAAGATCGCCTTCTACAAAAGCCTTTCTAAGTTCTTTATCTATTTCAGGCATGAACTCATTTATAAGTTTCACACTTGCTTCTATTATTTGTCTCTGATCAGTTCCATATCCAAACCTGTCCTTTTGTTGTTCAGATTCTATTATATCAGCTCTTACTTTATCTACATAGTCATTACCCTGATATGAGTCCCAATACTCTCTATCTTTAAGATATGCTTTTCTTTCAGAGTCACGAAATTCTGGATTTCTTTTATATCTATATGCAGCAATCATTCTGCTCCTCCTTCTTCTCCGTTACCCTAGAAGATCAAACAATGTTTTTATTCCACCAGAGGTAACAGATACGCCATACATGTCACGGGCTAAACCTTTAAGCCTTGCTGCTTCTTTTGGCAGGCTATTCCGAGTATAGTAGTGTTTTTTGAAATTTTTTCTATATCTTTTCATATACTCTTTAAAAAGTTTTTTTAATACAGCACTAGTCACCTATTGTGTTGCTCCTGTAAGAGTGCTTAAACCAAATTGATATTGAGCTTGGAGTGCTTGCATTTCCTGCATCATGGCACTATGCTCTCCGCCTTCCATTTGTAGGTTACTTGTAAAGGCTGTTACTTCTTTCTGAATATCTGCTTGATAAGCTTGTAGTTGTGCACCATATCTTTGTATATCTTGTGATTCTGCAGCTGACACAAACTGAGCGTCTTGTACAGCTTTAGCTATGTCAGCTTGATATGCTGTGTTTATTTCATTAAACTCGTTTAGCTCATTCTGTATAATTGCTGATATCTCTTGTATTTTAGCCATTGCCAGCTCAACATCTTCTTCAGTATCTATAAGAGTGGCTAGTTGAGTAAACTCAGCAGCTGCTACATCAACATTATATTCGGGTGCCGTCCAATTTGTAGTATCTATTTCTGGTATAGTAATACCAGGAACATCAGGCGGGCTAGCGGCTATTACAAGAGTAATAGGGAACTCTGCACGTTTCTCAATTAATTGGAGCATACGTAGTCTAACAGCAGCCCCTAATACTATTAATGGTTCCATTTCTTCAATTACTACATTTGGTGCTCCAGCTGTTGCGCTAGCGTACTCCCCATAGTTATCATCATATGCAATTGAGGGATAATAGACAGTATAAAGATTACCCCCATCTGGTATTACATATCCTTTGTCACCATATACGTAAAATACAGGACTTTTAGCGGTTGCCTTAAATAGGGAGTTACTATCCTCGTATCTTTCTCTAGATTTTGCATGTACCTGATGTGCTTCATAGCCATCTTTATCCGCATACATTATCTTGCTAGAACCTCCCAACTCAACGCCAGAACCATCTGGGTCTTCTCTTTTGTAAGTCATTGACTCTAAAAGTAACGGGTGAAGTATATTTATAATTTCTCTCGCAATGTCTTTTAAAGCGTAATCTATTGCGGTTGTATCGTTAAAGTCACCTATGAGAGCCTCTATACGTGTTTGATATGTGATTAGTGACATATTAATCTTTCTCTATTTTAAAAGCAGGTTTGAGGCAGGCCGTATTAAGACCTGCCTCATAGTCTGCTATGTATTAGTCAGTCTTATGCTGTGACTTTCATCAGGTTATGCGATTCGATAAGCGAGATTCCGATGCCTTCATCAGAGAAATACTGATCTTTGACACCATCATATGCGTTATCACTCTTCACATTAGCCTGGAACATGGGTGAACGGTACTGAGCATGGAACATGTTACCATCTTCGATAACCAACATGTAGCCATTGTAAGGACCTCTTAACGCAGGCGTTGGTATTAACTGGAGTATGCCATGAGGTGTTTCTAAGACTTTATAGTTAAAGCCTAGTGAATCACGTTTCATGTCGCCCAGATTAACTGTCCAGCCTGATTCACCAGCTATACCCGTCGAACCAGCCATTTTTGACCAGTAGCTTAATGCACCAGATCCGCAGAAGGCACGTTTTACCCCAGAATCTGGAACATATCGGAATACCTTCTCCATGTCATCTATGAAATCACTATAGGTGTATGAAGCTTCTGAGATAGTAAATACTGATTGATCATCACCAGAAGAAGCACCGTATTTATTTAGTGCTGATACCATTCCATATGTAGTCCGTACTTTCTTGCCGCCACCGTCATCTACGCCACCGTCATCAAAAGACTCTCCAGATTGGTCTAGGTTAGTCCCTCCTAGCCTTTGGCCGAACAAAAATGCACGTTCTTTCTGCATTTTGTGTTCCATGCTTTTCTGTGAACGAAGACGAGCAAGTTCTGAGCTTTCTCCTCTGAGAGAAGCCTGTAACAGCGTACCAGTAATTTCAAGAGGTGTCTTGAAAATCTGAGTCGAGTTATAGACAACCTGCAGTTCGTCAGCCCACGCTTCAGGCGCTTCTGTTCCTTCGCCGTGTGCGTTACCTATCACTACTAACCAGTCATGTGTTGCTATATCAAAATCAGTACCTGATAAGTTACAGATCTCGAAACCATCTACAGAGTTTTCTCTTATCAGTACGCTACCTTTTGAACTTGTGCCAGTGATATCACCACCCCCAGCACCATCCCAGATAGCAGCTGATGCCCATACCTCACAAATAAGTCCAGCCCATGAGCTGTACTCTGTCTGGTTTAAACCATCACCACCTTCAAGGCCGATTGTTGCTTCTACTGCTGGGAGATCTTGTGCTGTCCCATTAGCTAGTAAGTCGGTAACCGTCCCCGATAGCTGGATTTTCTGGACTACCCAAGGGTTACGATGCTCAAACATCTTAAAAATAGGATCATTTAAGCTTCTTGTCTCTCTATTAGATAATACAGTTGTAAAGGGAGCTACATCTGTCCACAACTCTTTTACAACCTGTGGATCAATGTAGAAGTCACGCCTGTCCAGGTATAATATACCAGTCGAGCCTCCCGTACCTAGGGTTTTAACAGCCATTGCTAACCCCTCCTATTCTATCGTTTATAAGTTAGTAACCCATCGTTGAAGAGATCTTCCGCAGATTTAGGAGACGGAGACCGTCCTGTTTGAACGGCTGCAGGTGTGGGCGCCTTTAGACGCTCCTGCTGATCCATCATCTGACGTTTTCTATCTTCGGTCTTTCTTTGGGTGGGAGCCCCCTTTAAAGATTTATAAACGCGATACATGTTTTCTGGTGTTACCTCAGCGGGATTTGATAGCCATTGAACGAATTCATTGGCCTCACTCTGAGTAGCACCAAAAGACTGAGCAGAGGTTCTTGCATTAGAAATAATAGCATCAGTACGCTGCTGTTGAGCTTGCATACGATATGCGTTCTCTCGCTGAATATCCGCACGTTCAAGAGCGGCTATTTTATCAACAAGATAACCCTGCATGTTTGCGTTATACTTAAAGGACTCACTTTCTGGGTCACTATATGCGTCTACCTCGTTATAACTTGACGGTTTAGTAGGCTGTGTTGGCATCTTCGATAGGTCTTCAGGGTTCATTTGTTGATTACCCTGAGGTTGGCTATTGGAGAATGATTGCGATTGCCCTGTAACACGCTGTTCCAACATATCCATAATATCTGGATTTTGTTGAAGGGCATGTTCTAATGGTGCCATTGTATTCTCATAAAATGACACCTGTCTTTGCAAATCGCTCTTCTCATTCGACAGCTTATCATGCTTACTTTGCCAAAATTCATGTCGACGAGGATCGTCTTTAGGCTGGGAATCGTCGCCTATTTGCGGTTCTAGTTCATCACCCGCAGCAATAGACTCTTCCGTGATCGTACCAAAGCCCCCTGTAACATCGAATTCATCAATGCTCTCAGCCTGGATATCTATACCTTCAGTAGGTATCTGTGTATCTTCTATCGGGAACTCAGCGGCATCACGTGTCTCTAATTGTGCATCCATTTTACTCTCCTTGGTTATTTGTAGTTACTACCACAGCAACAACCTTTCACTAATAATTTTCATCTTATTTAAAACCTATCTTCTACCCAATCTCTAGCTCTGCCAAATAACCTTCCTTCTCGGCCACCTTGAAATAGACCCTTATTATCTCTCCATCTGTCTCTTAAAGCCAGTGGATCATATACTTGTTCTATTTTCTCTGGTGCAAAATTTGGTCGTCTAGGATCCATACTACTAGCTATACCTGGCATACGGCTTAATGCACGTATTTTAGCTGCAGCCCTATTATTAGCAGCTTCCTGAACTTTTAATTCTCTTCTACTAGACGCACGATTTCTTGTATCTTCCATTTCGACTTGCCTTTGTATACGACGCTGATCGCTAATAGCTTGTCTTTCTGAGAGTCTATCCATACTAGCATTTCTTCTATCTGATGCTTTTTGTCTACTGACTACTCTTCTATCTGATGCTCTTTGTCTCGCAGCTAATCTAGGATCTATGGGCCACTCATCCATATCTGGATTATCAATAAGATTCTGAGCCTGTCTTTGTTTCACCAGTGCATCATAATCAAAAGGAGTCATATCTTCAGTCGAAGTTATGTTTCCAGCTATCCCCCTTGAATATGGCGGGGGATTAAGCATTAAAGAATTATAATCCATAGATGGATCAGATCCTCTCATGCCTGGAGCATTAAGCCCTGTTTCATAATAAGGGTCACTTTGTTCATAATAAGGGTCACTTTGTTCTTGGGAATTCTTTGCCATTAACGCAAATAGTGGGTTCATAGTGGTGTTATCCTTTTGGCTTCTTTCTCAGCGGCTTTAGTTTCTTCCTTTAGCTTTTTTAGTTCATCTCCAGCCCTAGCTTGAAATAAAGATGAGGTCATTTCTGCTTTTGCCTCAGCCTTGGCCAGCTTCTTTTCAAATTCTTTTACTTCTACACGT
>Ga0187827_10006689_pt1 | contig 13071 bp, 7 predicted proteins | sample ETNtaG_39_FD_167969 | JGI IMG/M metagenome (GOLD analysis project Ga0187827, IMG submission 167969) | Marine microbial and viral communities from oxygen minimum zone, Eastern Pacific Ocean - ETNP2014_SV_150_PacBio MetaG (Illumina Assembly) | ecosystem: Environmental > Aquatic > Marine > Hypoxic... | reverse complement strand
AGGACAAACAGTGACTTCTGGTATCGTCAGTGCACTAGGCAGAAGTGGTCTAGACATAGAAAATTATGAAGACTTTATCCAAACTGATGCAGCTATAAATAGTGGTAATTCGGGGGGAGCGCTAGTTAACTTAAAAGGGGAATTAATTGGCATTAATACAGCTATATTAGGACCCAATGGTGGCAATATTGGTATTGGCTTTGCCATCCCGAGCAATATGATGAACAACTTAGCTAAACAGCTTATTGAATTTGGTGAAATACATCGCGGTGTTTTAGGTGTATTAGGGCGAAGTGTCAACAGTGAAATAGCGAAAGCAATGGAGCTTGAAACTAATCAAGGTGGCTTTATTGAACAAGTTTTACCCGATTCTGCAGCCGATAAAGCCGGTATCAAGCCGGGTGATGTTATCACTAAAGTGAATGGTAAAAAGGTAAAATCATTTCATGAGCTACGTGGAAAAATTGGCTCGATTGGTGCCGGTAAAAAAGTAACATTAACCATTATTCGTCATGGTGATGAAGAAGATTTTACCGTGAAGTTACAGCAATCAAAAGCGAGCAACGTTGCTGCAGCAAGTATTCATCGCATGTTTGAAGGGGCTAAATTAGAAAATAATGGTAAGAATAAAGGCGTAAAAGTCGGCGATGTTGCAGAGGCCTCACCCGCACAAATGGTTGGCTTACAACAAGGGGATTTAATTACCGCAATTAATCGCACACCGATCAAGAATATTGCTAGTTTACGTAAGTATTTAAAAGACAAGAAAGGGGTATTTGCATTAAATATCATACGTGATGGCTACACACAATACTTGATGATTAGATAAGATATTCTAAAAAAATAGAAGATATTACCGTATATAAAAGCGGATGACATCACAAAAAGGCTAGTGAGAACTGGCCTTTATTATTTCAAGTATTGTCAAAATTTTGTGTTAAACTGACTAAATAATAATAAACTTCCCCCATTAGAGAGTTCTCCCCTTGAAGCTTAGTTCACTATGTAAATACATGTTAAACTCAATTAGCTATGGAATACTTTTTGGTATTGCTTTTTTATTGTTGATGCCTAACTCAAATTCTAATCATTTGTTAAAACAATTATTTAATCAGCAATCAAGCGCACCTGCTCCAATGTCCTTTGCTAGAGCCGTCAGTTTAGCAAGCCCTGCTGTTGTTAATATTTACTCCGAAGAAATCCAATCTAACCCAAGGTATGGAAAGAAATCGAGTAAATCAACTCGCTTGGGATCAGGGGTTGTCATGGACAGTACTGGCTACATTTTAACCAGCCTTCATGTTATTGAAAATGCTGATTTAATTCAGGTATTATTGCAAAGTGGACAGTTATTTCCAGCAGAGTTAATTGGTTTTGATCAAATAACGGATCTAGCCGTGTTAAAAGTTAACGCCACTAACTTGCCTGTTATCCCCCAAAAATCTGATCAACACCCCTTGGCTGGCGATATAGTATTAGCTATTGGCAACCCGTTAAATTTAGGTCAAACCGTAACACAAGGTATTATCAGTGCCACAGGACGTAATGGCTTGAGCAATACCAGTTACTTAGACTTTTTACAAATGGATGCCGCTATCAATAATGGTAACTCAGGTGGCGCACTCATTAACAGTAATGGCGTGTTAGTGGGTATAAACTCACATAAGTTTACCCAGTCAAACCCTCAGCGAAATATCCAGGGAATTTTCTTTGCGGTTCCTTATAAGCTAGCCGATAAGGTAATGCGTGAAATTATCGAAAATGGCCGCGTAGTTCGTGGTTGGCTTGGTGTTTCAGCAGAGCGCTATTTAAATGATGTAAAAGGCTTTATTGTTTCTGCGGTAACAGTAAACAGCCCTGCGCATATTGGCGGTGTTCAAGCTGGCGATGTTGTTTATCAAATAGGGGGATTAACTATTAATAGTATCACTCAAGCATTAGATATAGTGGCTGAAACTAAGCCAAATACCTCTTTAACATTAAAATTCTACCGACAAGGAAAAAGCATTGAAACTACAGTGCTTATTCAAGAGTTTAAGCCTTAATAAGCACTGTATTAAGGCGCTTTATCAATAAGATATTGTTCCATTTCTATCGCGGGTATTGGTTTAGAATAGTAAAAACCTTGCCCGTATAGACAGCCCATTTGTTTTAACAACTGAGCATCAGCTAAATTCTCTATTCCTTCCCCCACCGTTTCCATGTTCAAATTAGTCGCTAAATCAATGATTGTCTTAATTATAGCTCGGTGCTTTTCATGCTCATGAACATTATTAATAAATGCACGATCTATCTTTAACACATCAATAGGAAAACGATGTAGATAACTCAGACTTGAGTAACCCGTACCAAAGTCGTCGAGTAATATCTTCACTCCCAATCGTTTAATCTTATTCATGTTCTCTAAGACAATACTGGTATTTTCTAATAAAGCCCGCTCAGTCAATTCAACCCTTAAATGTTCTGCTTTTAAGCCCGTTTCAAACAGGATTTTAGCTATTTCATCCGGTAGTGTTGGGCTAAAAAACTGCTGACAAGATAAATTACAACTGACATAAAGATCATGACGGGATAGTTGCGCTTGCCAGCTTTTTAGCTGTTGACATGCCTTGTGCAAAATTTGTAAATCAATTGATAATATTAAATGAGTTTCTTCAGCAAGTTGAATAAAATCATCTGGAAAAACAAAACCGCGTTTAGAGCTTTGCCAACGTGCTAATGCCTCAACCCCCTTTAACTCTTCAGTACCTAACTTAATGATTGGTTGAAAATATGGTATAAATTCTTGCCAGACAATGGCTTCTCGAATATCTGCTTCGAGCTTCAAGGCATTTTCGACTCTGCGATGCATGCTAGCATCAAATACTTCATAACGACCTTTACCACTATCCTTGGCATGATACATTGCCGTGTCAGCATCACGTAACATGGTATTAGCATTATTATAGCGTTTGTCACTGAACAAAATACCAATACTGGTGCCGGTAAAAACCAGCTGATTTTCAATGGTAAAGGGTTGCTGTAAAAAGTCAGTAATGCGTTGTGCTATTTCGTAAGCTTCATTTTCAGACTCAAGGTCTTCAATCAAAATAACAAACTCATCTCCCCCTAGCCTCGCAACAGTATCTTTTGAACGCACAATAGCCTTTAATTCTCGCGCAATAAACTTTAATAGCAGATCTCCAGCATGATGGCCTAAGCTATCATTGACCACTTTAAAACGATCTAAATCTAGAAACAATATAGCAAAAGCTAATTCAGGCTTACGCTTTTTGCGAGAAATAGCATGGTTGAGTAGGTCGATGAAAATAGCACGATTAGGCAACCCTGTTAAATTGTCATGTGTTGCTGTGTGTTTTAATTTTTTCTCGGCTTGTTTGCGTTGAATAATTTCTTCTTCTAACGCTAACGTTCTTAGTTTTACCTGTTGCTCTAATAACTCATGACTTTGTCTTTTTATATCTGATACTTGCCGGCGGTTTATTGCACTAGAAACATGCGTAGAAACAAATTTTAATAAATCAGCATCTTGTTGAGTATACGTGGTATTGGGCGAGTAACTTTGAATAACCATAATACCAAGCAAGTGCTCAGAGTAAATTAAAGGCACCCCTAACCAAGAATATGTACTTGCTTTTGGCTTTATAGTTTTACCTTGATGGTACAAGTCGATCATATCCTGATAAGTTAATAGCACCGTATCTCGCCTTTCTATGACAAGCTCAGAAAAATGATTAGATAACTTTCGCGGTTTGTAGCTAGCTGAGTTACTGCCTTCTATTTCATCGACAACATAGCAAAAATTTAAGCTTGAGGTTTCTTGGTCATATTTTGCGATAAAAAAGTTAGTGGCATTAATTAATTGGCCTACTATATCGTGTACTTTGCTATAAAAGTCATTGATATTTATTTGGGTATCAGTGGTCAATTCAGAAATACGATATAAAGACGCTTGTAATAATTCTGCTTTTTCTCGCTCTCTTATCTGTGCCATCAATTCATGTGTTCTGGCACTCACAGCACTTGTTAATCGCTCTTTGTCTTGTAAGCGCAACATTGCACCAACGACATGTCGGGCTGCAAAAGTTAACAAATTTAAATCTTGGTCAGTATAGCGAACTTTTTTGCTATAACTTTGCACGACCATAACACCAATCACTAATTCATTATGCAACAGAGGAACACCTAGCCAGTCTGTGCCTAATGTACCGTATTGTTGAATTTTATTATTATCCCTTAACTGTTTTAGGATTGCAGGAGTAACCAACAAAGCTTGTCTAGATTCAATCACTAAATTAGTAAAAGAGCCTGAAAATGTTTCAGAATCTAATGCGCCTTTTGGCCAATCGTCTTTTTCATCAACAAAATAAACAAATTCTAAGGTTGATAAAGTTTGCTCATAAGTGACAATATAAAAATTTTCAGCCGTCATGAGTGAGGCAATAGTGCGATGAACTTGCGGATAAAAATGATTTAATTCATCGCATTCTTGAGAAAGTTGATTTAGATGAAATAATGCCTTATAGCGAAACTGTAACTCTTTATATTGCTCTTGCAATAACTGGAGTTGTTTATCAAGAGCGACATGGTCAGTTATATCTTTTTCATCAACTGGCATAACTTTGCTCTGTTTTTCATCAACACCTTTTGTGTGCTTAAGTGAACTAGAGTTGCCCATATAGATAACGATACCGCTGTTGAATGTTACGCATGTACTGCAAAAAGATTAATATAGCTGCACAATATAATGAACTGTTATGCTCAAAAGATCTACTATAACTCTATTACACATTAAGCTGTGTCATGTATCACAAAATAGTGCTATAAATATTATTGCTTTGCTTCTTGCTGTGCAGTTGCTCGAATTTGTTCATATCTTTGTTTATTTCCACAAATTGCGACTTGTTTTTCATCTCGATAATACCTGATATCAATACAGTCTTGCTGGTATCTTCGCTCAAGCTCAGTACGAATAAGAGGTGTTTCTTTGGTCTTTACAATTTGGCGATGCAATGCTTGGCACTGTTGAATTTGCTCTGATGCTAACGTAATGTCTTCACAAGTATTATTGCTACTAGAACAACCAATAAGAGTAAATACACTAAATAAAGGCAAGAATGATAAATATTTCATGTTTAATGTCACTTCATTTATTAAAAATTATTATTAAACCAATTATATACCGAATCTAGATTAATGATATAGATACCCTCAACTTGAAGGTGTTCACTCATTTATTTAATAGGCTGCAATGCAAGTTGCTTAGCTATAAGGTTTAGCACTTTCCTCAATTTAGTTTCAACAAAAGCCGCTAATATTTTTTTTTGTTGAGTTAATAAGGTGAGTTCGGCAGTTGTAATAGCGACATTGCAAATTAGCAACTTATTATGATATTGAGTCACCGTAAACACATCATCAGAAATCTGCTCTAAATTTTGTTCTCGTTGAGTTTTATGCGCTTTACTAAAGCTTTCAGGTGTGAATAAACATAACTGAATTAAAGTAATATCATTTTCATCACCATACCAATTTGCAGTCATGGCTTGAAAATTAAATTGTGCTTCAAGCTTATTAACGGCACTCCTGATTTTATCAAAGCGCAATGCTAATTCATCGTCCAGTAATATTGTAATGGGTAATGATTCGGTCATAGGCCTAGTCTACTTGATAGTTTGAGTGAATATAATGTTAAAATCATCATAAAGCATAATGAGTGAAGCACAGTTAATGGCGGTTGTAGTTTTCACAACTCACTTCTGTAATGTTTTGTCTTTAGTTTCATTTCTTCAATATTAATCATTTCACCTGTCTTTTGGCAATAACAACATCGCAATTACACCGAAAACACCAGTCATGGCCACCCACAGTAGATCACCATCTAAAGGTGATTGTTTTTTTAATATTCGCCATATGGTTAAAAAAATTAATAATAATAAATGAAATATAATACTTGTGCTGAAAAGTCTGTCAGTGCGGGGTTAGCAAGTACATGCTTACTATCAGTTAAACTCAGCTTGAAGCGATCACGAGTATAATCAAACCCACCTATGGGTAGTTGTAACAATTGATACCCATTATTTTTAAGTAAATAAATCTGATTACTCTTATCGATGATCAATGCTCTTACCTGCCCGCGATGAGACTCATCGACTTGTAAAAAAGCAATATCTATCGAACTTAAACGTGCATCAATACTGTCGCCGGCTGCCAGTTTATGCCCAGACTAACCAATATTCGTGATTTAACATGATACTTTCTATAAGTAGGTACTAACACGTCTTTTGATTCACATTCAGGGCAAGCGCTTTCTATTTCATCGGTTTGACTATAACTATCTGTTGCTTGAGCAGTGTTATAGCCTTGACTGTAGCTACCGGTAACTGTTGTAGTTAAGCTGTCTCGCCATTGTGTAGACCACCCAAAGCTTGCTTTTAAAGGCCGTGCAAAATTATCATTGATTAACTTAAGATCTGCTTTTGACATTAACTCACCTTCATACATAACTATCTCGTCAATTGGCACTTCGTCAGCTGATTGGTCGTAATTTTCAACACTAGAATAGTTGTTAGTGTGTGAGGTATTAAACCAAAAAGAATGATTGAGGTATTGCGCATTCCAAGCAAAGGTATATCGTTCACTATGACCAAAACCAGCATTATTTACTTGGATATAATTGAAACCATCATGACCTAGCACAGTCTCTTTTTCCCTCGCTAGTTGTTTATGCTTATTGCGCTTTACATATTTGATTGAAAAAGTACCCAATGACTCTGTTGACTGTTTCCAACCAGTAACACAAAACTCAGGTATTGTTTACCGATAATTATTAACAGTTCTTGATGATATGTTTTTAATGCTTTGGCCCTACCACTATTTAAAGCCAACAATAATTTATGGGAACGTAACCATTATTAATTGTATAGTCAGCATCTATCAAAAAGTTTGTGTTAAAAATAATAGCTCACTTCACACACAGCACATATTTTGCACATAAAACAGGCGTACAGTACAAGCATCTTTGTTATTTCACGTTGATAATACGCACAATTGTAACGAGCATGTTTAGCCACAAAAGCTGACCAGTGGTCACTAAAGATAGCTTTAAATCGTTTGAGTTTATTTCTTATTCCTTTGAAGTTCATCGCACGCACAACTTTCGTTCAATCTATTAATTAGGACTATAAATCATCTATGAAGAAATTTACACAGGCCTTATAGATAGTGGCTTCCAAGAGGGATTTTCTAGGTATAATTAAAAAATAGGCAGGATATTTTCTTAATCATACCGATATTTATTTGGGTAAAATCATACTTTGACAATCAGTAAATATAAGATAGTATAAAAAATATCGAACAACACTTAACAACTTGTTCATGATTTAACAACAAGTAATACACGTAGCCTTAACACATCATTAACAAAAACCAAGAAGGATTTATTGTTTTTATGCAACATATAATAAAAATCGTATCGCTAGTAACACTGGGAGCTTTTAGTACAACAGCCATAGCGGTGAACCAAGCTTTACCTAAAACAAAACCGCTTTTGCAACCTAATCATAAAATAGAAAAAAGAGTAATAGAATCAGCTAATGTAGCAGTTTCAAAACCTTTATCTGCTATAGCTAAACCTCTACCGAACCTTACGCCTCAGCGTAAACGTAAATTATCTACAGGCTCTTTTGCAAAGAACCTTGACGTGAAAACGGTACCAAATCGCTTTCCTTTTAAAGAGTCATTGCAAAATGCAGAAAAAAAAGTAGATCCTGCTATACAAACACAGTTAGATACAAAACGTTATAGCATTGCCACGCCAACCACCGGTGTATCTTTTGACGGTGTGGGCAATGTTTTAGGCGTAGCACCACCTGATACTAACGGTGATGTAGGTCCAAACCATTATGTACAAACAGTTAATGTAGCGATGGCCGTTTTTGATAAGGAGGGTAATACTTTAGTTGCACCATTTGCAATTAACCAGCTATGGCAAGGTTTTGGTGGGATTTGCGAGAGTAATAATGATGGTGACCCTATCGTATTGTACGATAGCATGGCTGATCGTTGGATGATAAGTCAATTTGCTTTAAATGGAACAGACAATCACGAATGTATCGCAGTATCTACTAGCTCGGATCCGACAGGAAGTTATTACTTGTATGACTTCCCTTATGGTAGCTTAATGAATGATTACCCGCATTTTGGTGTTTGGTCTGATGGTTATTATATGGGGGTAAACCAATTTGATGCGGCTAACGGTTACGCATGGGCCGGCGGCGGCGTTGCCGTTTATGAAAGAGAAAAAATGCTTATTGGTTCTCCTGCCAAACAAGTAATTATGAGCATGCAAGGTAATAATCCTGAAGTCTTTACGCCCATGCCTTTGGATATAGACGGGCAATTAGCACCTAATGCAAATCAAAACCAAATTTTTATGTGGGCCGACGGTAATGGAGAGAGCCGACTTCACTTTTGGGAATTTGATGTCGATTGGAATACTCCAGAAAATTCAACATTTACTGAAAGCGCGACAATCGATGTAGCGACATGGAATGCGCCTAGTAATGCTATGCAACCAAATGGTGTTGAATTAGATGGTATGGCTATTCGTTCAATGTTTAGAGCAGCATATCGTAATTTAGGTGATAGAAGTGCTATTACCTTTACTCATAATGTTGCCGCTCCTGATGGTTCAACCCCTGCACTGCGCTGGTATGAAATTGACTTAAATGAAGCCAATGGTGATATTAGCATTCGTCAGCAGGGCACTTTTGCTCCTGACGAACAAGCCCGCTGGATGGGAAGCGGTGCTATGGATACACAAGGTAACATAGCATTTGGTTATAGTTTATCTAGTGCCGATACCTATCCCTCAGTATATGCCGCAACTCGCTTAGTTGATGATCCTTTAAATACGTTAACCGATGAAATTCTCTTAAAAGCAGGTGAAGGTTCGCAAACGAATATCAATCGTAACCGTTGGGGGGATTACTCAAGTATGAGTATAGATCCTGCTGATGAGTGTACTTTTTGGTATACCACAGAGTATTACAAAGCCGAAAATGATAATACTTTAGGTTGGTCAACTAATATTTCTAGCTTCAAAATTCCAACTTGTATAGCTGGGCCTTCAGGTACTATTAGCGGTAAGATTGTCGATAATACAACAGGTGAACCTGTTGCTAAGGCCGTTGTCTCTGCCGGTAATATGACTGCATATACAAATGAGCATGGTGAGTATTCATTATTAGCACTTGTTGGTGATTATGATTTAACGGTTACACGGTATGGATGGACATCGCCACAAACGACCTCTTACTCTGTTGAAGAAGATAAAGTTATCACGGTGGATTTTTCATTAGAACCCGCCGAGTTTGTTGATGTAAAAGGAACTATTACCGATGGTGGCACTGGAGAGTGGCCATTATATGCTAAACTAAATGTTGAAGTACCAGGGGACACCTATGTACTTTATACCCACCCTGAAACAGGTGAGTACACCGTTCCTTTAGTTAAAGGTATTAATGTTAAAATTATTGCCGAAGCTATTAACCTACCAGGTTATATTCCTGTTGAAAAAGATATCATTCCTAGTGAAGAAACTGCGCTTGAACTTTCTTTGCCCGTCGATGAAAACTGTACCGCTATAGGCTATGAGTTGAGTGGAGGTCTTTCAGAGAAATTTGACGGTGAGTTTGCTCCTCAGGGCTGGTCTGTTGTTGATGATTATGGGCAAGGGGTTGTTTGGCAAAGCAGTAAAAATAGCACTTGGGGTAATATAACCAAAACAGAAGGTGATACCGCTTTTGTTGATACCGATGCTGCAGGTTCTGGTATAGAAGCAGATACATCGCTAATTACACCCGTTATTTCAGTAGCTGATTTAAATACAACACAATTAACATTTGTTGGTAATCATGTTACTTATTCTGGTAACGATAGTACCACTGTTGATATTAAAGTCGATGGTGGTGAGTGGGAAACGCTTGAAAAGCTTTTCCAGGGATTTGGTAACCTTGAAGACGGTCTTAGTGAATATACTATTGATTTAGCTGACAACTTAGTTGGCGCAACCAATTTTCAATTAAGATGGCATCATTTTGATGCAAATTGGGAGTATTTTGTTGCGATAGATGATGTCGTGGTAGGAAGCCCTTCATGTGAAGCAATCCCAGGTAAACATGTCTACGTATATGCTGAAGATGGTAATTATAATACACCTTTAATGCATGCTAACCTAAAAGTTAATGATAAACTTTATATGTCACAAACGATGCCAGAAGACAGTCATTTATCTAGTGGCTTGTTGCATGCATTTGTTCCAAGTGAGGTCGATAATGTTGAAATATCAGCTTATGGCTATGCAACGAAAGATGTTTCAGTTGGTGACTTAAGTTTAGCCTCGCCTATTATGTTAGATGCAGGTTTACTTGAACTAGAAGATTCAGTTTCATTTTCTGTTACAAAAGGGCGTCAAATTGAGGAAGACTTGCTGGTAAAAAATATAGGTAAGGCGGGTGTTGAGGTATCGATACTTACGTTACCATACGTTGATATGCAGTCAATGTATGGTCAGTTTGATGCGAGTGCTCGCCATTTCGGTCCTAAGCATTTACAAAAACTAGATACTAAAGATATTCGTCATTTCCCTGAAATACATGCTTATGAAATGTTAGCTCCCGTATATAATTCACACTTTGCATTGAACGGTAATGGGTGGAGTTTAGGCATAGATAGAAGCTCAGGTAATGTTTGGATTAGTGAGCCAGAACTTTTGGGGGCAGCGCAAGATCAACTTGTTCAATATACTGCTGAAGGGGAAGCTACAGGTGAAGTTATTGATACTGCAGATATTGTCGATGTTTTTGCAGCAGATATAGCGTATAACAGCCGAACCAATATGTTTTGGCAAGTGAATGTATCATCAAGTCAAGAATGTATATTTGAAATCAATCCACAATCAGGCATTGTTACTGGTAACACCATATGCCCAGAGCTAGGTACATCACAACGAGGTTTAGCATTTGATCCTATTTCAAACACTTTCTTTAGTGGCTCTTGGAATGATGGTGTTATTCATCAATTTGATACGACAGGCACTGTTTTAAGAACAATTAACGTTAACTTGGCTATTGCAGGGCTAGCATATAACCCTATTTCAGGACATTTATTTGTTACTCATAATGGTGGCGAAGAGCTTGGTATTTATGATATCTATGTTTTAGATGCTAATACTCCAAACTTAGCTATGATAGGTGGTTTTAATGTTAACCTAGACTCTAATGATGATGGTGAGGATGACCTTGAGCTTAGTGGACAAGCAGGATTAGATATCGATTGTGCTGGTAACTTATGGGCTGTAGACCAAGTGGCCAACCAAGTTATTAGTTTTAGTGGTGGTGGTGAAGGCGTATGTGATTGGAATAATATTCCTTGGATAACGACTGCAGCTGGTGGTATTAGTATTGCAGCGGAATCATCCCATACAGCCAAACTAAACCTTGATACTAATTCGTTAGAAATAGGTAGTACAGCGAAAGCGATGCTTTCTGTTGCCAATGATTCACCTTATGGAACCGTAACCTTACCTGTAAACTTAACTGTAACAGCACCAAATTATGGTGAGCTTGCGTTAACCGAAACCTCTGTAGAAGTTAAAAATGGTGAAGCGGTAGAATTTACAGTATCACGCACAAACGGTGATGATTTTGCTGTGACCGTTGATTATACTTTAACTGATGGCATTGCCGTTGCGGGTGAGCATTTTACAGCTAAGTCAGGTACGCTCACTTGGGATGATAAAGATACTAGTGATAAAGTGATTACCATTGAAACCTTAGATACAGATCTTGACATTCCAGCAAATTTCAACCTAGTGCTAAGTAATCCTAGCCAAGCGGTAATCGGCGATAATCAAAATGCGGTTATTATATTAACACCTGATAATTTAGGTAAAGTTAGCATGGCTACAAGTTCGGTAACTGTTGATGAACAAGCTAGAAACGTTAGTATTAAAGTGAATAGAACGGATGGTTCTGACCGTGCTATTTCAGTTAACTATACAACTGTAGCAGGCACCGCTACGACTGCAGATTTTACTTTTGCTTCTGCTAAAGTGACTTGGGAAGATGGTGATACGGCAACTAAAACCATTAGCGTTAACATCACTGATGATAAATATAATGAACAAGATCTTGAAAGCTTTAACGTAGTATTAAGCACAGATAATAAGCATGTTCAAATGGGTGATAATGTCACCTTAGTGAATATTAAAGATAATGAAAGCAGTGGCGGTAGCATTGGCTTCTTATCTTTCTTAGGCTTAATTCTTCTAGGCTTACGTCGCCGTGTATTTTAGATAAATGCATTGACTCATCCAAAGGAGGGGAAACCCTCCTTTTTTAAGGAAAAATTATGGACAGAAAATTAGTGATATTAATGACCTTGGTACCTCTGATGGCATGTGGTGATAATGAACAACAAGTAGAACAAAGTGAAGTTAGAATATCAAAGCCTGTCAGTAAATTACCCAGTGTTACTAAAAAGAAAGTTGCAGATAAAGATGTGGTGTTAATACCAAATCAATTTCCACTTGAAGATGGTAAGTTACCTAAGCCCAAAAAAGAACTCGAAAAAGATGGAAATAATAAGTAAAAATGGATTGTAAAGTTTTTTTGGGGATCTGTGCATCCCTAACCCTGATTAAATCTCACGCTCAATTATCCTCACCTATTGAACACATCACAGTAACTGTTGAACGAAACCTTACAACGGCAGATAAAAACGACATTGTTCATATTAACTTAGATGAATTACATAGTAGCCCCAGTAAAATAGCCGATGCTGTAGCTCAGTTACCCGGTGTTTCGCTCAATGGGCAAGGCGGGATGTGGCAAACGTATGCTATTAGAGGTTTTTCTCGTTGGCGAGTTTTAAGTAAGGTTGCAGGTGTTCCTATAAATACAGAGCGAAGGGCTGGCAGTGCCTTATCATTTATTGACCCAAACTTACTTGACAACATCACCGTAAATAAAGGTGCTAGCTCCATGTTTTATGGCTCTGGTGCACTTGGTG
>Ga0187827_10006686_pt1 | contig 13077 bp, 15 predicted proteins | sample ETNtaG_39_FD_167969 | JGI IMG/M metagenome (GOLD analysis project Ga0187827, IMG submission 167969) | Marine microbial and viral communities from oxygen minimum zone, Eastern Pacific Ocean - ETNP2014_SV_150_PacBio MetaG (Illumina Assembly) | ecosystem: Environmental > Aquatic > Marine > Hypoxic... | reverse complement strand
TTCCGCGCACATTGCTTAATCCTTCAATAAACTCATCTTTTATAGCGTAGCCTGGATTGCCAGTTCCCCACCTTGCTTGTTGAGAATTATCCTTAGTAAGTGGATCTCCGCCCTGATTCATAAATCCTTTAATTACCCTATGGAATTTTGTTCCGTCATAAAATCCCCCTTGCACTAATTTCTTAAAGTTGCCGGCTGTAATAGGACTTTTATCCTCAAATAGCTCTATCTTAAATTCTCCCATGGATGTATCAAAAACTGCTATTGGATTCATATTATCACCGTCCTTATTATTTTCAATATCATCTGCACCACAACCTGCTAACACAATAATACTTGCTATCAAAATTATTGGATAAATTTTCATTTTTCACCTCTTAAACTGCCTTCGGGCCCTTAAAGTATCCGTCTTTTTTATGCTCTGTTAAGCTTAAGGCTTCATCCTGTGTAAAGGATTTTTCTTCTTTATCTTCTCTCAGCATATTCTTCAATTCAACAGCCTGCAGGCTTGCTTCAATGCCTTTTGTATCAGTCTTATCCAGCTTTGAAAATGCTTCAATAACTTCCTTAATCTCTTTAGAAAAATTTTCTATTTCCTTGCCTGTAAGCTTTAATCTTGCAACTTCTGCAACGTGCTCTATCAATTCTTTATTGATTTTAACTTTCATAGTTTAATGAGTTAGAATAATGTTTAAAAAGGTTGTGTAAAAAATCTAAAAACTCTTTTCCCACTCCTTAACCTTATCTTCATCAATATGCACATCTTCCTTTTTTTCTCTCTTTTCCCTGAATCGTTTCCTGTAATAAAATCCTGCAGATACCCCTATAAATAATCCACCTAAATGTGCAATGTTTGCAGTTCCGGATGGAGCAAATATCCCCAAAACATCGCCAGCCGCCCACACAAACAAGGCTACAATCATCGGCATAGGCATAGAGTATAGCCATACTGTCATTTTTGGCCTTAATATTCCCAACATACCCAAAATCCCAAAAACAGCTCCGGAAGCTCCTAAAACGCGAGTATAGAACGGTAAACTAACTAAACTTGCAGCCAATCCTGAAACAAAGAATAAAATAAGAAATTTCCTGCTTCCAATCACATGTTCTAAAATTGTGCCAAATAATGCTAATGCAAATAAATTATAAAGCAAATGTGGAACACCAGAGTGCAGGAATATAGCGGTTATTAAAGTATAGAATTCAAACAAAACAGTTCTTGTATCCAGTATAAAATAATCTGTAAGCCCCTTAAAGACTGCTTGCAGCAAAAACACTATAAAAATAATCAAACTTAGCCACAAAGCAGATCTAATGTTGTATTTCATTATTAGCAATTAAATCAGACAGATATATAAATTTATAGCAATGCTCAATTTTTTACAAATATTTATTAATAAGAGTAATTCAACGAATACAATATGAAACAAGATAAAAATCCCGAATCAATTGCAATAATTCTCGATGGCAACAGGCGCTATGCAAGAAAACGCAGCTTAAAACCATGGCAGGGCCACAAGTTCGGGGCTGAAAAAGTAAAAGACATTCTGAAATGGTGTCAGGAGCTTGGAATTAAGGAATTAACATTATATACTTTTTCCATGGATAATTTCAAAAGGGCTGAAAAGGAAAAAAAGGCCTTATTTGTCTTGTTCAAACAGAATATTAAGAAACTAAAAAATGATGAAAGGCTGGATAAAAATGGCATTAGGGTAAGGTTTATCGGGCGCTTGCAGTTATTCCCTAAAGACATACAAGAAGAAATGCAGGAAGTCATGGAAAAAACAATGAAAAACAGCAATTTCAAATTAAACTTCGCAATGGCTTACAGTTCTAAAGCAGAAATAACAGACGCATTAAAGAAAATCATTCAAAAAATTAAGAATAAGCAAATTGATGAAAAAAATATCAATGAAGAATTATTGAATGAAAATTTATATCTTAGCAGCAGTCCCGATATTTTAATAAGGCCTGGTGGAGAAAAAAGAACAAGTGATTTCTTATTATGGCAGACAGCTTATTCTGAATTGTTCTTCGTAGACAAATTATGGCCGGAATTCACCAAACAGGATTTAGTTAAAATAATCGAGGACTTTAAAAGAAGAGAAAGAAGGTTTGGGAAGTAGCATTAATTTATTGACAATGTATCTAACAAATTCACTAATTTGATTGCAACCAACGTAACGTTCTTCCCAGTAACTAAAAGTTTAATGGACTACTATGAGGCATGGTAAGCACTTTTAAAAGGTTTCCACGACAGTGGCTTAACAGAGATAGCTAGCGAACTGCAATCCCAAGACCTGACAATATTAACTGAATATTTTGACTATTTTCTTCCTGCAATTCCTCGTAATAAAACACATTACAAGAAAGCGTAAAATCAAAACAAATATAAACAACCTTATTTCTTAAAAATCCTAAAATGGATTCTTATGAGTTATTTAAAGAGGACATAAAAAAAGTCGCGGAAGAGTTTAAACAAATCCCAAAAAATAAAGTTATCAGAGTTATAAGCCATTTGGATGCCGATGGCATAAGCGCTGCCTCTTTAATGGTCAAATTGCTGAATAATGACAACAGAAAGTATTCCATCTCTATAATCCAGCAGATAAAAAGGGAAGTGCTGGAAGAATTAGCCCGCGAACCATACAGCTATTTTGTATTCACAGACCTTGGTTCAGGAGTAATAACTGATCTGGAAGAATTGTTTAAAGAAAAGAAAGTGTTTATTCTTGACCATCACGAGCCTGAAAAAAAAGAAATTAAAGGTGGCAATGTTTTCTTTGTGAATCCGCATAAATTTGGTATTGATGGCGGAAATGAAGTTTCCGGAGCAGGCGTAGTCTATTTATTCGCAAGCACTATTGATAAAAATATAGAAGAGTTTGCGCATGTAGCTGTAATTGGAGCTATAGGAGACATGCAGGAAAAGAATGGATTTAAAAAAATCAATAATGAAATTTTACAAACTGCTATAGATAAAGGGAAAATTAAGGTCATTAAGGGACTAAGATTATTTGGGGCCCAAACAAAACCTTTGCATAAAGTCTTAGAGTACTGCACAGACCCTTTGATTCCGGGAGTTACCGGAAACGAATCCGGAGCAATACAATTTCTGCAGCAATTGGGAATAAATCCAAAAAAGGACAAGGGATGGAAAAAAGTTGTACATTTGAGTGAAGAAGAGATGAAAAACCTAGTAACAGGAGTCATCTTAACAAGACTTGGAGAAAAAAATCCGGAAGATGTTCTTGGAAATGTTTATCTTTTAAGAGAGGAAAATCATGAAAGTCCGACAAAGGACGTTAAGGAATTTTCAACACTGCTTAATGCCTGCGGAAGATTAGATAAAGCATCTTTGGGCATTGGTGCATGCTTGGGAGATGAAAAGATAAAGAAAAAAGCAATCTACTTGATGAGTTCCTACAAAAAAGAAATAATAAATTCCTTAAAATGGTATGATGCAAATAAAACCTCTGGTTCCATAATAAAAGGCAATGGTTATGTAATAATTAATGCCCAAGACCAAATAAGGTCAACCCTAATAGGAACTTTAGCTTCTATTTTGTCAAAATCAAATAACGCCGAAGAAAAGTTCATAATGTCCATGGCGCAGTTAATAGACAGTACAACAAAAGTTTCTTTGAGGATGAGTGGAAACAACGAGAATATAGACTTGAAAAAAATTATTGATGACATAATAAAAGGCGCGCCAAATTGCGAAGCTGGCGGCCATGCAAATGCAGCTGGAGCCCTAATACCTACAGACATGGAAGAAGAGTTCATCAACAAGGCCAAGACAGTTTTGGAAAAAAACGCAATGGAAGAAATAGTTTAATTACAAAGTAATTCTTATCCCATCAATATGGTCAGCAACTTCAGAACCTGTCTTTGTTAATGTAAGCAGCTTTAATCTGCCTTGTTTTTCAAAATTTATTAAACCAGATTTTTCCATTTCCTGAAGAATCTTAACAACATGAGAATATGTGCAATCAACGCATTTTGCCAAAGATGAAGCATAAACTTCTGACTTAGCATTTTTGAGTTCAACCAACATCATAGCTGGTTTTTCTCTGAAAAAAACATTGAATATTTCTTTATTGTCCATTTAATCGACACCCCCTAACATTATCTTTGTAAATATTCTTTTTTGGAATATAGTTTGTAGTATATAGGGTTGTTTATAAAGGTTTTGGAAATAATCATTTTATCGACGAGAAATCAAAAAGTAATGTTATTGCCTGGCAGCTAGCTTTACGTCTCCTTCGTTAACAGTTTTTCTTCCGGAATGTTTTGATATCTTTGCTGCCTGCGTTGCTATTTTTTCTGTCATCTCTGTCAGAATTTCCGTAAAAGCATCAACAGCATCTGCTGAAACTCTTTTAGCACCTGCTTTCATTAGAATTCTTCCAAAAGGTGCTCTAGGAATTACTGTAATTTTTCTCCCCATTGGTTTTCCCTCAACTCAAGAATATAAACCCCTTAGTCTTTGTTAGATTAATATTCTGATATAACTTGTTTATATAATTTTCTATTAAAAAGCCTCCGGAGGGAGTTGCACCCCCGACCTGCAGGTTACAAACCTGCCGCAATGGCTACTATGCTACGGAGGCATAGGATTATAACTGTAAATCAAGCATGTTTAAAAATATTACCTATTAGAATAATTAAATATGCTGAGGATTCTCGAAACCATACTTTATTGGATGGAAAGGTGCTGCAGTTGGCATCCATGTCTTTAGGGTTAAATAAGACTTTACTTTGCTTTGAATCCTGTAAGCGTCTCTCCACAAAACTTTTTCTCTCTTTTCAAGATATGCGTGCATAAGTCTATCCTCATATATATGCTTAAAATGTTTCAAAAACCAGTTTCTCTTCCATTTATTCCCCATGTCCGACATTATCCTGGGCTTAAAAAACATCTCAATCTCGCCTTGCTGGGTCTTCATTTTTTTCCCTTGATGCATTATTTCTATTGCCTTCATAGAAACGCAATGCCAGTCTATATCCAGCACATTCAGGAAATAATCGCTTCTTCTTGTTTCGTAATGTTTGCGTGCTCTCCACCAAACCCACATTTCTTTTCCGCCTTTATGTATGCCTTGCTGATAAATATTTTCAGAGTATAATGTTTCTATTTCAGAATGCGCTGCCATGCCTGCATCATTATCTTCAAATCCGTACCATCCTTCCTCCTGCAGCAGCTCGTGCATCATTACATACAGATTTTGTAAAGAGTATACATCTACATATTTCACTGAGAATTGCTGTATCTCCCTTACAACATCTCCTTGGTAACCTCTTTCTATGTAAACCATAAGGCACATTCAGTATACTAAATTTATAAATCTTTCGGTATAGTATACTAGTATAGATATTAATATATTCTAATAATATGCTCAATTCGTAAAAACAAAAATAATTAAAGTGAAGATAATTAGCACAGCTATCATGTTAATAGGTATAGTAGGCAAGGCCAATGTTGGAAAATCGACTTTCTTCAAAGCAGCGACTTTAGCAGAGGTAGAAACCGCTAATTATCCTTTTACAACTATAAAGCCCAACCACGGAACTGGATTTGTAAGAGTTGATTGTGTTGATAAAGAATTTAATTCAAAATGCAATCCGAAATTCGGCTATTGCATTGATGGAAAAAGATTTATTCCCGTTGAGCTATTAGATGTAGCAGGTTTAGTTCCTGGAGCGCATGAAGGCAAAGGCATGGGAAATCAATTTCTTGATGATCTAAACCAGGCTGATGTTCTGATACATGTAATCGATGTTTCTGGCTCGACAAATGAAAAAGGTGAACCAGTTGATCAGGGAAGCTATGACCCTACAAATGACATAAGATTCCTTGAAAATGAATTGGATATGTGGTATTTAAGACTAATAGAAAAAGGCTGGGAGAAATTTGCCAGGATAGTTAATCAGGAAAAACACGAATTAAAGGAAGCAATAGCAAAGCATCTGAGCTCATTAAGGGTAACTGATAAATTAGTCAAGGAAGTAATTGAAAAGCTGAAATTAAATCCGGATATAACGAAATGGGACCATAATGTTCTGATAAAAATTGCAATAGAACTCAGAAGAGCTACAAAACCAATGATGATTGCCTGTAATAAGATTGATGTTCCTGGAGCAGAAAAAAATTTTGAAAAACTAAAAGAAGAATTTCCTGACGAGATTTTAATTGCTTGCTCTGCCGAGTCTGAGTTGGCCTTAAAAGAGGCTGCAAAAAATAATTTGATTGATTATATACCTGGAGAAAATGATTTTAAAATAAATAGCGAGCAATTGAATGAAAAACAGAAAAAGGCATTAGAATTTATTAAGAATAATATTTTAAAGAAAAGTGGCACAACTGGTGTGCAGGAAATTTTGGATAAATCTATTTTTGATTTACTAAAATATATAGCAATTTTTCCAGGGGGAGTAAACAAACTCCAGGATCAACATGGAAACGTTTTACCTGATTGTTTTTTATTGCCTCCAAAATCAACTGCATTGGATTTTGCATATAAGCTGCACACAGATATAGGAGATAACTTTATCAAAGCAATAGATGTTAAGTCAAAAAAACCAGTTGGAAAGGATTATGTTCTCAATAACCGAGATGTAATAGAAATAATGACGGGCAAATAACTATCTCTTCTTAAACTTCTCAAAACTCTGCACCAAATCAATCATGTACTTGCCATCTTCTAATTTAAATATCAACGGCTCTTTTTTGAATAAATGCACCAAATCAAGCTCATACTTACCTGGCTTCATGATTCTTATTGCTTCCAAATCAAGAATTACCGGCTGGTCTTTATCAACTTCGCTTCCCACCAGGTCAAATATATCATGTTCTATTTGTTCCTTATCCTTGTCGCTTAATTTAGAAACCTCAGCAAACTTCTTCATATCATCTAATTTTTCTTTTTTAATGAAGAAAAACAGTCTTCCGCCGCAATTGCAGCCGTTTAACAGTTCCTGTGCTCCATCTTCATAGAAGTTGTTGCATCTTACACATTGATGGGGCATTTTTTATCAACAAATTATTTTTTCTTGCCTTTTCTAGCTTCTTTTGTCAAAAGCTCAATCTTATCTGGATCCTTCTTTATTTCTTTCACAATACTTGCAGGCCCTATTATTGTAAGTCCTTGCCTGTCTCCCAAAAGAAACCCAAAAAAATTGCTCCTGACTTTTTTCATTCCTGACTGATCTTTGGTTTCAGGGTCTATTACAGCCAATTCTATTCCCTTGAACTTGCTCCCAAACTCTTCCATTGCTATAGATATCAAATCTGTTTCTTCCTCTTTTTTTAATCTGCCCTGCAGCATAACAATTTTGTTCTGTTTAACAATATCAATAAGTTTTTTTACTCTACGCGCACTGCCCAGTTCCTCTATCTCATGATAAGGTACAAATTGTAGTGTTACCATTTTCCCTCTTTTTTTAGTTCGTTTATATTTTTTACTTAGTTGTGTGCCCTCAACATCATGTGTTGGGGCGGGCACATCCCGATGTATATTCTCTGATGGGGAGGCATAAAATGCAACGAAGTTGCGTTTTATCCTGCTATAGCAAACAATCCTTCATAAAATTTATCTATGTTGTTGCCGTATTTCCCTGAGATTCCTATAACATTATATTGAGGATATGCTGCCTGCACTTTTTTTATGTCTGCTTTTTTCAAATCTGACTTATTAGCTACAATTAAAACAGGAATATCTCTTGCCTGTAAATTCCCAACCATAGTGATATTAACTTGAGTATAAGGATCTTTTGTTGAGTCTAAGACAATTATTACAACATCCATCTCATCAAGCCATTTAATGGAATCTATAACACCTTTAGTTGCTTCTTTTGCACGCTGCTTGGCCTGTTTTTCCTTCATTCCAGATTTGATAAAATCCTCATAATCAATTTTTGTGGCTATTCCCGGAGTATCCACTAAATTAAAAGTAAGCTCTTTGCCTTTTGACTTAATGTTTATCTGCTCTTTAATCTGCACTTCTCTTGTTTCATGAGCAATATTAGAAACAGAACCCATATCCTCTCCAAGCCAGTCTTTGCAGATTCTATTGGCTAATGTTGTCTTGCCACCATTAGGCGATCCATATAAGCCCAACTTAACATTCTTCTTTTTCTTAAACAAGCTTCTCAGAACTTTGTTAATAAAAGTTTTTACAAGGTTAATCATGCGTACACCACTTTTTACTGTTAAGTTGTCCTAGTAAGGTTTAAATTTATATACTTTTCGTTTAATACAGAATAAAACACACATATTAGTTTAATAGAAAACTTTATAATCTAGTTTAGTTTTAATCACTTCCGGGGGTTAAAAATCACATCTAACATTATATTTCTTGGTACAGGCGGAGACAGTTACGTTGTTGGAAAGCAAATAAGAGCTTCTGGAGGAATTATACTCCAAATAAATGATGACCAGTTCCACATAGACCCTGGTCCTGGATCTTTAGTTATGGCTAAAGCCGCAGATATAAACTTAAGGGCAAACACTGCCTTGTTTGTGACACATAACCATCTTAACCATTGCAATGACATCAACGCAGTAATTGATGCTATGACCTACAGCGGTTTTGATAAAAAAGGTGTTTTAGTGGCAAACAACACAGTAATTAATGGCAGCGATAATCAAGCACCGTTTTTACAAAAATATTACCGCGATTGTTTAGAGAGGTTCATAGTTCTGGAGCAAGGGAAAAAAGTAGGAATAAATAATGTTGAAATAAAGGCAATAAAGGCAAAGCATTCTGATTCCAATGCAATAGGATTTAAATTCATCACTCCTGATTATACTTTGACCTATACCGGAGACACCACTAGCAGCGCAGAAGCAATATCAGAATATGAAAATTCCAATGTCCTGATCTTAAATGTGCCTTGCCTGAAAAAAGATGAAAACAGGAATAATTTATGCAAGGAAGATGCAATAAATATAATCAAAAAAGTAAATCCAAGACTGGCAATAATAACGCATTTTGGAATTAATTTTCTAAAAGCTGATCCATTGTATGAAATAAGAGAAATACAAAAAGAAACAAATTGCCAGGTGATAGCTGCAACAGACGGCATGGTAATCAATCCCATAAGCTACGCTGTTGAGCAGGGCCAAAAATCTCTGTACAAATATGCTAAAAAAGAAGGAGTAAGGCTGCAGGAATTCAATGACCATGAAGAGGAAAAAGCTGAAGAACTCAATGAAATGATTGAAGAAAAGCAGACAAGACTAGACGAAGGTTCTGATTCCGACTTAGAGCATCAATAAAACAGCAAAATATCCAACTATGCACCCAACAGTCAAATAAGGCATTGCCGGATAAAATTTATCTTTATTGCTGTTAACCAGCAGATAAAATAATGCCAAACTAACAAACACGGGTATTATCAATACTTTCAGGAAGGCAACACTCTCTGGATTGCCAAGCATCAAATCTTTCATAACAACTCCTGCAAATATCAACGGAAAACCTACATCTCCACCACCAAGGACTGCAATCTTAGCACCTTTGTTTTGCATAATCCCATCTTCTTTTGCTGCAATCTTGCCTTTTTTCCCCTCATAAGGTATTAGAAGGCCTGCAAAAACCTTGCTCTTTGTCTGGAATTTTGCCAGTGTTACCATATGTTTAGTATGCTTGACAGCTATTATATCATAGATTGAGATTAAAATAAGCAAGGCAAACACTGAAAATAAATTAATCACCGGAACAAATATAGCAGCTAAGCCTCCGTAAATAAAGATTTCTGTAAGATTTTGTGTTATTGTTGTTGGTTTGTATATTTTTATTATCGCCAGTATAAATGCCAGGATTGCTGCAATTGTTTGCGGAATAAACGCTGCAAACGCAACTGTCATTGTAAAGAAAACCGCAAGAAAAAACCAGAGTTTCCACAATCCCATTCGTTTATATTTTATCAATATCAGCATTAATACAGTCCCAAAAATAATTGCAGACAATATCCAGATATAAGAAACAGATTCTTCTATCTGGGGTCTTTCCATGTTGTAAGGCAGGTCTTCAGAAACAATTTCTTTGGTTACTACCTTTGTTTCAGGGTCGATATACTCTTGAGTATTAATATATTGATTAACTATTGCAAGGCCTATAACTTGTGTTATGAAGAAAATAAACACCAACAAGAAGGTTATTTTCAGTGTGTGCTTCATTTTTTATTTTAATTTTTTATCTTATTTAAATATTTGTTAAAGTCAGGCTATGTCCTAAATACTGGTTGCCATCAATATGTGAGCATCTGAAACTAAAACATTAAGCGGACAAAGGGGACGCTCCATACGGGAAATGTCCGCAATAACTAATAACATTAAATGCGAACCAGATGGCAACCCGAGTTTTAACGAGATTTAGGACAGAGCCTTAAAGTCAAAAGAATCAATACATTTTTAAAATATTTTATATTCTTTTTTACATACAATTAAGATGGTACAAAGAAGAAAATCCAGGAAAATTAAAGTTGGTAAGCAGTTTATTGGCGGTAATGCTCCAATTACCATACAATCAATGACTACAACAGATACAACTGATGTAGATGCAACCCTAAAACAGATTCATGAATTAGAAGATGTTGGATGCGATATAATAAGGGTTTCTGCACCGACAATGGAAGCAGCTAACGCATTAAAAGAGATAAAAGCAAACATAAGCATTCCTTTAGTGGCTGATATTCATTTTGATTATAAAATAGCGTTAGAAGCAGCTAAATATGCTGACAAGCTAAGGATTAATCCAGGTAATATAGGAAACGAAGAAAAAATAAAGCTGGTTGTCAATGCCGCAAAAGATAATAGTATACCTATAAGAGTTGGAGTTAATTTAGGCTCTTTGGAAAAAGATCTTTTTGAGAGATATGGCTATAGTGCAGAAGCAATGGTTGAAAGCGCTTTAAGGCATGTTAAAATTCTGGAAAAACTGGATTTCTATGATACAATTGTTTCTTTGAAGGCATCAGACGTTCCAAGGATGGTTCAAGCTTATAGATTATTTGCAGAGAAAACAGATTATCCTTTGCATTTAGGCGTTACAGAAGCTGGAAGCAAATTTCCAGGTACAATAAAAAATTCAATTGGGATGGGCATTTTGCTTTCAGAAGGCATTGGTGATACAATTCGTGTTTCATTGTCAGATGATCCAAAAGAGGAAGTTAAGGCAGCCCAAAAAATTCTTAGAGCCCTTGGATTAAGAAAAGATAGCATAGAAATAACTTCATGCCCTACATGTGCCCGGTCTCAAATAGATGTAATAAAAATTTCTGAAGAAATTGAAAACAAAACTGAGAAAATAAAAAAACCAATACATATTGCAGTAATGGGCTGCGCTGTCAATGGCCCGGGAGAAAGCAAGAAAGCTGATATCGGGATTGTTGGTGGGCCTTCTGGAACTAATTTATTATATAGAGATGGGAAAATAGTTGCTAAGGTAGAGAAAGACAAGATTGTGGATACTGTTCTTAGGGAGATAGATGCTCTGAATAAGGGATAGTTCTAATTATTATTAAATTATGATAATCCTTATAAATAGGCGAGTATAACTTATACTTGGGTGGAAATGAAAAAACTGTCTATTTTAGGCTCTACTGGAAGCATTGGAACACAAACTTTGGATATTGTAAAAAATAATCCTAACGAGTTCAAGATAACTGGATTAACAGCCAATAGTAACATAGAAATTCTAAAAAAACAAATTCTTGAGTTTAATCCTGAAGCAGTTGCAGTTATGGACAATGAAAAAGTTGATTTACTAAAAAAAGATGTAGATATTGAAGTTTATTCCGGCATTGAAGGTATAATAAAAGTTGCAACATTAAATAATACAGATACTGTTATTAATTCTTTAGTTGGTTCCATAGGTGTTAGGCCTACAATTGAAGCTATAAAAAACAAAAAAAATATTGCTTTGGCAAACAAGGAAACTTTAGTTACCGCCGGTTCTATTGTTATGGAAGAAGTCAAGAAAAATGATGTTAATTTGATGCCTATTGATTCTGAGCACAGTGCAATATTTCAATGTCTCAATGGAGAAAATATTAATGATATAAATAAAATAATCATTACTGCTTCTGGAGGACCTTTCAGAGACTATACTAAACAACAGCTAGAAAATGTATCAGTTAATGATGCATTAAAGCATCCGACATGGAATATGGGCAATAAGATAACAATAGACTCTGCAACTTTAATGAATAAAGGTTTTGAGGTTATTGAAGCTCATTACCTGTATAATATTCCTTATGAAAAAATTGAAGTTGTTATGCATCCTCAAAGCATAATTCATTCTTTAGTTGAGTTTAAGGATAATTCTGTTTTAGCGCAATTAGGAAACCCTGATATGAAAATCCCAATTCAATATGCATTAAGCTATCCTGAAAGATTGGAATTAAATGTAAAAAAATTAAATTTGACAGAAATAAAAAACCTAAGCTTTTCAAAACCAAATCTTGAGTTGTTTCCATGCTTAAAATATGCTTATGATGCCGGAAAAATAGGAGGAACCTTGCCTGCTACATTGAATGCTTCCAATGAAATAGCTGTAAATGCTTTCTTAAACAATAAAATAAAATTTTTGGATATTCCAAGAATAACAAATAAAATATTAATAAATCATAAAATTATAAATGATCCAAACCTTAATCAAATAATGGAAGTTGACAAAAAAACAAGAGAAGAAACCAAAAAACTTATTGAAAAATGAACACAGCAATCATTGTAGCAGGCGGAAAAGGAAAGAGAATGCACAAGAGAATAAACAAGATTTTCCTTTTGTTAAACAAAGAACCAATAATTTTCCATACATTAAATACATTCCAGAACTGTAAAAATATCGATAAAATAATTTTGGTTATCAGGCCTGAAGACAAGAATAAATTCCAATCAATAATAAAATCAAATAAACTCAATAAAGTGGAAAAGGTTGTTGACGGGGGCATTGAGAGGCAGGATTCTGTTTACAATGGAATAAAAGCAATAGATAAAGCGGGTAATGAAGATATAATATTAATCCATAATGCTGTTAATCCTTTTGTTGATGAAGCCACGATAAATAACTG
>Ga0187827_10006685_pt1 | contig 13080 bp, 7 predicted proteins | sample ETNtaG_39_FD_167969 | JGI IMG/M metagenome (GOLD analysis project Ga0187827, IMG submission 167969) | Marine microbial and viral communities from oxygen minimum zone, Eastern Pacific Ocean - ETNP2014_SV_150_PacBio MetaG (Illumina Assembly) | ecosystem: Environmental > Aquatic > Marine > Hypoxic... | reverse complement strand
TGCGCAGAACGCCATTGCCATTGCCTATACTACAACAGGCTATGATGCTAATACCCAAACGTTTGATTCTGATCATGATAGCACGGGAACCAATTTTAAATCAGAATTTACTAACTGTATAAACACAAATGAAGATGATAATCTATGTGATGATTTAATCAGATTAAAGCTTTTAAAAGATATTAATAGTTCAACACCCAATTCTCCCACCTGGAATCTGATGTTTAAGAATGTTTATTCTATTGGAAGTTCAAATATAGACCCCAATAGTCTAGAGGTAGAAATTGTCCGGGATGAAGGAGCCGGTTTAGAAACAACTCATAGTGATAATGGAAATTCCTATTTATCTATCTTTGGTCTAGACTCTGAGGATCAGAACCAGATAAAAGTGGAAGGAGGTGATGGAAGGATTGATATACATGGGAGTATAATAAACTTTCAAAATGGAGAACTCTTGCTACCAGTACATTTACCCTTTGCGTATGATAATACAAATAACTGGGGAAATAATCATTCTGACCTGACTGAAATTTTACCCGCATTAGATATACCAAACAAAAGTCCCTCCATGTATTATGATAACAACACAGCTAATATTTCAGATGAACATGAATTTTTAATTAATGTAAAAACCTCTACTCAAAGTTCTTCAATGGAATTGGGATTTATGATTGTGGAAGGCAGCGAAACCGTTCGTTTGGGAAACCAAATATTGCAAAAAGATGTGGATTATACTATTGATTATTTTGCAGGAGATATTACTTTTATCAGTGAAGATGCTCTGGACCCAGGAGCAAATATTTCTGTTACATATGAGGAAAATCAATTTATTTCATTTGACCAGAGACTTTTTATGGGAACATATCTGAAGTATTTATTTGGAGAAAATAATTATCTGGCTGGTGGAATGTTATTCTATAATCAGTCTATTGCTGAGGATAAAGTAGATATTGGCTATGAACCCATGCGTAATTTTGGGTGGGAATTTAAAGGTAGATACGAGGATGAATTGGGATTTCTTACAAGAGCTGTAGATTTTCTACCTCTTGTCCAAACTACAAAACCATCTCAATTTTCTATCGAGGGGAATTATGCTGAAATTATTCCTAATCCCAACCCTATGGGGCAGGCGTTTATTGATGATTTTGAATCAGCTAAAACAACAACTTCACTGAGTATTATGCAGCGCCCATGGAAAATGGCTTCGCCTCCTGATTCAACATCGCAGGATTCATCCCACACCATACATACTAGAGGTAAAATGTATTGGTATAACCCATATGAAGATGAACTCACAAAGAATATCTGGCCTGAACAGTCTACATCTAATCAAGCTAATAATAATACTATCAAGATTCTTGAAATTAAAACTGATTTTAAGGGAGATGTGAATGATCCATTATGGAATGGAATTATGATGCCACTTTATAATATACAACAGGGCCAAAGCAAATACCTGGATATGTGGCTAAATGCCAAAGAGGTTCAAGATAATTCTTTGAAATTATATATTGATATTGGACATATCAGTGAAGATTGGAATAATAATGGTAGGTTAGATACGGAAGATTTTCCCATATATACAAGTATAGGAGATGGGATTCTTTCAGATGGAGAAGATATTGGAGTGGATAATTGTACCAATAGTTATGAAGATGGATGGGGAGGTTGCCTATGTAATAAATATAATGATGCAATGTATAACACTGATTTAGAGGGTATTTATAATCATCAGACAGAATTTTGTGAAAATGGGTTGACATATGTTGAGGCTCTCGATTCACTCAATATTTATCCTAATATTGTTAAATCGCCCCTCTTTGATGAAAATGGCGATATTGATTCAGATTATATCGATCCTAATGGTGATGATTGGTGCTACAATCTAGGGGATTGCGATACAGATGATTATTCAAGAATTAATGGTACAGAAGGGAATGGCCTAGCCATGGGATATCGTTATCCAGATACAGAAGATATGGATAAAAATAATACTCTCAATGAATGGAATAATTATTTTACAACTTCAATCAATCCTCTTCAGAACCAAGATGATGAAAACACCTTGGTGGTAACTGAAACTCAGACTAATAATATTTTTACTGGATGGAAACTCTTTCGTATTCCTCTTATCAGTTTTGATGAAATTGGAGACCCTGACTGGGATGATGTACGCAGTTTTCGTCTCAGAATTGAATCAAATTATACGGGCTCTAATGATCAAATAATAAAAATTGCTAAAATTGAACTGGTGGAAAATAAGTGGAAAGAAATGGGCATTGCAGAAATAGATTATCTAACAATTGAAGATTCAATTCATACCAATCCATATTTTTCCGTAGAAGTAATAAATACAGATGAAAGTACAAGGTATAAAAATTCATTGGATGTATTGGATGATATGATATTAGAACATGATGCAATAAATGACATCTATATGAAAGAACAATCCCTCGTATTATCATTTATAGAAAATCCAGATAAACCAGACTCATCGGGCTTACCTGAAAATTATGCTGCGCTCATTAAGAAAACCATTTCAAATAATACAAATGCTGATCCCCTGAGTTATCTTGCTTATGAAAAAATGAAAATGTATGTATACGGAGGGGACCCCGAATCCAATACATCTGATTGTTGGTACGATACGGATGCACTATGTGAGCCCAATGCAGTTGATTTATTATTCCGATTTGGTAAAGATGATGATGATAATTATTATGAAATTCGCCAGCATGTTTATCAGGGATGGGATGTGAAAAACCATATAGATATCAATATAGATCAATTAACCAAAATAAAAATTCCTATTATTAATTCACCTGCAGAAATATTAGATGATTTAGGATTAGATGGATGCCCTGATAATAAAGAAACGGGAAACGTAGATGAATATTATGGTTATGGCACCTGTTTGGATACATTAACATTTACTTACTATTGTAATAATAATGATGACCTGCCTGATGTGAGTAATTATATTAATATTGATCGATGTAATGCTTTAATGGAAGAGACATCTATAGTGTCTGACTGGGATCCAAATGGTGATAATTATGATAGCGAGAATAATCCAACTGGATTCGAATCAGATTCTACATATAACCATGTCGATCTAAATGGAGATGGACTTATTACTCAAGGAGAAGGTGAACCCGCTGTGGAAGATTTTGATGGAGATGGTATATATACACCCCACCCTTTATATGATTATGAAAATGAGCTGTATATATGGAATGATACAAATGATATTAAAAAGGCCTGTAATCAGTGCACTGAATTACGCATAAAAGGAGAACCTGCTATTAATAATATCCAAAATTTTGTTGCAGGTGTTGTGAATAATTCATCTGACAAAATTTATGGGAAAGTGCTGATAAATGAACTGAGAATGACAGGTATAAAGAAAAGTAGAGCACAGTCATACAGTGTCAGTGGATCATTAAATTTTGCAGATCTCATGACAATCAATGGAGGTTATGTACATAAAGATGCGGGGTTCCATGCACTTCAAACAAGATTAGGAGAAGGTGATGCAAACGATTATTATCATACCACTATTCAATTATACCCCAATATTATTTTGCCAGCTAAATGGGGAATTAAAACACCTATTACGCTGACTTACACAAATTCTATAGGGACACCCAAAAATTATCCGGGAACCGATATCCTTGCAGACACTGATAATATTAATTTTAATATAGCAGACATTCAAACTAGGGATGAAAATATTACTCTTTCAACAACGTTCAACAAATCTACTAGAAGTACCAACTGGCTTATGAAACGCACAATTGATAACATTTCTTTGAGCTATACTGCCATAAGGAATAAATATTCTGATATTCAGATTCAAAAGAAGAAAAAACAGGATTACCAAATATCAGGAAGTTATACCTATGCTTGGGGAAAGGAAAACTATATTAGTCCATTCAAGTTTACCAAAGATTGGCTAATTATCGGAAACATATTGAGCCAGTCTCGATTATACTATACTCCCGATAAATTCAGTAGCAGTATTACATTTTATGAATCGGATCAACGAACAACCCAGGTAAATAATGATGTCATAACCAGAGACTATAACTTTAATATGCATCGACAATTTACACTCAATCATAAATTCACCAAGGTGCTCGGAAGTAATTATACCCTGACGATTGACAGTGATTTGTATGAAATGGAAAATGATAAATGGAAAATCATTCAAGATATGGATCCAGGCAGGGTAGAAAACCTGAGTGAAAATTTTACTAATACCTATAAGCCAGATTTTCTAAAATGGCTAAATCCCAATATCACATATAATCCAACTTATACATGGAATTTAAATCCTGCGGATACAACCGCAGATATAACATCATCCACTATCTTTAAAACTCAAATTAGCTTGAATCTCCAGGAATTTATTGAACTCATTTATACACCAGAAAAGAAAGGTAGATCTTCAAGAGGTCGGGGAAGAGGAAGGGGATCTTCCAGTTCAAACAATAATGAAAAGAAAATCAATATTAAAAATCCTCTGGCTCGGTTTATTTTAAGTAAAATTCATTCCGCGGCATCAAAATTAAGGAGTGTTTCCTCCTCTTATACGTATTCCACTTCCCATGACTATAATAATATTCGCGTAGATATCAGCCCATCCTATTTATATCGCTTCGGGTTGCAGGGATTCCCACTTAATAATACTGGAGTTCTATATGATACTTCTAATACCAACAATGTGGTGGGTTCATTTGGACATAGTTACAGTACAGACTTTAGAACTAGTACCAATATCAATATTATCTCATCCATTAATACCAGCTTAGAGTATATATATGAAAATTCATTATCTAATTCTAGTACTGGATCTATAACTGAATCTAAATCATTTTCATATTATCCTCTGGGAAACAGAGGTGATGAAGGATTTCCTATTGCCAACTGGAGTATAAACTGGTCTAATATTGAGAAAATATGGATCCTTAATAAAATATTTAAATCTGTGAGCCTAAGTCATGGATTTAATGGAGAACAATCTATGACTTACAGTAATTCAGCATTACAGAGCGAACTATATAGTTTTGCATATTCACCTATAATAGGTATTACCAGTACAACCAAAGGGCTCAATCCTATTACTTTAAATGCTAATTATAGTTTACATCAGACTATTACAAACTTTGATGATCAATCTACAGAAAGAAATCATACTAATCAGATAAGTACGACTATTAAAGTAAAAAAATCTGGTGGATTCAGAATAAAAACATTCTTCTTCAGGGATTTTTATATAAAAAATAATATGGATTTTTCACTTACTTATAATTATAATACAGACCGCACACTTAAGACTGATCATCTTGTAGAAAATATTACCGATTTTCATGAAGATTCTAAAAGTATAGGATGGTCTATAAAACCCAATATGGGTTATAGTTTTACCCGCTGGGTCACAGGAAATTTTTATCTGATATATGGCATCACTCAAAATCAAACTACCGGAAGAAACGAAGAAAAAGATTTTGGCTTTACAATGAATATTAAAATCCAGGGTTAATATGAAGAGCGGATTGTACATCATCTTATTAAGTTTAAGCTTCAGTCAAAATATTCCATTTTTTAATGCAGAACGGGCTATGGAACTTCTAATAACTCAATGCTCTTTTGGGCCTCGCTATCCTGGAAGCCCTGGGCATAAACAGATGAAAATGTTTCTAGAAAAATTCTTAATTCCCTTATCTGATAGTCTATATATAATGAATGAAAAAATTAGCCACCCCTATCAAAATAGCTCTCTACATTTAACTAATTACCTGGCACGGTATCATATTGATGAGCCTTACCGCATCATGCTTATGGCTCACTTTGATACCCGTGAATTTGCAGATCAGGATCCAGATCCTAGCAATCAAAAGTTGCCGGTTATTGGTGCTAATGATGGCGCAAGTGGTGTTTCTATTTTACTGACTTTGGCAGAAATTCTTCATACCCTACCTCCACTCAATATCGGCATAGATCTTCTCTTTGTAGATGGAGAAGATCAGGGAGAAAAAGGTGATCCAGATAATTTTGGACTGGGAACCCAGGCATTTGCCAAACATGTGCCAGATCCGAAGCCTCAGTTTGCCATTTGTCTAGATATGATAGCCGATCATGATCAGCATTTCCCAATTGAACATTTTTCACTCCAACAGGCTCCTGAAGTGGTTCATGCTGTATGGTCTTTGGCCCACGATCTAGGTTATACTCAATTTGAAAACAAAATGGGGCATGCCGTAATGGATGATCATTATTATTTATATAAATATGCAAAAATACCATCAATTGATATTATCGATTTTGATTATCCTAATTCAGAAGTAAACTACTGGCACACAATTCAGGATATTCCAGAAAATTGTTCTGTTAAAAGCTTAGAGGTTGTGGGTACTGTTATGACACAATTTATTTATCGACAGGACGAAAGTTACCAACCATGATAAATAAAGATTATTTTGACGTTCTTACTATGTCATGTGACCAAAACTCAGTGGATATAATTCAGGCAGTTATGGGAGATGATTGCCTAGGAACTTTTTTTCAGAATGGTACAACAAAACTGTATTTCAATAGTGGTATAAGGGAAAAAATGGATGTAAAATTGGGAAATTTATTTAAAGATCAAACCTTGCAATGGGAATGGGAAATACAGGTCTATGAAGACTGGCATCTTACCTGGCAGGATCAGTTCAAGCCGGTACTGATTGAAAATAAACTGGCAGTAATTCCATATTGGGAAAACAATTATTTTGCAGAAATTACCATCAGGATCAAACCGGGGATGGCGTTTGGAACAGGGCATCATGAAACTACTCGCCTCATGTTGGAAACATTATTAAAAGAAAATCTCATGGATAGTAATGTGCTGGATATGGGAACGGGAAGCGGAATTTTATCCATTGCCTCAGCAAAACTGGGTGCCAAGAATATTTCAGCTATAGAAATAGATCCTGTCTGTAAAGATAACTTTTTTGAAAACCTTGAACTCAATGAGCTCAGAGGACAGATTGATTTTTACTTAATGGATGTGCTTCAATGGACTGATTTTAATTATCAGTATATTCTAGTTAATATGAACCGCAATATTATTTTGAAATGCCTTCCAGAAATTCAAATTCCGCAGGATGGCAAAATGTTTTTAACTGGCATCCTAAATGAAGATGAAAAAGAAATCTTAGATGTCTGTCTCCATAATAACCTTAAGGTGATTGGAAAACAGGCTCGAAATCAATGGATATGTCTCACTGTAATATCATTATGAAAAAAATAATATATTTAATTATATCTATCGGCTTATGGTCCTGTATATCAGAAATACAGGAACCTGAAGGAGTGTATAATAATATTTCTAATTTCCAAGCCGATTATGATCAATTAACAAATAAAATATTTTTTCAAGTTACAATAGAAACAGCAAATGATACAGTAGCAGATGTCCGGGTTCAGATAACAGCAAATGATGTGCCAATGGATACTATGTTTATACTAAACGACACTGCCCAAGATGGTGATCTTATTGCAATAAACGGTATCTATTCCGGAATTTTTGATATTTTCTTGCCTTATCAGAGCTACCAGTTAAGGGCTGTGATTCAAACCCAGTCAGGTATTGAATTGAACAGCGAAAAAACTATTCAGGTGGAGGAACAGTTTATTCCTCAAATAGTGGATATCACTTTCTTGAAAAAATATGGGGTGGATGAATGTGGATATGAAGTTGATTATAACAATCACTATTTTATTAATAATGAAGATACATCCTATTTGAATTTCCAAATCAGGATAAAAGATATGAATGGACTAGATAATATAGAGTCTATAAGATACGAGACAATAACAACTTGGTTTTCTGCTGAAGGAGAAGAATGCCCTGATTGTGTTGAAGAATGCCTTAATGAATCACCCGTTTACTACATGACAAATATTGCATCAAATGATTCAATGCTTACGTATGAAGCCATCAATGCATATATCAAAGAACCTGGTTTTATAATTAACCCTTCATCAGTATGCAATAGAAGCGGTGTGATTACATTTACATTTAGTGCTATTGATACATTCTATGGACCATTGATTCTTGATAAGATAGATTTAGTGTTTCTAAATTGCAATGAAGGCACTTGGAGTTCGGAGGATGACTGTGAGCATTGCCCTGTGGAATGTGGAGAATGTGTGGAATGATATATATATTCTGGATAATTTTACTGGAGGCTGTTTTTCCGCAGCTGCCTCTAGAATATACATTAATCAGCATGAGTGATTTAGAACGATTCGAATCTAATTCTGATACAGGGCTGGTCAGCAACGCTATTTGGGATATCCGGAGTTCCAATGATGAACTTCTTTTTTTTGGCACAGGTGCAGGATTGAGTTTTGCCGATCTATCTTCCTCATTCAATATCCAATATGGGCATTTTACATCGCTTGCACTGCCAAGAGGCGGTAATACAGCACTGACTATTGGGAATGGTATCATTGCTGTTTCAGGTGTGGTAGATACCATAACTGCTACAGGAGACCATGAACCCAAAGGCACAGGGGTAGCCTATTCAAAAGACGAGGGTGAAAACTGGACTTATCTACCTCAACCTGTTGATACTATTCCTAATGAATCAACCAATGGATATCAAACCATCTCCTGGGGATATCAAGCGGTTTCTGCTCTGGCTGTTACTACTGATATTCGCAATGTTAGTTATGATATTGCTATAGGAAATAAATATATCTATACAGCCAACTGGGCCAGCGGTATCCGCCGGTACTCGCATCTCCCTACAACAGCTAGTGAAACAAAAAACTGGGAAATAATACCTCTTCCTATGGATAATGATCTGGAGTTGTTATGTGGAAAAATTGATGTTGAAAATTACGAGTTTAATCCCCGGGACCCTGGTGATGGAGGAAATCATAATCATAAAGGATTTGGCGTGTACGTTATAGAAAACACTCTGTGGGCAGGTACAGCTGCAGGAATTAATAAGGGAATTATCTCAGGTGATTGCATTAACTGGGTGCGACATTATCAATCCGGACTGGATAATATTTCGGGAAACTGGGTTATAGGTTTTACCCATCAAGAAATGGATGGATTTATCCGGCTGTGGGCTATTACTTGGGCAACAAATGCAGAGATTGAAAAATATGCTTTAAGCTATACGGATGATGGTGGAGAGAGTTGGCATATAACATCTCCATCTGGTGGCTATTCCAAATCTGAACGAATAGTTAATCTATATGCAAATTCTAATAGAATTTGGGCTACATCTCTATTAGGATTATATGTTTCTGAAGATGGTGAGCATTGGGAAAAATATAATCGCCCGGTTGATTCTGAATCAGGAGAAGAAATCCTTTCTGAATCTGTTTATTCAGCATATTATTCTCAATCACATCAGACCCTATGGATGGGTACCAGTGATGGACTGGCACTTATTAATGATGAGGCTTCCATTGTTACCCGCTTCTGGGATTCTCCTTCTCCATTTTCTGTTTATCCCAATCCATTTTTGGTTAATGACTACAATCAGGTTGAAAATGATGGTCATGTCCGCTTTATATATTCCAATCCAAATGAACAGCTCGGTAGAATTGATGTATTTGATTTTTCAATGGATCATGTTGTTCATTTAAATAATCAAAATCTAATTTCAATGGATGGAGAAAATGAAATTATCTGGAACGGCCGCAATGATTATGGAGACAAGGTAGCCAATGGAGTTTACTTCTGCCGTCTTTTCCTCAATGGCGAATATTATTGGACCAAACTGGCTGTTATCAATTAACATGAAACAAATTCTTTTCATATTTTATATAGGAGTTTTATATGCAGATTATGGAGGAGGATATGCGGGTAGTGGCTTCCGCTATGGTTCCAATGCCCGGGAATTTTCTCTGGCTGGAGCCCTTATTGCAGATAAGACACCTGGATTCTATGCATTTTCAAATCCTGCTCTCCTACAGTATGCCCGTTCCAGTCAACTTGGGCTATCTTATCAATCCATGTCTTTGGGCCGATCTATTCAGAGTTTTAGTTTTGTAAAGAATTTGCCACACACAGCCGGTTTAGGCCTGGCCATATTACGGGCAGGCACAGATAATATCCATGGAAAAAATACAATGAATGAACCTATTGAAACATTTTCTGCTCAGGAAATTCAGGGGATCATTTCTTTTGGCGTTTCACTTGGCACTCGCATGGCACTGGGAATTAATATTAAAGCGTTCTTTGCTAGTATTGCCCCTGAAATTATTGATGTTCAGAGCGGCAATGGTATTGGTTGGGATGCTGGTTTTATCTACAAATTACATCGCCATATCATATTGGGATGTGTATTAAAAAACTTGAATGGTAGCTATATTTGGAAAATGACCAAAGGTGATGAAGAAAAAAGTAACGAAGAAATATTACCGCAATATTTACAACTAGGTGTTGCATTTTTGGGTTGTAGAAATGTGACCTTTTTTTTCCAGGAAGATATGGTTAGGACTCCCAGTAAATATATAAATTACCGCTACCGATTGGGCATTGAATATCTTATACTAAACAGAATAGAGCTTCGAGCTGGTCTTATGCAAGCGCAGGGTGCAATGTCATCTGATGAAGAAAAATATAGCATGAATTTCAACCCCTCTTTTGGTGCAGGAATCCCATTGAAACTATGGGGAAAACAGTATGTGCAGTTAGACTATGCACTGGATCCTGGGAATGTAGGCGAAGGGTTTAGCCATTTATTTAGTTTTTCCATGGAACTTAATTGAAATCTGAAATATAAATGAAGTTAACTATCTATTTTATCTTTGCAGTGTCTTTTTCATGGGGTATTGGTCTTAAGGGACTAATAATTCCTGAAAATGCCCATGTATTATCCACAGCTGGTACAGGCATTTGTGGAGATATTTCACCGGCTTTGAATCCGGCTATGAATACTTCTAAGTATGCCTATATTCAGTTTTCCCTCAACCACTGGCTAGGAAATATCAAGGGAAGCCAAATGGCTTATCACTGGGGACGTAATATACCTCAGGCTTTCAGTATTCAATCGTGGAATGCCAAGGACCTACAATTATGGGGAGACAGTCCTGATGCTAGCCCACTGGGTACATTTGGGGTTCATTATGTTTCTGCTGCGTATAGTATCAGTCATCATCTTAATACACCATACCGTTTTGGTATTCGTATACAGACGAATTATAATCATCTTTACACTGAATCCATGAGCGGAATTACCCTTGATGCAGGAGCACTGTTCCCGCTTGGTTCATTACTGACTGCGGGGGTGGTAGTCAGAAATCTTGGGTATGAATATACCAATAACCTCAAGGCCAAGCTACCTGGTGAAATTGGTTTTGGAACAGAATTGAAGCTTCCATTTAAGATATCGTTTCTAGCAGATGCAATTTATCTTTTAGATAATGGGACAGATATCCGTATATGCGCTCGGACTCAATTTAAATGGATGAATATATATGCTGGGACTTCCATTTATAATAAACGAAATGCGAGAGCTTTAGGGTTTTCCTTTAATTATCGCAAATGGCTGATCAGTTACGGTATCTACCATCATGAAAATACGATATTAGGGTTGCCTCAATTTTTGGATGTTCGGCGTTACCTCTAATGCCCTCATTTGCAACTTATAATAAAATAAACCTTCCCTATAACCGCATTATAATAGCTGCCTGTATTGGCATAGCCATCGGCTATTTTATTTTTCAAAGCCAACGGATAAAACACCAATCAGAAAATCCAAAAATAACGGGCACCATCTGTCTTATTATTGATGATTATGGATTTATTTTTAATGATATGGTTAGAGATTTTATACAATTAAATCCAAATATCACAACAGCTATCATACCTGGGAGCCCCTATGCACAGAAAATTGGCTGGTTTGCAGATAGCTTGGATATTGAAAGCATTATCCACATGCCAATGGAATCTTATGAAGAAGAAAAATGGAATTATGTGATAGATCTAAATGAAAAACTCAACACTGTCCTGGTAGAGGACCGTGTGCGACGTGCATTTTCCGAAATTCCAACAGCCCTTGGAATGAATAACCATCAAGGTTCTAAAGCCACTGAGAACTTGCAACTTATGAAAAATTTAGCTCGGACACTTAAAAAAATGGATAAGTTTTTTCTTGATAGTTTTACCAATCCGGAAAGTCGGGGATATTTAACCATGCGTCGGTATGGCGTACCCACACAGCTTCGTCAGGTATTTTTAGATCATATTGAAGATCCCAATCTTATAAAGAAAAACTTAGATAGTCTTGCAATATTATCTCATCATATGGAAATTGCGGTTGGCATTGGCCATGTAAAACCTTTAACACTTGAAGTATTAAGAGAGGAAATACCAAGATTGGAAGCAGCAGGATACCAGTTTATCCGTCTCAGCCAGGCTGTTAGGTAGATGCTTTATTTTCTAACTTTGTAAAATATTCCCTAGCCTCCCACATTACCTTCGGAGCCAAAATAATGGATGAAACCATGGTTGGAATTGCCATTATAGCAAACATTCCATCAATAAAATTAACTACCATATCAAGAGTAACAACTGTAGCAAAAATAAGACTGAAAATATAAAATATACGATAGGCTTTCTTCCATTTATTACCAAAGAGAAAAGCAGTACATTTGGAACCATAATAGGAATACCCTATCATTGTTGTGATACTGAAAATAATCACAATGATCATCAGGATGGGTTTACCAATAAGGGGAAGCCCAAATTCAAATGCTTTTGTTGTCATTGAAATACCGTTTAGGGTTGGATCTGTCCAAACTCCTGTTGAAAGTATAACAAATCCTGTCACTGAACAAACAATAAGGGTATCAATCATAGGTCCCAACATGGCAACCAGTCCTTCTCGCACCGGTTCCCGGGTAATGGCAGCTCCATGGGCCATTACTTCCGTCCCAATACCCGCCTCATTTGAGAAAGCAGCCCTACGGATACCAGTAACAATGACTGTTCCAATGGCTCCTCCTAATACGGCATCGCCTGTAAACGCATCTCGAATAATTAATAGGAAAATATTATCAATC
>Ga0187827_10006682_pt1 | contig 13085 bp, 10 predicted proteins | sample ETNtaG_39_FD_167969 | JGI IMG/M metagenome (GOLD analysis project Ga0187827, IMG submission 167969) | Marine microbial and viral communities from oxygen minimum zone, Eastern Pacific Ocean - ETNP2014_SV_150_PacBio MetaG (Illumina Assembly) | ecosystem: Environmental > Aquatic > Marine > Hypoxic... | reverse complement strand
AATAAAATACTGATGAGGCAGCTGTCCATCTTTCAATCAAAAGAAGGTAGATTAAAATAAAAATTGGAATTAAGTAATGAATTCCATTCAAAAAGGTTTTCCCAAGAGGTGGGATCTGATCGTCTGGTAATCCTTCAATATTTAATTTTACAGATTCTAAATGTGAAATATAAAAAAGAGCTACATAACATATAATAGCTGGTAATATTGCGTGAGTGATTACGGTAAAATAAGAAATACCCAATAATTCTGCCATAACAAAAGCTGCCGCCCCCATAATGGGCGGCATTATTTGACCGTTCACCGAAGCTGCTACTTCTATAGCTCCAGCTTTAACGGCTGGAAGTCCAGTTTTTTTCATAATGGGAATTGTAAACGTTCCTGTAGTTACTGTGTTAGCTACTGAAGATCCTGATATTAAACCTGTTAGGCCTGATGCTAAAATTGCAGCTTTAGCTGGGCCTCCTCTCATTTTCCCAACAAGAGCAAAGGCTAAATTCAAAAAATATTTTCCTCCACCCGCTACATCAAGAATAGCGCCAAATAACACAAACAAAAATATGAAACTTACTGATACACTTATTGGAATTCCAAATATTGCTTCACCACCAAACCAATGATATCCAACCAATCTTTTTATGGACAATCCTTGATGAGAGATAAGATCTGGCATTGATTGTCCAAAAATTGAAAACAATAAAAAAATTAAAGCTATTGCTACTAAGGGAATTCCAATCGCTCTTCGAGTAGCCTCCAAAAGTAAGATGATGCCTAGTGATCCTAAAATAACTTCATAAGGTATTTTAAAATTAAAAAATTCTAAGTGAGCTAAAATTCCTTGGCGATGAACCAAACCCTCATAACTAAAGAAAATATAAAGTGTTGCAATTAAACCTATAGCAGCAAAAAAATAATCATATATAGATATTGGCTCACTCTACTTTGATTTAAATGATGGATAAGCAAGAAAACATAAAGTTAAACCAAATGCTAAATGCAGTGACCTTGCGGGAACATCGATAATTTTACCAAAATCAAGTATAAAAGGTAGCGGAGATGCATACCAAAGTTGGAATAAAGACCAGGCGATTGCTATAATAGCTACAAGTTTTAAATTCCAGTTTTTAAGTTTTCTTTTTGAGCCCCCTTCTTCATCAAATTTTTCAAAAAAATTTGTTTTCTTTTCTGACTCATTCACAAAACTCATCTTAGGACAATAAAAAAAAAGGCCCAGTTAATCAACTGGGCCTTTTTAAATCTTAGCTTACATTAAGCCTGCTTCTTTATAGTATTTTATTGCCCCAGGATGTAATGGTGCAGATAAACCATCTACGATCATTTTCTTTGGATCAAGATTAGCGAATGCTGGGTGTTGCTTTCTAAAATCATCAAGATTTTCAAAAACAGCTCTAACAACCGCATAGACTAGATCTTCTGATACATCCGCGCTTGTTACGAATGAAGCCATTACACCAAAAGTCGTTACATCTTTTTTAGATGTTTTATAAGTTCCTTTTGGAATTGTTGCCCATGCATAAAATGGATTATTAGCAACTAATTTTTTTATCGGATCTGTTTGCAAGTCAATTATAAATGCTCCACATCCGTCCGTAGATTGTGCTACTCCTGAATTAGGAACTCCAACAGTATAACCGAATGCATCAATTTTTTTATCGCAAAGAGCTCCAGATTGTTCTGATGAAGTGAGTTCAGATGTTCCTCCAAAAAAACCTGTATCAACTCCATGAGCTTCCATGATAACTTCAAATGTTCCTCTTTGACCAGAACCCGGGTTACCAATATTTACCTTTTTACCCTTTAAAGAATTCCAATCTTTTATTTTTGAACCCTTACGAGCAATAATATGGAATGGTTCTGGGTGAGCAGAAAATACCGCTCTTAATCCATCAAAAGGTTTAACCTTATCTGGTTTTGAACCATTATATGCATGATATTGCCAATCAGACTGCGCTACACCAAATTGTAGTTCGCCTTCCATGATTTGACCTATATTGTAAGTAGATCCTCCTGTTGAAGGAGCTGAACATCGGTAAGCTTTATCTGTGCCTTTTTTTCTTCCATGTTCTGCTGATTGAATTTTTGCAACCATTTTACAAACGGCATTACCTACTTGGAAATAAACTCCTGTAGGTCCACCCGTTCCTATTGAAAAGAACTCAGCTGATTTTGCTACTGTCGCCAATGGCGCAGAGAAAGCAAACATCATTAGTGCCCCTGCAATAGCAGAAATAAATTTTCTCATTTTTTTTCCTCCTGTTTTTTTTTATTTTTACACACCAATGACTTAAGAATATCAATTTTGAAATGAATCTAAAGTGAATTTGACCATTTTTTAAGTATTGATACGCCTTCAACTATATTTGGTGCATATTTTTTTAAATCAGCATTATCTAGTTTTTTACTACCTAAAGTATTATTTAAAAAATTAACCCCATCAAAATCAGTATAGCTCAATCTTGCAAGCATTTTATTACTATCCAATCCAAAATCACTACCCGGTAGTAGAGCTACGTCTGTTTTATTTAAAATATCCGTACACATTTCTGAGGAAGATAAAAATTTAGCATTGGTGAATTCTGGAAATAAATAAAATCCCCCCTCGGGTTTTATAATATTTATTACATTAGATTTTAAATTTTCATAAACATAGTTACCTACAAAAGATAATATTTTATTTATATTAGTTAAATAAGTTGAATGGTCACCTGTGTATGCCTCTACTGCAGCATATTGAATTGGTGCACTCACAGAAGTAAAGGACTCGCTACATAATATTTTTAAACTATTTTTTAACTCTTTTAATTGACTAGGGAAGGCAAAAAAACCTAGTCTCCATCCTCCTGCTCCACACCACTTACTTAATCCTGTACTAACAATAGTGCCTTCGGGATAGAAATTAGAAATAGATCTATATTGATTATTAAAAGTTAGCCGAGAATATATCTCATCAGAAAGTATGATTAGTTTATATTTTTTTGCAACTTCTGCGATTTCTTGTAAATTTTTGCAAATCACACCAGAAGGATTATTTGGCGAATTTATAAAAAGCAATAGATTTTTATTTTTTATACTTTTAATTTTATTTTCTAGTTGTTCCGCAGTTGGAAACCAATTGGAACTGCTTGTAGTTTGAATCCAATGAACTTTATTTTTAGCAATAAGCGCTTGAGGTTGATATGATACCCAACTGGGAGCTGGAAGTAAAACTTCTCCTTCAAAAGCAATTTGTGTTAAAAACATTAGTTCCTTCGTTCCTGGGCCAATTATGATATCGTCAGATTTGAAATTATTATTATTTTTATTTAAATAATTTGCTATTGCTGATCTTAATTCCTCCAGACCCTGCATGGGTAAATAGGTATTTTTATTTGCATTACTTTTTAGTGTTGAAATTATGGATTCGGGGACGGAAAAAGGAGATTGGCCGAATCCAAATTTGTAAATTTTTTTTCCATTTTTTTGTAGTCTTTTAGACTCTTCGTTTATTGCTAGAGTTGCCGAAGGTTTTAATTGACTTATTTGATCTTTAATAATTTTATTCATTTAATTCTTTAATATTTTTAAATTGTTTCAAACTATCTGGATTGGCTAATACTTCCAAGTTTTTTATTGTCTCGCCTTCAACTGTTTGTTTAACAGCTAACTCTACAAGTTTTCCATTTTTTGTTTTAGGAATTTCAAAAATGGAGATTATTTTTGAAGGCACGTGCCTTGGTGAAACTTTAGATTTAATTTCCTTTTTAATTTTTTCTATAATTTTTTCATTTAAATTATAACTCTTATTAAGAACTACAAATAAGATTATTCTAACATCATTATTCCAAGACTGACCAATAACAATTGATTCTTGTATTTCTTTAAATTTTTCAACCACATTATATATCTCGGCCGTACCTAATCTTACGCCTCCAGGATTAAGTGTTGTATCTGATCTGCCATATATAATAAATCCTCCATTATCTGTTATTTTTGCAAAATCGCCATGATGCCAAATATTTTTATACTTTTCAAAATATGAAGAATTATATTTTTTATCTCCGTCGTCGTTCCAAAATTTAACTGGCATTGAAGGAAACGGTTTTTTACAAACCAATTCACCTTTTGTGTTTTTTATTGAAAAACCTTTTTCATCAAATATATCTACATCCATACCTAGTCCTCTATTTTGAATCTCTCCAACGTGGACTGGCTGAAACAAATTTCCCAAAATAAAGCAAGATACAATATCAGTACCTCCTGAAATAGAAGCTAAGTGAACATCTTTTTTAATATTATTGTAAACATATCTAAATCCATCTTTGGATAATGGGGAGCCGGTTGAACAAATGGTCCTTAATTTTGAAAGATCGTGATTATTTTTTGGTACCACGCCGTTATTGTTAAGTGCTTCAATATATTTAGCACTTACACCAAAAAATGTTGCCTTTTCTTCGCTTACAAATTTAAATAGTAAATCATCCTTTTTGTACATCGGAAAACCATCAAACAGTAAAATTGTTGCTTCTGATGAAAGAGCACCAACAAGCCAGTTCCACATCATCCATCCGCAAGTAGTAAAATAAAATATACGATCATTCTTTTTTACATCAGAATGTATTTGTAATTCTTTATTATGCTGAAGTAAAACTCCTCCTGTTCCATGACAAATACATTTTGGTTTACCTGTTGTACCGCTCGAATAAAGAATTGTTAAGGGATCGTTAAAATTTGACATTACATATTGAATTTTATTTTTTTTTTTTAAAACAATTAATTTATTCCAATCATATGTATCGATTTTAATATTGGTTTTTTCTTCAATTTGAGTTCCTGGATAAGACACTACTACAACTTTGTTAAGTGAAGGTACTTTGTTAAGAATTTCTGGTAATCTTTCTAAAATGCTGATTTTTTTTCCATTGTAAAAATATTTGTCTCCAATAAATAATATTTTTGGATTAATTTGTGAAAATCTATTTATAACCCCAACTGTTCCAAAATCAGGCGAGCAGGCAGACCATATCGCTCCTACAACTGATGTACTAATATATGCGGTTACAGTTTCAGGTATATTTGGAAGATATGCTGCTACTCGATCACCTTTTTTTATTCCACAAGATTTCATCCAGTTTGAAATTTGAGCAACATTCGAATTTAAGTCTTTCCAGGATAAAACAGCTTTATATTCATTTTCACTTTTAAATATAATTGCTGGTTCTGCATTATTTTTTTTTAAAAGATTCTCAGCATAACTTAGTTTAGTATCAGGAAAAAATTTATTTTTAAAAAAAATATCAGATTTCTGTAATAAAATATTTCCTAAATCACCCTTTACTTTTGTAAAATCCCAAATTGATTTCCAGAAAATCTTTGGATTATCTATTGACCATTTCCAAATTTTATTAAAATCATTACCTGAATTAATATTATAATTCTGTTTAATAAAATTAGAATATTGAGCCAAATTTGTTTTATTTAACTTTTCCTTACTAATTTTCCAAAGATAGCTTTTCATAAATCTATTATGTCAAAAAAATTTAATATTGAATTCTTTAAAATTGTGCTAAACTTTACTTCCAATTATTTAAAAGGAGAACTTTCAACAGAGTGATTCGGTCACATTTTAATCATCTTTTGTTCCTAGTAAAAATCAAAATATAGTGTGCCGATAGAAATTAAACACAATTTATGGAAAACAACTTAAAAAGAATTACTGCTGTTTTGGGACCTACTAATACTGGTAAAACTCATTTAGCTGTTGAAACAATGCTAGAATATGAAAGTGGAATTATTGGCTTCCCTCTAAGATTGTTAGCTAGAGAAATTTTTGACAAGTGTGTAAATAAAATTGGAACAGAAAAAGTAGCTCTCATTACAGGAGAAGAGAAAATAATTCCAAAATCACCAAAATATTATATTTGTACTGTGGAATCTATGCCTCAGAATATGATGGTAGATTTTGTTGCAGTTGACGAAATACAGATGTGCACTGATCACGAAAGAGGTCATATTTTTACTGACAGATTATTAAATGCAAGAGGTGAGAAACTTACAATGCTTCTTGGTTCACACGTTATGAAACAGGTGATTATATCTTTAATTGATAACGTTGAATTTGTTAATAGGGAACGGTACTCAAAGCTAACTTACAGTGGTTACAAAAAAATATCTCGCTTAAGCCCAAAAACAGCTTTGATTGCTTTCTCTGTTGACGAAATTTATGCTTTAGCAGAATTGGTAAGAAGACAAAAAGGTGGAGCAGCAGTCATTATGGGATCTTTGAGCCCAAGAACAAGAAATTCTCAGGTAGAACTGTATCAATCTGGAGATGCAAATTTCCTTGTAGCAACCGATGCCATTGGAATGGGAATTAACATGAATATTGATAATGTAAGCTTCAGTAATTTAAAAAAATTTGATGGGAAAAATATAAGACGTTTAACTCTAAGTGAAATTTCTCAAATCGCGGGAAGGGCCGGTAGACACATTAATGACGGACATTTTGGAATAACGGGTCAGTGTGAAAACTTATCTTCTGATGAAATTGAAAAACTAGAAAAACATGAACTTAGTGAAATTAATGTAATTTTTTGGAGAAATTCTGAACTCAATTTTGAAAGTTTAGACAATCTAATCCATTCATTAGAAAAAAAACCTAATAGTAAATTTCTAAGAAAAATTACTGACTGCGAAGATGAAAAAGTGTTAAAATTTCTAATAAAAAATAATAGTGACATAAAAATTATCAATACAAAAGAAGTTATCCAAACACTTTGGAAATGTTGTCAAATACCGGACTTTTCAAAAAAGGCTTATGGAAATCATATTGATATAGTAAAAAAAATTTTTGGATTTTTAACATCCAAAACTGGAAAAATTTCGAATACTTATATGAAAACACAGCTTAAATATCTGGATAGATATGATGGCAATATTGATACCTTAACTAATAGAATTTCAAATATCAGAACTTGGTCATATGTTTCCAATAAAAAAAGTTGGGTAGACAACTATAGTTTCTGGATTGAAAGAACTAAACATATAGAGGATAAATTATCAGACAAGCTTCACGAAGAGCTCTCAAAAAGCTTCATTGATAAAAGAATAAGTGTTTTATCAAGAAGTTTAAAACAGGATATCGTATTAAGAACGGAAATCAAAAACGAAAACGAAGTTGTTATTGATGGTCAATATATAGGTAAGTTGAGGGGTTTGAAATTAGATTTAGATCTTAAATCTGGATCGCTGAAAAACGACATTAAATCTCTTAAAAAAGCTGCTACATATGCTATAGCGCCCGAACTGATGCGAAGGGTTAATAACATAATTAAAAGTGAAATTTTTAATATCAGTGATGATCATAATATATACTGGATGGATAATCCTATTGCATATATTTCTCCTGGAAAAAATTATTTAAATCCGAAATTGGAACTATTGCTTGATGAGGCAATTGATTCGGAATCTAAAGAAAAATTGAGAAATAATTTAGAAAAAAAATTACATGTACTTATCACAACTGAACTATCCGACTTAGTTAAACTAAGTAAATCAAAATTTGAAAACAATTATGTAAGAGCTCTGTGTTATCAATTATTTGAAAACAATGGAATAATAAAAAGAGAAATAATTAATCAAATGATAAAAAATATTTCCCAAAAGAATAGGATAAGTTTAAGAAAAGCTGGTGTAAAAATTGGAAGATACCATGTTTTTCTTCCAAGAATGCTCAAACCAAAAGCCGTAGACCTTAGAGTAAAATTATGGAAATTATATTACCCAGATGATAAAAAATATATTATTCCAAAATTTGGTTTGAATTTTTTAAAAAATGAAACAAAAAAAAATAGAAAGTTCTTATTGATATGCGGATTCGAAAATTTTGATAAGTTTTATGTTAGAATTGATATTCTGGAAAGATTTTTTTTGAAAATCATCGAAAGTACTAAAAATGGAATGATTAAAATTGATTCTAACATGATTAATTTAATTGGTTGCAATAGAGAAAACTTTTCTAAACTTTTAGAATTAATGCAATATAAACCTAAAAAAGTTAGAGAAACCAAAGAAAAATTTTTTATCTATCAGCCTAAATACAAAAATAACAAAGTTGAAAAAAAGTCTAATAAAAACAACCCTTTTGGTAAATTATCAGAATTGAGATTTCGATAAATGTTCAAAAAAATCTTTGGAAAAAAAAACGAAAAAAAAATAGATAATAAAAATATTTTGATAGCTGCATTGCTAATACATGCAGCAAAAATTGATGACAATTATACGATCCTTGAAAAAGAAATTATTAAAAAAGCATTGATAAATTTATTCGGAATGAAGCCGAATGAAGTGGAAGAATTATTTAAAAAAGCTGAAAAAAAAGAACAGGAATCAAATCAAATTGTTGAATTTACTAGAGAAATTAAAAAAAATTCAATGGAGTTTAGACTTAAAATAATTGAAATACTTTGGAAAATTGTATATTCAGACTGCACTAATGATAACTATGAATCGAATTTAATAAGGAGAGTTTGTGGTTTATTGTACATCCCAGATAAAGAAAGCGGAATGATCAAACTAAAAGCGAAAAATTTATCGAAATAAAACATGACTTATATTGTTAATGACAAATGTATCAAATGTAAATTATTGGATTGTGTAGAGGTTTGTCCCGTAGACTGTTTTTATGAAGGTGAAAATATGCTCGTGATCAAACCCGACGAATGTATAGATTGTGGAGTTTGCGAACCAGAGTGCCCCATTGATGCAATTAAGCCTGACACTGACGATGGAACAAGTCATTGGATTGAACATAATACAAAATACAGTAACCTGTGGCCAAATATCACCAAAAAGAGAGCGGAAGATGTACCTCAAGATCAAGAAAAATGGCGTAGTGTAGAAGATAAACTAAAATATTTCAGTACAAAACCTGGAAAAGGAGATTGAGAATTAAAATATGGGTAGAAAAAAAAATATAAAAAAAAAGAAAAAACGAGAGAAAGTTACAACTAAAAAATTTGTTAGACAAAATACTTTTAAATTGGACAATCAAAAGATTTTAATTAAAAAAATAAAAAAACAGCCTACTGAAAAAAGAATTTATAATATTAAAGATTACGTTGTGTATCCAAAACATGGTGTTGGAAAAGTAATTTCTATCGACAAGGCAAAAATAGGAGATATTGACATAACCTTTTATAAAGTGTTTATAGAAAGAGAAAAACTGACATTAAGCATACCTTTAAATAAACAATCACATCTAAGATCGGTTTCTAGTATTAACCAAATTAACAAAGCAATTACAATTTTAAAAAGTAAACCGAGAATAAAAAGAACCATGTGGAGTAGAAGGGCACAAGAATATGATCAAAAAATTAATTCAGGTAAGCTTTACGAATTATCTGAAGTGGTAAGAGATCTAAACAAAAAAACAGACATAATTGCGGAACAATCTTATAGTGAAAGACAACTTTTTGAAAAGGCTTATGATAGGTTAAAGTCAGAATTTGAAGTAGTTTTGCACGAAAAGGCACAAAAAAAAATAGATAAAGCTCTAGGTCGTAATGAAAATCCTATCCAAGACAAAACATCAGCATAAAAAAAGCGCCCTCTTTTTATAGTTTATTAAAGAAGGCGCAATTTTTCAAAAAAAGTTTAGCTTATTTTCTTCTTTTTTTCTTAGATCTTTTTTTAGCTTTTTTTGCTTTTTTTCTACGTTTAGCCATTTACAGCTCCCTTTTTATTTTAATTAAAACAAATCATTAAGTGATTCGTTTATTTTTTTTAGTTTTATGTTTTTTTTAACTGATGTCAAACATAAATTGTGTTAACAAATTCCAAAAAAAATTAATTTAAAAAAAAATTTAATTATTTTTTCATAACTAAAATAAACTAGTAATAGCGTAGGTTTTTTAACATATATAGTTAATGTAATGAGGTTAAATTAATTATTTTTTATAAAAATTCTCTAAAATATTTTTATATTTTATAATTATTTTATTTCTCTTTATTTTCATGGTTGGCGTAAGTAAACCATTCTCTATTGTAAAATTATCGTCGATTAGATAAAATTTTTTAACTTTTTCAATTAAAGTTAAATTTTGATTAATTTTATTTACCTTTTCAATTATTTTATCTTTATTACCTTTAAATTCCTTCGTGGGAACAATTAACGCTACTAAATAATTTTTTCCATCTCCGTAAACCATACACTGATCTATAGCCATAGAGTTTGATAATTGATTTTCAATCTTAGCTGGTGAAATATTGTCTCCTCCAGCGCTAACAATTATATCTTTTTTTCTATCGGTAATTTTCAAATAGCCATCTTTAGGATCAATTTCTCCAATATCGCCAGTATACAACCAGCCGTTCTTAATGGCTTTTTCTGTATCTTCTTTCCTATTCCAATAACCCAACATTACATTTTCTCCTTTCACTAATATTTCTCCATCTTCAGCTATTTTCACATCATTTCCTTTGAATGGTGGACCAACTGTTTCAACTCTGATCTTATGAATAGGATTACAGCTTACGACCGGAGAAGTTTCTGTCAAGCCATATCCTTGTAAAGTGGGTAATCCAATAGCATTTAAAAACTCACCTATTTCCTTATCAAGAGCTCCTCCACCAGAGACAAAGGCTTTTAAATTTCCACCAAATTGTTTTCTTATTTTTTTTCTAACCAAAATATTTAATATAGAATTTATTAGTTTTTCTATTAAATTCATTTTTTGTCTTAACAGTTTTTTCTTTCCTAAATTAATTGTAGCTTTAATTAGTTTTGCTTTAAATCCTGTCGCTTTCTTCATATTTATATTTATTTTATTATAAAGATTTTGATAAAATCTTGGAACTGCAGTCATAATTGTAGGTTTGGCTTCTGAAATATTGTCTAAAAGTTTTTCTATTTTTTCTGCATAAAATACTTTTGCTCCAACTGCAATTTGAGCGAACTGAACGGTATGTTCGTAAGAATGAGACAAAGGTAGCCACGTCAAAAAAACCGGTCTCTTATCGATTAAAGGTTTTAAAATTTCATTGGCACCTTCTATATTATTTAATATTCCTCCATGACTCAGAATAACTCCCTTTGGGCTTCCTCCGGTTCCTGAAGTGTAAATTATACATGCGGGTGAAACTCTTTTTAGATCTACATTTTTTACTTTATCTTCTTCCAATAAATTGTTTTTAGTTATATTAACAAAATCTAAATATTTTCCTCCATAATTTGCTCCAGCAACAACATCAAAAGTAATTATCTTTTTAATAAAATTTTTTTTATTAATAATTTTTTCTAATTTTTTATACATTGCATTATTAGAAACAATAACAACCGAAGGCTCACAATCTTCAATTAAATAATTATAATCTTCTTCCGTGTACGTAGTATACGCAGGAACAGTTATTGCATTTGCTAACATGATAGATAAATCTGCTATAAGCCACTCCGGACGATTTTCTGAAAGCAAAAGGACTCTGTCTCCCTTCATAACAAAATTTTTTAAAGTTTTTGAAAATTTATAGATGTTTTCAACAGTCTCTGACCAAGTAAATTTTTTTTTGTTAACAGTATTAAGCCATTCTAAAAAAATTTCTTGTGGATTCTGTTTTTCTGCTTGATAAAAAAATAAATCTATTAAATTATTAAATTCTTTTAAATTCATTTATTTTTGGTGGGCGAAGAGAGACTCGAACTCTCACAGCATTGCTACCACAGGATTTTGAGTCCTGCGCGTCTACCAGTTCCGCCATTCGCCCATTTCCCTCCTTTTTGTTAATATTTATGCAGTTATTATGTTTCGAATTAATCAAAGGCGCAACTAAAAAATATTTTTATCTTTTCAAAGATTTACACATTTTTCAGCAATCATTTAACTTGTAATTTTGTGATCAGCCAAAATCCGCTGTCCACTTCCCATGACAGTATTAGCAAAACTATGTAAAAAAATTTCATTTTATCTCTTTAATCTTATCTATTAATGATATGAGACTATTTTGCTCTTTTTCTACAGAATATTTTTCAGCTAGTTTATCTACATAGGGTTTGAATTTATCAAAAATATAATAATTTTTATCGTATTCTTTAACTTTGTTTATCACTTTGTTGGCAAATGTTCTTAGATCTCCAGAAAAAACTTCGTTAAAAATTGGTGGGCTCCAATATTCCTTGCCAGACTCACCGGTGTATCCAATAACAGAATTGCCACATAGTGCAGCTTCAATTGGAGGTAAACCAAAACCTTCAAGATCAGAAAAAGATAAAAATATTTTAGATTTTTTTAGAATTTTGATTACTTCGGATTCTGTTATGTTGTCTATACTTTTAATTTCCCAATTTTTTGGTACATACTGTCTTAAAATAAATAGCAACTTTGTTATATGGTCTCTTTTTTTTCTAGGCATATAAGTGATGAGATTTTCCTTATTTTTAATAATTGCTTCTGTAAAATAAAATTTATTACTATCAACGGAAATATTAATTCTTAAAATTTTATTTATCGTTTTTGGAAAAGTTAATTTTATACATTCTGTTATTTCATCAGAGTAACTTATTATAATTTTAGCTTTCTCATATGCTTCGTTGATTTCCTGATCTGAAAAATTATTCTTAGGTTTTGTGTTCAGATAGAATCCATTTTGCACAAAGATGCCGTAACTTGCCCCCATTTTTTGTAACATTTTTGCATGATACACTGCCATCCATTCAGGAATAATTGCAAATTCTTTGGCTGGATCAAAAGTAGAATTTTTTTTAAAGCTTACTTTGTGTGAAAACCAATTACACTTAAAGTTAAAATCTTCAAAGTGAAAAATTTTAGAAGTAACTTCTTTAGGCAGCAGTTTAGATAATATTTCTACATGTCTATAAATTATTTTTATTCCGCCTGTTGGTTTATTTTTGCCTGTAGGACAAATATATATAATTGATTTCATTTGATTTTCAAATTTTAACTACACTTTTTAAGATTGAAAAGGATAAATTAATGGCGATCCCGGCGGGAATCGAACCTGCAACTGCTCCTTAGGAGGGAGCCGTTATATCCATTTAACTACGGGACCCTAATAATAGTTTTATTAAATATTTG
>Ga0187827_10006679_pt1 | contig 13090 bp, 10 predicted proteins | sample ETNtaG_39_FD_167969 | JGI IMG/M metagenome (GOLD analysis project Ga0187827, IMG submission 167969) | Marine microbial and viral communities from oxygen minimum zone, Eastern Pacific Ocean - ETNP2014_SV_150_PacBio MetaG (Illumina Assembly) | ecosystem: Environmental > Aquatic > Marine > Hypoxic... | reverse complement strand
AAAGGAATTTGAAAAACGTGTTGCGAAATATGTCAATGCAAAACATGCAGTAGCAATGTTTTCCTGTACTGATGCTATGTTGTTGGCCCTCATGGTCTTGGGAATACAGAAAGATGATGAAATTATCACTACTCCTTTTACTTTTGCTTCAACGGGTCATGTAATTTGCCACCATGGGGCAACGCCTGTATTCGTTGATGTGGACCCGGAAACCTTTAACATCGACCCAACAAAAATAGAGGAAAAGATCACGTCCAAAACAAAAGGTATAATCCCTGTACATTATGCAGGCCATTCCTGTGATATGGATCCGATTTTAGATATCGCCCAAAAACACAAACTCTTTGTCATGGAAGATGCAGCACATGCTATTGGTACAGAATATAAGGGCAAGAAAATAGGCACTCTCGGAGATATAACATGTTTTAGTTTTTACGCCACAAAAAACCTGGCTACAGCCGAGGGAGGAATGGCAGCGACAAACAACGAAGAATGGGCAAAAAGAATGCGTATACTTACGATGTATGGTATTTCAGACGCGCGCGAAATATGGCAAAAAAGGTATACTCAATCAGGATTAATCCATCATGATATAGTTGAGCTAGGCTACAAATGCAATATGACTGATTTATGTGCGGGAATAGGTATTCAACAGCTTACAAAACTGGATATGTTTAATGAAAAGAGGGAAGAGTTTGCAAAAATATATGATAATGCTTTCGGCGACCATCCCGGTTTTAAGATACCGGTTATTAAAGACTATACAAAATCTTCCAGGCATTTATATCCACTCCTCTTAAACCTGGAGTACTTTAATATCGACAGAGATTCATTTATTAACGAATTAAAGGAAAGCAATATAGGAACAAGCGTCCTGTTCATGCCGCTCCATATGCATACCTATTATGTTAATGCTTTTGGATATAGAAACGATGATTTTCCTGTTGCTAAAGACCTGTTTGAACGTGTCATTTGCTTACCAATATCACCAAAGCTTGGGGATGACGCTATTCACAAGATATCAGAGGCAGCTCTGTATATTGCGGAGAAGGGAAAGAGATGATACTCACCCTCCCTGTTGGGCATTTGATCAATGGTGACAATTATCATCAGATTCCGAGCGTTAAAGCTTTGGAATATAGAGATACAACACCTATTTTAGATAATAAACTGGAAAGCATTTTTCATTCAGGCTACGGAATAGTCCAGGAAGAATTTTTAGGCTATTTTGAATCGATAGTTGATTATCTTAATGAAAACAATATTAAGATGTTTTCATTTGATATAGGCCCTGCTGCGGAAAAAATAAAAACAGAAGATTACTATTATATTGCCAGGAGTGAGGTGCTGTCTAAGGATGAAATCAGGAAAATAATTCGGCAGAGATTAAAGTTTATAAGGGAAAAGTTCCATGGAGACATTGCCCTTGAGAACCTGAATTATTTCCCTACCTCAGCCTATTCGCACGTTTGTGAATCAAATTTTATTTCTGACATAGTGAGAGACAATGAAGTGTATATGGTCCTGGATATTGCTCATGCAATAATAACGGTAAACAACATGGAGGTTGATAAATATGAATACTTAGCTTCTTTACCTTTAAATAAGGTTAAAGAAATTCATTTAAGTGCCCCGGGAGTCAAAGATGGAAAGTGGCGCGATTTCCATGAAGAACCTTCATTAGAAGTATATGAGTTATTGGGTTTTATTAAAAAGCGGCTTATTGGAAATCCTTATCTGGTGTTGGAATATTACAAGAGTCTTTCAGCGCTTCGAGAAATATATGAAAGTTTGGATAGTTATTCATCCGTTTAATGAATATGACAGAGAGAGTGTGTACTTTAGAGCCTTTAACATTTGATACAGAAATATTTGGTATTAAATGTGGCAGAGTTGAAATTAAAAATAATTCATTGTCAAGAAATGAACTCAAGTGCATTTTAGAAGAAGCCAAAGGTCAGCAAATAAAACATGTAGTGGCAGAAGTCCCATCTGAATGGGTTGAGATATGTAATTTGCTGGAAGATCATAAATTTAGATTGAAAATGTGTTCGTTGAGTATGGAGAAAGAATTATCGCAAAGTGTTGATAAAATGGAAGATGTTGTTGTGTATGATGGTACAGAAAATTGTCGATTAATTAAGATTACAGAAAAGGCTTTTTCTTCAAGTACTCGGTTTCATTATGAACAAAAATTTTCTTCAGCTCAAATTATAAAATTACATAAGAGGTGGATTACCAATTTAATTAATGATCAGGATGTGCAGATATACGTTCATCTTGACAATACAGTTATAACCGGTTATGTAACTGTGAAAATAGAAGATGGTATTAAAAAAAAGGGACATATCGGATTATTTGCTGTTGACAAAGATCTTCGTGGAATGGGTATCGGTACAAAATTACTTTCTGCTTTAAATAGTAAATTGTTTGGTAAGGTCGATATCTTGGGTGTGACCACTGAGAGTATAAATTACGCAGCACTGAAAATATATATTAGTGGTGGTTTTTTCATAAATAAGTCTTGGAATATATTTCATTTATCGTTCAAATAGTATTAGTAAATTTAAGGATATAATACTATTTGAATTAGCCAGTATTTGTTGTGAATAAAATGGATTCGAAAATCTCTGCTTTTCAAACAGAACAATCACAATTTTAGAACTTTTCCTTAATGCCTGATAGATTGAGCCTCCAGGGTGGAATTGTTTTATGCTATAAGCATTATTAAACATCTGTATTATCCAAGTTTATGGAGTCCTTTCTGTATTATTGTTTACATCATCACACGTATTAAGGTGTTAATTAAAGTATAACAGTAATGTTTCTGCCTTTGCAGTACTATTTAACCTAAGTTGTTTTAATAATAGCATTTTGGCATTTTATGAATATGCGTGAAAGAGAAAAGGATCTAGTTGACCAATTCAACAATAATAACCTGAAATTTAAAGAAACTACTTACCATTTTAGCTCAAAGGAGAAGGAAGAACAGTTTGTCAAGGCACAATTTGAAACACCTGAGCAATTGGCTAGATATAGGGAATATAGATTGGAATGGCATCGACGCTCTAATGAGTTTGATGCGGGTAAATTTCCTTTAACCGTAATATGCGAGCTTGTAAGTGTCTGTAATCTTCATTGTAGTATGTGCTATACCCGTAAAGAGGAATTTCAGAAAATGGTGATTGGTTCACAACGGATGATGCCGTGGGACATGGTGAAGAGTATAATAGATGAATGCGCAGAAATCGGTGTATGCAGTATTCTTTTCTCCTGGAGGGGAGAGTCTTCTATGTACAAAAGTGTCGGAAGCGATAGTAAGGCTTATGACTTTTCTGATGTGTTAAAGTATGCACGTGATGCGGGGATTTTGGAGATAACCAGTTTGACAAATGGGAGGTTGCTTAATAAGGAGCTGATTACAAAGATAGTTGAAGCACAACCAAATTGGATAAGCTTTTCTATAGACGGGCTTGGAGATTCTTATAGAAAAATAAGAGTAGGTGGGGCATCAGAAGATGAGGACCCGTTTAGAGTAGTTACTAAAAATATTATGGAAATAGTAAGATACAGGGAGGAGAGAGGTTATAAAAAGCCTCAGATTAGGACAAATACTATTTATCCAGCAATAAGCAATGATCCAGATGCATATTTAAAATACATGGAAGATATTGGCGTTGGGCTAGTGACTTTGAATGAGTTGCTTGATTTTAGCTCTGAGAATTTGCCGGATGATGCGATTCTAGATGATTTCTTTTGCCAGTATCCCTTTCAACGTCTAGCCGTGAGTGCAAATGGTGTAATTATGCCTTGTCCTGGTTCTCACTTGGAGGAAGAGGAGATTTCTCTCGGGCTATATCCGGGAGGAAAGGAAAAAAAGGTTAATGCTGGTAGTGGCTTAAGGGTAGTACAGCTTCCAAAAATGTCATTGAAGGAGGCTTATAATTCCGACAAAATTAAGTGGATTAGGGAGTTTCACAAGAAGGGCAGGAGAAAAGAGATTGTTACTTGTAAACAGTGTCGCCATGGAGCTGTAACGCATGGAGTAGAATGGATTCCTGAGAATTGGGATATGGAAAGAATGGAGTGGCGAGGAGGAATGTGGAGAGAGTAGTTTCCCTTTAGGTTGCTAAATTTTGCCGTGAATTTTTATTATGTACATTTTAGGTCTTAACGATTCAAATTCTGCTGCAGCAATAATTAAAAATGGCGAGTTAGTTGCTGCTGCTCGTGAAGAGCGTTTTTCCAGGGTCAAATTTGACGACACCTTTCCTTCTAAGGCTGTGGAATTTTGCCTTAAAGAGGCCGGTGTTGATTCCATCAGAGACGTAAATCAGGTTGTTTTTGCATGGAATCCAGGCCATGAGATAGAACCTCATGATTCCTCTGCTGCAATCCGTTACCACAAGCATTTTCTACATTATATTCCTAACAATCTTCTTGCCTTAGTTAAGGGAGACAAAAAAAATAAGAGGATTGCATCAATAGATGAAAACTTGCGTTTTTTTGATGGTAAAGAAATGAAAATACATTTTGCACCTCATCATTCGTGTCACGCAGCATCTGCTTTTTTTGTTTCCCCTTTCGAAGAAGCCGCCATATTAACTATTGATGCTCATGGTGATGATATTACAACACATCTTTTCCATGGTAAAGGAAATAATATTGAGGAAAAGGGCAAGACTTGTTTCCCGCATTCTATGGGTCATGTTTATGCTGCTTTAACACAATATTTAGGTTTTAAAGCGAATTCAGACGAATGGAAAGTGATGGGACTGGCACCGTATGGTGATCCAGAAAAATATTACAAAGAGTTTGAGAGTATAATTGATTTTGATAGAAACAAAGGCGAATTGAGGTTTGATCTTAATTATTTTACATACTACATATGGAGTCCAAGAAGATATTCCAATCAATTGTTAGAATTGTTTGGACCTGAAAGATATAAAGATGATGAGATTTCTGGTCGACACAGGGATATAGCAGCATCGTTCCAAAAACGTGTTGAGGATGTGATCATTGAAATGTGTGTTTTTTTGTATAAAAAGACTGGAAGCAAAAATCTCTGCCTTGCGGGTGGTGTAGCTATGAACAGCAGAATGAACGGACGAATCTTGTCAGAAGGCCCTTTTGGCAAAGTATGGGTGCAGCCAAGCGCTGATGATGCAGGATGCAGTATTGGAGCATGTTTTTATTATTGGAATCAGGTGTTGAGAAAGAAACGGGCCTTTCAAATGGAACATGATTACTGGGGGCCGCGTTTCACGAATGATGAGATTGAGAGTGTATTAAAGGATTCACTTTTGAGTTATACAAGATATGAGGATATTGAGGTTGTCACGGCAGATTTAATTGCTAAAGGTAATATTGTTGGCTGGTTTCAGGGACGTATGGAAATGGGGCAGAGAGCACTTGGTAACCGTAGCTTAATTGCCGATCCCCGTGATGCATCAATGAAAGATAAGATCAATGCCGCAGTAAAACACCGTGAATCCTTCCGTCCTTTTGCACCTTCCATTCTTGAGGAATATGCAAATGAATATTTTGATACAGACCATGAAAATCCATTCATGCAAATGATCTTTCAGGTAAAGCTGGAAAAAAGAAAAGAAATACCGGCGGTTATTCATTACGATGGCAGTGGACGCTCTCAGACTGTTTCAAAAAAGACAAATGGTCGTTATTGGAATTTGATCAATGAATTTAGAAAAATTACTGGAGTGCCTGTTGTTTTGAACACATCTTTTAATGATAATGATGAACCTATAGTATGTACACCTAAAGACGCCATTCGATGTTTTGCCGGAACCGGAATTGAACATGTTGTAATTGGTGATTATCTGATTTCAAAGCAAACTGATTAATTAAAAGAGTAAATATTTGTTGTTCACCTGTTTACGGCCCAAAATCAGGCAATATAAACAATTATTCACTATATGAAATGTGGCATTCGAAAACAGCAAATAATTTATGAAGTGCTATTAAAGTAAGGGATTGGGACAGTGTGCCTGCTTGTAAAGAGTGTATGGTTCAATATATGTGGTAGTACTAGAATATATACCGTTCAATCCGAATGAAGGGGGGACTGAAATAATTGCTCAAAGAATTGCGTTTGATAATAAGGGTGAAAAGGGAGGGATTGTTGCATGAAAAAAATTGATTTAAGCGTGCAAATCTCGCAATTCAAATGGCGCGAGCTTTTCGGCGCGGAACAACTGGCAGCTGCTGGGCATATCGGGACGCATTTCGACGTGATGAATACCGCCTTCGATTTTGAAAACACCAAACTCCCCGGCAAAATTATTGATGTCAGCGGGGTCAGGGAACGCGACATTGACATTTCGGACTTGGGGGCGACGGAGATTCGGGCGCATGATTTCGTGATTTTCCATACCGGCTTTCTACAGGCGGTAGGATACGGAACGCCCGGCTATCGCATGGATCACCCGCAATTAGCGCGGGATTTGCTGCGTCTGTTGATTGAAAAACAGGTCAGTTTGATCGGACTTGACGCCCCCGGCGTGCGGTGTGGCGACGAACATACCCCCACCGATCAATGGTGCGCCGATCACGGCGTATTCATCGTCGAAAATCTGGCGAATACCGGCCTGCTGTTGCAGGCGGCGGGTCAGCGCCCGTTTACGGTTTATACGTTCCCTCTCAGCATCGCCGAGCTGACCGGCTTGCCGTGCCGGGTCATCGCAGAAATTGAGTCGCCTGAGTAATCGCGTCAGGCTGTTCCATCGGAACAGTTTTGCCAAAACTACCTGAGGTGTTTTCTGAGCCTTTGAACCTTGCAAATCTTTTAACATTCTCTTGCCAATCGTAAAAAATCAAATTGTGAGATATTAATTCGGTATTAGAAAAAGGAGTTACCGATGAGTTTAAAATTAACGGAAATAGTTTGTTGTGAAATAACAAATATATGCCCCATATATTGTGTTATGTGCCCACACGGCAATAATTTGCTGAACAACAGAGGTCTGATGGATGAAAAAACATTTAAGAAGGTTGTCGATGAAATATGTTTGTGGGAACCCAAACCAATATTAGCAATTTACAGTATTGGTGAGCCTCTAGTTCACCCTCTCTGTTTCGAGTTTATTCGTTATGCAAAATCAAAAAAACTTATGACCAGCGCCGCCACAAGTGGTTTTGTACTAGACAAAGAGAAGGCCATAGAACTGGCCGAGTCTGGCATAGATGGAATCAGGTTTAGTTTTGAAGGAGAAAGCCCTGAATTATATGAAAAAATTAGAAGAGGCAGTAATTATAATAGAGTTCTTGAAAACATACAATATTTTCTAAACATATTGGCAAAGCGCAATATTAAAATGGTAACAGATATATTAGTTATTAAATATTCTAAAGAAGAATCTCTCGATGTATCCAGTGAGTTTAAGAGTTTATTTAATTCTATCTACGATGTAAATTATTATTCTTACTACCCTTCAAATTGGAGAAACACCATAAAAAAAGATTTTCTTGATTTTCAGGAAAAACATGCCCCTGTAAAAGAAGTTTGCAAGAAATTTTATGACGTTACCGTTAAGTTTGATGGCAGTATAGTATATTGCGATCTGGATTATAACTCTGAGTATTCAGATTACCATATCGACAATACATCTTTAATGGAATTTCTTAATTCGACAAAGAGAAAAGAAATAATGGATAAAATGAAAGAAGGAAAATGGACAGAAATACCTTTATGTAAAGAGTGTTCTGCTCCCTATACTTTGCTAAGCAGAAAAAGGTTATATGAAACAAATGTTTCTAAAGACTACCTGCAGGAAAGTTTAGTAAACAAGCGATATCGTGAAGCGCAGTGACAAACACCAATAATAGATAAAAAAAATATAAGCCAATAAAGTGTAATGTATATATTAGGACTTCATTATCACGGCGACCAAAGATCCCAGACTGGTCGTAGATGTGGTCTGGTTCGATGACGCCTATCGGAAGCTGTTCAGGAGGCGGGGTTAGAAGCCGTCAACATGTATAAACCCTTAGTCCGCGAGGATGAACCGTATCCCCGGATCAATGAAACTCGGATCGCTCCGTGGGTGATCTATGTTTTGCAAAAAACCGCGTTAGAGGTCTTTCGGTAATGCGTCTTCGAAATTCCCGAATAACAAGGGGAAGATGAGGAAGTCGAAGTATTACGTGGAGATGAAAATGATGTTTTAAAACGCGTAACTTCAACTAATAAGTGCAACAATTAGTTTTATAAGATATATGAATAAACACTTCATCAGGAGTAAAAAAGTTTAATAACTTCCTGGGTCTGTTATTGAGCATGAAGAGCATGTTAGAAATGAGTTTTTAGCACAGAAAAAGCTAATGGCAGACCTTTGGGCATGGGACGAACAAGAATTCATCAAACAATCGGGAATTTCTCTTGATAGAATCGCAAAACAAAGAAAAGATGTTTTTAGCAACAACTGCAATTGAAGAGTTTTGGGATAAAGCATCTAAAATTTTATTTCTTGGGCCATGGTGTGTTTCTGACAAGATTTGTATGGAAAGTAATGACCCTACAGAAAATAAAATTGTTCCCTCTCCTTGGTTTCCTACTGCTAAAAGATTTGATGCCTTTAACTATTGTCATTCCTTATATAGAACGATGATTACTGAGCTTTCTACTAGACTAAACAAACTTCACGGAGTTTCCTATTCTGATAGATATTGGCGTATTCTTATAGGGCCTTGGCTCTTCCATTATATTATGGTCTTATTTGATAGGTACAAGAGGCTGGAAAAGGCCCTCGATACTTTTCCAGCACTTTACACTTATGTTTTGCCAAAGGAAAGATGTTCTCTTGTTTCATATAGTTATGAGGATTTCATTATTAATAAATGTATTGGGGCTCTATACAATCATATATTGTATAGCACTATTGCTCACGAAGTATGCCCTGAAAATATTATCGAGAAGGATTGTGAATATGAGCTTAAAGTAATTCTAACGAGAAGGGGCTGGAAGAGGAAGATGTTCAATGTGTTAAAAAATCCTATTGATAAAGGTTTTAGAGGTCCTATATTACTGAATGAGATGTACCGTGTATCACTTAAAGAGTTGTTCTTGTTGAAGGTGAAAACAGGGTTTAATAGGATGAATTTCGTTGAGATGATTGGTTTTTCACCGCCAGACAATATGTTACTAAAAGATAAATATTCTAAAGATATGAGGGAAGCTTTAAAGATAAATTGTATAGGTCCAGGATTTGAATCGATTCTATTCAAGACTATACCCGAATCAATCCCTATTTGCTATATTGAAGATTATAGATACCATAAAAGCAAAATTAAGACTATGGCTAAGCTGAAATTCATTGGTTCCTCGGTAGGATGGAACAGAAATGATAAATTTAAATTTTTTAGTGCCGAATCTCTATTGAAAGGTGCAACCCTTGCTAGATTTCAGCATGGAGGTGGATATGGTTTAAGTCGTTTTGCTCCAATGTATACACTGGGTTCTGAAAAAGATATTTTTTATTCATGGGGATGGACTGACAAGAAAAGAAAAAATGTTAAACCGCTTCCCAGTGTGTACTTGTCAAGGTTGATAAATACGTATACAGGCCGGCTTAATAAAATACTCATGGTAGGAACAGGAGTAGATAGACATATAAAAAGAATAGACACAGTGTTGTTTCCCGATGATATAACAGTATATTTTCACGATAAAAAGAGATTTTTAGCAGCATTAAAAGAGGTTCCTCAAAGCAGGATTATGTATAGACCTGACAAAGAGTTGGATTGGAAAGAAGTGGACTGTATTATGGATGTTTGTCCAACAATAGAAATTGTGAAGAAAAAGAAGCTTATACATTGGATGCAAAAGGTTAAGGTGGTTGTTATTGATCATGGCGGGACATCTTTTTTGGAAGCCTTAACTATAAACGTGCCTACAGTATTGTTTTGGGACCATGAAGTTTTTCTTACAAGTTCTGATGCTGAACCGTATTTAAAGGCATTAAGGGATGCTGGAATACTTTATAAAGACCCGGTTAGTGCTGCTGAAAAGGTCAATGAAATATATGATAATCCAGAAGAGTGGTGGCTGAGTGATAAGGTGCAGGATGTCAGAAAAGAGTTCTGTGGTAGATTTGCCTATGCAAGAAGAGATTGGATAGATGTGTGGGTAAAGGAATTAAGGAAGTTTAAATAAAAATTGTATACAGTAGTAGCAGATTCAATAAAGCCTGAGTTGCCTGTCGCAAAAGTTGCACGGAGCACAGGTTTTGAATTTTGTGTTTATTGTTTATTGAGAATTATTTCCTAATTGAAATTTGTTATTTGATGTTTAACGGATATCATGCAAAACTCGGCAAATATATATTTGTGAAATTTGGTCAAAAAAATATTACTAAGCACTCAAATTTTACAAGTAATTTGGGAAGGAGAAGATAGTTGATAATGACTAAGAACATAAAGAGTCTTTTTATAACCATACCTTACAGAGACCTGCCAGATACGACACCTCCCTTAGGTGCTTTGGCTGTTATTAATTCGCTACGCAAGGCTGGATATAAGGACACTTTCTTCTACAATATAGATGTCTTAAGGCCCTCAAGGGAAGATGCAATTGACTATATAGTTAAACATAATCCTGAAATATTGTGTATCAGTGCTCCTGTTTCTACAGGTTATGAATACTGTAAATTCATTTCATTAGAGTTAAAGCAACGCTTGCCCAATGTGATAATTCTTTTAGGTGGCAATCTGGCTGCAAGCGCTGAGATCTTATTGCAAAAAACTTGTGTAGATTTCTGTGTGCTTGGAGAAGGAGAGAAAGTTTGCCGTCAATTATTTGACAAGATCGCAAAAGGCAGGCCAAGGAAAGAGTTTTCTACTATTAAGGGGCTAGCTTTTTTTGATGGTGCAAGGTTTGTTAGTACTGGTTATGCAGACGATCTTTCAAAAGAATTGATATTTGATATTGATTGGGATATTTTAGATTCTGCATCGGCTAATCATCACTTCCCGCTTGTTAAGGATACGGACAGACGAATCAAAAAATACTTTCTCAATAATGCTAGTGGTAGTTTAGGTTTAGACTCAATTGATAATGAAAAGCAATTGCTAAACAAAAGTATTGCGATGTTCTTCTGTTCCAAGGGATGTGTTACTCATTGTACATTTTGTCATCGATTTAGTAAAGGCATACGGATTATTCCACCTGACATAGTTATAACCCGGATCAAGGAATTAATTGAACGTTTTAATGTTGGGGTAGTATTCTTTGGTGAAGAGTGTTTTGGTGCCAGTCACAAATGGTTAAAAGAATTCTGTGAATTGATTAAGCCATTGAATGTCTTATGGAGAGTGGGAGGCATGCGTGTAAGTCAGGTAAGTCCAGGTATTATTAAAATGATGAAGGAAGCAGGGTGCCGCTCGGTTGTTTACGGTATGGAAGCTGGTAGTGAGAGAATACTTAAGGTAATGGAAAAAAGAGTTTCTCTTATAGACAACTACAATGCAGTTCGCTGGACAGTAGAAGCAGGATTGTATACCGTTCCTCAATTAGTTATTGGTATGCCAGGTGAATGCCCTGAGACTATTAAAGAAACAGCAGACTTTATGTCATATGCAATGACGTTGGATAGATCTCAGAACCCGAAAACTATCAGTATAAATTTTGCACTAGCGCTTCCTGGAACTCCTCTTTATGAATATGGACGCAGCGTGGGATTAATTGGGGCAACGATTGAAGAGGAAGAGCAGTATTTGCTGTCGGTTTCTAATAGGAATGCCGCAGATGGTACTACTACGATAAACTTTACGTATTATCCACGATTAATGCTGCTTTCCTACCCCAGGTTTATTAAGAGTATTGTTAACTATAACTATATGAAGAAATTTGGTGTCAATCATTATTATAAAATGATATTTCAAGAAGACAAGAGGCCTAGTATATTGCATATATTAATGAACAAAAGTATTTCAGATATTTTCTACTTTTACCCAACACTAGTATACAGGCTTAGAGACTTGTTATGGATTGTAAAATTCATGGAAATTATTAAAACAAAGGGTTTGGCTTATGCTTTAGGTTTATTCAGGGAATATCTAAGTTTTATCGGGTATAAGTTAAGAGGGAAGAGGTTTTTCTTTGAATATATATCCTTACGTAAAATAAATGATAAGAGTAGTAATGCCTATACTGGCAACAAAGAGATGGTGATGCTAAGAAAAGGAAGGTAGTGGGAAAGACAATTTTTAAGACTTTTGAATCTCACAGCAGTTTGTTTCTAACACATTTAACAGGGGGTCACCGCTTAGCGTGTGAGAATGTAAAACTCTTCCGAATATGGCGTTAAATTATGATGAATCCCAGACTCAGTAATCGTTCTTCTAATAAGATAAAGATAGCGGTTAACTGTATTGCAATAGTATGAAAACTATTAAGGTATAATATGAAAATCTTACAACTTGCATGGATATTTTATAAAAAGTATCCTCTTTTCTTCATTTTAAATATTTTAATGCTCACTTTTGTCTGCTTTGTCCAGGTTGCAAGTACTCTATTGATAGCCCCTGTTATAGATGTTTTCATTAACCCAGAGCTTAAAAACGTTAGCTCAATAACACAAAGACTATTCAATTTATTTAATATGCTTAATATTAGTGTGACAAAAATTAATATTTTAATTCTTTTTCTTCTGTTTAATATTCTTCTTAATGTTTCCGTAATAGTTGCAAACTGGTTAATTCTAAAAACCCAGTTTGCTATGGTAAAGTCCCTGGCGGTAGAGACATTTAATGCTTTTTTCAATGCCAGATGGCACTTTTTCAATTCCCAGCGTTATGGTACGATTCTAAATACATTAACCCGTGAGATAGATAGAGTCAAAGGTGCTTTTGCTTCCGTTGGTAGTATGCTTTCAGATATCTTACGGGCACTGTTTTATGTTGCAGTTCCTTTTTATATCTGCTGGAAAATTACTGTAATCGCGGTTGCTTTAGGTTGCTTTTTTGTCTTTCCATTTATGTTTCTAAATAGAGTTAGTCATAAATTAGGCAAGAAAGGTACTGAGACATCTAATAAGGTTATGGAGCTAATACACGAAAGCCTGAATGCGGCAAA
>Ga0187827_10006671_pt1 | contig 13099 bp, 7 predicted proteins | sample ETNtaG_39_FD_167969 | JGI IMG/M metagenome (GOLD analysis project Ga0187827, IMG submission 167969) | Marine microbial and viral communities from oxygen minimum zone, Eastern Pacific Ocean - ETNP2014_SV_150_PacBio MetaG (Illumina Assembly) | ecosystem: Environmental > Aquatic > Marine > Hypoxic... | reverse complement strand
TCAAGGATATGTTTTTCTCCAATATGGGCATAGAACTGCAGTATGCCGATTCAAGAATGGCTGAAATCATAATTAATTATTTCACTAAAAAAGAGATCCCTGTGCTGTGCGTCTATGACAGCTTTATCATAGAACTTAAACATAAAAGTGAGCTGATAGAAAAAATGCATGAAGCCTTTAGGGAGATCATGAGGGAGTTTTACAGGGGGAAAGACTACATCACCAGTCAAATCAAAATAGAGGAAAAAGATAGAATGGATGAAAAGAAGAGAAGAATTGAATTGAAGCTGGACAGAGGAGCCAAAGACAGGTCTACAGTAATAGAGTTGATGAAAGGTATAGATTTAGAGAGAAGATCTAAGGTCTATTACCCGAAGGTAAGGTTAAAGGTAATTGCTGAAAGAATTAGTAAGGAAGAAGATAAATATAATAAATTGCTTAAAAAAGATGATAAGGAATTTATGATGAGTAAAAGAATTTATAAAGAAAGAGTATGGAATAGGAATTACTATTATTTCTAATATAGAACTCCTTAGAGATTATTTTTTTAATATAGTTATAATATATTTATGATATTAGATATATATGTAGCTAGAGTATTATTATTACTAGTGGTTAATGATATTTGATATATATAGTAGTTATATTATTGATTAGATAAATATTTTATTAATTAATTATATATATCTATCTCTTTCTTATCCCTTATCTCATTCCAAGTACATTTTAGGGTATAAATGACTCGCTATTGCTAGCTTATTAGCAACATAATAAAAAAATATCCCCAGACTCTTCTCTCCTAGTAAAATCAACAGAAAAATCAGGAAGTATAGGTTCTGGCATTTCCTGTTATATGGTTATTAATTTAGATGGTTAAAGAGACAAGTAATAATAAAAATTTAGAACACAATACTAACAAATAATTCATATAAATTTTTTTATTAAAAAGATATGGATATAGTTAACAGAACAAAGCGTTCGGAAATGATGTCTAAAATCAAAGGAAAAAACACTGTACCCGAAATAGTGGTAAGAAAATACCTATACTCCAATGGATACAGATACAGAATTCATGATACCAAACTTCCGGGAAAGCCAGATATAGTTTTGTCCAGAAAAAAGATTGTTATTGAAGTTAGAGGTTGCTTCTGGCATGGACACCACTGCAGACTGGCTTCTATACCAAAAACAAACCGTTCCTTCTGGATTAAAAAAATTAACGGAAATAGGCTACGAGATAAAAAAAACAAAAAAAAAATAGAAAAAATCGGGTATAATCTGATTGTGATTCACGAGTGTATGGTTAGAAAAGGGAGTTACAAAAAAACACTATTAAAAAAGATAAAAGAATATGCATAAAATAAGTTCTATTGACCTTTTTGCGGGTGTCGGCGGAATGCGGCTTTCACTTAATAAAGCTCTCAAAAAAATGGGTCTTGAAGATAACTGCAAATTGTATTCAGAAATAAATCTATACTGTCGACAAACATACGACGCCAACTTTCCTGATACTCCTTTAATTAAAGACATAAAATCAATCCAAAGAAAAGATATTCGGAATAAAATTCCCAATCATGATATTCTTCTTGCTGGTTTTCCCTGCCAACCTTTTTCAAAAGCAGGAATTTCAAATAGAAACTTCTTAAAAAGAGTCCACGGTTTTAATGATAAAGACCAGGGCAATTTATTCTTTAATATATTAGAAATTATAAATAAAAAAAAACCTAAGGCTTTTCTTCTAGAAAATGTTCAACATTTACAGAATTATGATAATGGCAATGCCTTAAAGCAAATACTGGGATCACTTAGAAAAAATTACTATGTACCAGAACCTGAAATTTTAGATGCAAAAGATTTTGGCTTAGCACAACAAAGAAAGAGAATTTTTATAGTAGGTTTTTTGAAAAAAAATGTAGATTTCATTTATCCAAAACCCACATATAAAAATACAAAAGTTGCAGATTTTTTAGACTGTCATCCAAAAAAAAAATATATTATTTCTGACCTGCTTTGGGAAAGTCATCAAAAAAGAAGAAAAAGAAATGAAATGGCGGGCAAAGGTTTTGGTTATAAATTGACATATCCTGTGGATAGATTCACAAGAACTATATCTTCCAGATATTTTAAGGATGGCGGAGAATGTTTAGTTTATAGAGGTAAAAATAATAACCCAAGAATGCTGTCTCCAAGGGAGGTTTTCAGACTGCAAGGTTTCCCTGAAAGCTTTAAAATACCAGTATCAAATACGCAAGCTTATCAGCAGGCTGGGAATGCAGTTCCCATTAGTGTTGTAGAAAAAATACTTGTTAATATAATTAATTGTATTTTAAAAAATAAAATAAAAAATCACTTCGCAGCTTAAATACAACACATAAAACGATCATTTAAACGCAGAATCACAAGAAAGATTTTAAATCTGCAATTATTGCGACGCATTTTATTAGATTATACAATATTTATATATGAACGAAAATAAGCCAATAAATTATAACGATATTCTAGAAGATCTTATTAAAAAAGATGAAGTTATTGGCAATTTGATGAAAATAAATTTTCACAAGATAGGTGAAAATAATTACAAAAAAGTGGGATTGTTAAAAGTTTATCCTTTAATAAATAAGATCATTTTAGATTTAAAGAAAAATCTAGTAATTATTACTCCTGCCAAAAAGGATGTGGCATATCTTTCAAGTATTTTTGTCACTTTAAGTAATTTTAAACACAATTTTACAAATAGGATAAATAATTTTTCCAATTGGCTTATCGAGGGAAACAATGTGGAGCTTTGTTCAGCTGGTGATGAAACAGGAAAAATTTATAAGTATTTAGGAAAAAGTAAACAATATCCTGGTTGTATATCATTAGAATCAATAATGCCTCATAATAAATTTACATTTCATCATAAAATTGAAACACTTCTACAATTATGTCCAACGACAAAAAATACACCGCCAGGAAAAAAGGGCTATATACCAAAACCTGAACTAGCACCTATCGATAGATTATTAAATGTTAAAAGTTATGGAAATTCAATCCTTTATGAAAATAAAATAATCGTACTTACTGATTTTTTGAAGTCCTATGCAGAATTTTTAAATAAAGAAACTTTAATGAACAAGGAAGATCAACTGTATGACAAATTTTTAAATGATATTATTAAAAATGGCCAGATAGATGAAGATGGATCAATAAGAGATGAATTGATCGAACCTTTGCTTCTCTACACAAGAGATTTGAATTCTCTGTATCAATACTCTTCCAAGGCAAAAAATAAAAAGATTGTAATTTGTGATGATATTAAAAAGCTTAATAACAACATTCCAATAGTAAATCAAATAAAAGAAAATGGTGATAAATTTAGGTTTCTAGTTTTTGCCGGAGAAAGTGAATTTGATCATATTAACAGTTTTCACAAAAGCAACGGTGCCGATATATGGAAATTTAGTGAAAAAGAAATAGAAGCACATATAAAAAATGTTCCACATGATGACTTTAACTTAAACACAATTGCCAGCGGAAGAGCATTATTAAGAAACAAAATACATTGTAAAAAAAAAAGAATTCCTATCATTTGTGAAGAAAATATCCTTAATAGAATTCATTCTCAGTTTGATAAAATACGCAAAATTTTATTCGCAAAAGACGAAGATATAAGAAACATAATAAAGGAAATGATATTTCCTCTATACATTAGGATGTTCGTCTTAAGAGATCATATGTTCTCTTTTCCAGAGGACTTGGTTATCCAGTTTGAAAAGGAGAAAAAAGATTTTAATACTGAAATGGTATCCAGAAAAACAACTTTAGATAACGAAATATGGGATCATCTTGTAGGATTACGCAATCTATTTGAACAGATACCTAAATATGGTGAAGGAATCTTTGACGAAAGACTCAATGAGTTAAAACAAAATCTGGAATTAAGAGAAAAGGATAGTAAAGGAAATTATGCAGTTTTTGTTTATAAAATTAAAACGAAAAATTATTTTCTTAAAAAAATTAAGGAAACGTGGAATATTGATGCTGAAATTATTTGCTCTGAAGATACACCTAGAACATTTAAAAGTTTAATTGTTCCGTCGGAATTACCAATAACTAAAATGGAAAAATTATTGCTTAACAATAATTTTGAAAATATGTATTTACTCGGTTCTAAAAGCTTTACCGAAAAAATTAATACTACAAGAGAAAAATCAGCCAACAGATGGCAGAAATTGCATCTGAGTGCTGAAAAAAAATGTGAATATATAGGATTGGATAATAATTTGTCTCATATTTTTCGTTTACTTGAGTCAAATGTTCCAAATATATCGAAAATCCCTTCTCAACCTACTATCGATTTAGAAAAATTTTTTTATGATGATAAAAGTTTATTTTTTGATAAAAACATCTCGTCAGAAAATGAACCAATGGTTCCTGCCTTTCAAGTTGTTTTTAACGGAGACGCATATGCCTATTTAACTGAAAATTTTAATACCGAAGTATTAAACAATATATTTGATCCTTCAGCTTTTGAAAAAAAATCAACTCCAATAACAAAGGATTGGCAAGGTTTAAAAAGGGAGGACATTATTATGATCAGGGACAGTGTTGACAAAGACGTACTTGATAGAGAATCAATATTAGTTATGGGTAACGAAAAAGAATATTTTAAAATAAAAAAGAAAATTAACCAAATATCTGAAACAATTAGCAATGCTTTTGGAAAAAATTTCAAAAAAGACGATATTAAGGTCGTTTTTAAGAACGTAGGATATGACAAACTTTTAGGAAACGTTGTCTCCATAGCCAATCCACATGAAGGAACTATTTGTCCTAATGATTTTGGAGATCTAGAAAAAATTTTTAAAGCTTGTGCAATCGCAAATTCTAAAAATTTCACATATGAAAAAGCTTGGGCAGAGAATATTTTTAAAAATGCAAGACTGTATAAAAATTTACGAATCAAAGCTGGAAGAAGCTTGTCTCAAAAACTAAGGCAGTCAATCAAACTAAAAAAGGACCTAGATTATGATGGAAACCCATTGAGAGTTGATTATATAAATAGTGAGCTTGTTTTGGGTTCAAGCGAAAGCGAAAATCCTGAAGCCTGGATCGTTCAGATCAACAACTTTGAAGAACCAAAAAAATTAAAGGAAGTTCCAATAAGCAAAACAAACAAGGTTATTATATGAAGATGATACCTCCAACAATTGATCAGACGACCAACATTGGAGAAAAGAAAGTATTCACCAAACTTAGAGACGATCCTAATCCCAAGACCAAAAATTGGGTAGTTTACCATTCGTTAAAGTATCCAGTAACAATAGAAAAGAGAAACAGAAAATCATTCAAATATTTTGGTGAGGCTGACTTTGTAATACTAATTCCCAATAAAGGAATTATTAACGTGGAAGTAAAGGGATGGAAAAAATTTTCATGTGAAAATGGAGTCTGGGAGATTACAGAACGTGATGGAAACAGAAAAAGATTAAACAAAAGTCCCTTGAGACAAGCAAGTGATCAAATGTATGAAATCAGAAAATATATTGAAAAAAGAATAAATAAAAAGTTCCCACAGGCATGGATGATAGTTTTTACACAATGTCCTTTTGACAAAGTAGATGATAGCATTGAATTTTCCGAAATGAATATTGTTGATACTGATGGCTTAAATACAAATTTCTCCAATAGACTTATGGAGTTATCAAATATCCTAAAGGCCGGTGGTGGCGCTTTTCAAATTAACGATCAAGATATGAAAAAATTGATAACCAAGATAATGAGACCTAATTTCGAACTTTATGAAAAAACATCTACAATTCTCAAGGATAGCAAAAATCAAATATGCGAATTCACTGCGGAGCAAATTAAAGTTCTAGATTATCTAGATGATCATCCCAGATTATTAATATCAGGGAGTCAAGGTACGGGAAAGAGCGCAATGGCTGAGGAGATACTGGGTAGAGAAATTCAAAAAAAGGGACAAAGAATACTTTTTCTAAATTCCAATAGGCTTGCCAACGAGGAAATGAAATTTAAATTATATAATGATGAAAATGCGAAAGATGATTTTTGGTGTTTTACATTCAATGGTTTTTTAAAACAGATTTATTATTATGCTAGTGGGTTGATATATAACCCCGGTGAAGAGGATGAGACACTTAAAAATCTGAACTTTATAGATCAACACAATTTAATGATAAAAACCATTTGCAATTTTTTGAAAGACAAAAAAGCTCTTAAAGCGTTGAAGGAGGCTTTAGGTTCAGATCTAAAATATTCAACGCAACATGACATCATAGTTTTTGATGAAATGCAGAACTGTTTTTTTTATGATGGTTTTTATGAACTTTTAGATTTAAATTTAAAAGGAGGTTTAGCAAATGGACGATACTGTTTTTTTGGAGATTTTAAATATCAGAGTCTTGTCACCGCAGGTAGCGCAATAAAGAATGAAACTCTTGAAAGTAGAAAGCCTGAAAATCACCTTTTAGACTATCGCTCTCAAACCTTGTTTAATAATGTGAGAAATACAAAAGATATATCCCTTCATGCTCCCATATTATCCGGTATGTTCAATAAATTTCCGTATGTCCCTGCAAAAACTGAAGGCGGGGAAGTCAATAATTTTTTTCTGAATTCAAGAGAGGAGAAAATAAGCAAATTAGTTGAAATTATTAAAAAATTACACGAGAAAAAAATCGATGGAAACAATATAGTAATTCTTTCAAACTTTAAGCTTTCTAACAAAAATAATTTTTTAAGCGATACAAATATTACTGATTATTATCAAGTAATTGATCTTACTACTGTAAGAGATCTTAATAAGAAGCTTCCAGAATTAAAAAAACAAAAAAATTCGATCTATTTTTCTACAGCCGCTGGATTCCAAGGTTTGGAAAGTGAAATAGTCATTTATATTGATCCTTTAGAACAAAACATTTCTCCATTTTCTGAATCTTTTATAAGTGAAAAAAATGAAATGTTAGCCTTTAATGCCATGGGTAGAGCAAACACTATTTTATATTTATTATGGAATAAAGAATATGAAAAATTCTATCAGGAAAGAATGAAAATTTTAGGGAGTCTAGTTGCAAAAACCAATGGATAAAAAAATAAACAGCGCAACAGAATCAAGAGAGTATTTGATTCAAGAGATGAAAAAACAGTTAGTCGGTCCCCAAGATGGACATTTTACAGAAGGTGTTGCAAGTTTTCAATTTAATCCCAACAATCCAGAAAGACACAAACAAGAAATCCTTACCAAGTCACCAAGGCTTACTTACACAGCTGGAACTTTATTTCCTCAAGAATCTACAGTTCTATCAGATGAAGAAGAGGAAAATATTGAAGAAAATTTAGAAGAAGAGACTAATCAAAGTACAACAAAACAAACATCAGCTGCAGCAATAGATGATGACAATGAACAAGTTACGGATAACAATTTTGATATAGATCTCACTAACGAACTTAGAGCATCCGCAATAGGAATGTCTGTTTTAGCATCCACCAATCATCCAATAATAGTTGGAACAAACGATATGGGTAGGTATGAAAGTTTTGGTAAAGACACTGCACCAAAAAACTTATTGATTATCTGTTATTATTTAGCAAAAGAAAAAGAATCTTATTCCTGGATGTCCAGCGAATATAAACTTTCCAATAAAAATCAAAGCACTTGCTTTCAATTTCTAGAAGAAAAATTCGGAATAAAAAACATTAAAATGAAATATAGGGATTATTTTGACACACATTTTGAAAATAGAAAAGGTTGGAAAAGAAAGAATAATAAAATAGATGCTATAGTAAATGAACTAAAAGAACTTGATAAAGAAAGTCTTCAATTAAAGGTCAAAGAGGCAATAAATAATTCAGACTCTACAGAATCCGTAGAGGTATTAGAAGGTTATGGAAGAGAGTCGATAAATTCAAATATAGAAGTTAGTCCAGAAGAATTAAAAAGCCAACCTCTTATCAGAAAGAAACTTTTAAACAAAAATAAAGAAGAAATAGGATTAAGTATTTCAATTTCACTTAGAGCACATCAAGATAAAGATAAAAAGTATTTAACGATTGCTCTAGTCAATTCAAATGAAACAAACAAGGATAAAATTTTAGTAAGCAAATGTTTTTTTCAATCAAATATTTTTGTTAAACCAAAGAATAAAGATGAAACAATTTTCTACCCATTTGATCAAATTGATCTTAAAGATGCATCAGGGGAGGAAAGATCGTTATATTTATTGCACCATAAAAGAAAATCCTTTGCCATAGGACACGGGTGTTCTGTAGCTTGGGATCTCGAAGATAATAAATGCACTAAAATTAGGACGGAAATTATCCCTGTTTTTGAAACTAAACCAATTATTCCTCAAAAATTTAAAGATTTGAATTTAAATATGAAATTATTTTCAGAAGACATATCCTTTGCAAAAGAAGAGTTAAAAAAATTAACTATAAAGTATTCAAAATGGCTTGACACTGAATCTACCAAAGGTGAGCAGATGCAAAATGAATACTTCAAACTAGCTTCAAAAAATAATGTGGAAAAAAGCAAAAAAATATTAAAAAGAATGGAAGAAGGAATAAAGATTCTTGAAAGTGATAAAAATGCTCAAAAAGCCTTTCAATTTATGAATCAAAGCATGTATTTACAACAAGTACACCATAAAATTCCAAAAAATACTTTCAGTAACAATATTAATTATGATCAAGAGTTGAGCAGAAGAGGCAAAGGCAACTGGCACCCATTTCAAATAGCCTTTATTGTTTTAAATATAAAAAGTTTCACTGAACCTCACAGTAAAGACCGAGAAATAATGGATCTCATCTGGTTTCCTACAGGAGGCGGAAAAACCGAGGCTTACTTGGGGCTTACTGCCTTTACAATCTTTTTAAGAAAACTCGTTTCAAAAGATGTGAAAGGATGTGCTGTTTTAATGAGGTATACATTAAGACTATTAACAACGCAGCAATTCCAAAGAGCTTCTTCTTTAATTTGTGCATGTGAAAAAATTCGAAGAGAAAACAAAGAAATTCTAGGAAACGAAAAAATATCAATTGGTCTATGGATTGGTGGTGAATCTACACCCAATAAAGAAAATAAAGCGAAGGATTATTTAAGCGAACTAATAAGACAACCAACCTATATAACAAACAACAAATTTGTTCTACTGAGCTGCCCTTGGTGTAGTGCAGATCTTCCTCCAAAAAGTAATTCAACTTCTACCGGCTATAAAATTCTGCGTAGAAAATTTTTTTATGTTTGCCCTAATAAAGAATGTTCTTTTTCAAAAGATGAAGGGCATCTACCCATCACTGTTATTGATGAATCCATATACAAAGATCCTCCAACTCTACTTATTGGAACTATAGATAAATTTGCCTCACTTTCGTGGATTAGTGATGCAATATCCATGTTTGATAAAGAAGGATTGACAAAACCAGACCTTATTATTCAAGACGAACTTCATTTGATATCGGGACCACTTGGTTCGGTTGCCGGAATGTACGAAATTCTTATTACTGCATTAACCGAAAAAGAAGTAAATAATAAAAAAATAAATGCTAAAATTGTCGGTTCAACAGCAACCATCAGTCGTGCAGAGACGCAAATAAGAAATTTATATGCAAGAGACTGTAATATTTTTCCTCCCCAAATAAATCAGCTGGAAGATTCTTTTTTTTCATATGAAGACAAGAAACAACTAGGCAGGAAGTATGTTGGGATTTTTTGTTCCTCAGCGTCATCTCCTCAAATTACCCTTGCCAAAATTATATCAACAATGGCTATAGGTGGAACTGAACTAAGAAGACTTTCTGAAAAAAATCCTGAAGCATTTGATCCATATTGGACACACCTAATTTATTTTAACAGTATAAGAGAACTAATGTCTGGATCTGCTCTAATTAATGCGGATGTGAAGGGAAATTTGTCTGGAGAATATTTTAGAAAAGGTTTTACAAAAGATTTTATGGGGGAATTCTTTAAAGAAATGAGACGCAGACTGGACAATGTCAAGGAACTTACATCAAGAATAGAAAGTAGTACTGTTCCAGAAATCCTTGAAACACTTTTTATAAAATCAGTTAATAACGATAAAAAAAATGCTGTTGATGTGTGTCTTTCAACAAACATGATACAGGTAGGAATTGATATTTCTAGACTTGGATTGATGACAATTGTGGGACAACCAAAAACTACCTCAGAATATATTCAGGCCTCGAGTAGAGTTGGAAGAGAATATCCTGGTCTAGTTTTAACTATGTTAAGTCCTTTTAGACCTCGAGATAGATCTCATTACGAGAAATTTCATAGTTATCATGAAAACCTATATAAATTTGTTGAACCTACTAGCATTACATCACATTCTGATCCAGTAAGATCAAGATGTTTACATGCAATAGTTATCGGATTAGCAAGATTGTGGGGTCCAAATTTAAGATCATCACCTTCTATTCCTAATAAAGATTTAATAGACAAAATCAAAAAATATATAATTGATTATGTCGAAAGATCAGATCCTAAACATCCTGAAGAAAAGAAAAAGACCGAGAAAGAAATAGATTATATTATTGAAAAGTGGACAAGTTTAAATCCCCAAGAATATGGAAGAATGGTTGTTCAGCCTAACGCTTCTGTATTAATGATACCCTCTGGATCTGAGTTACCCGAGGAAGGCGATCCCTTTGAAACTCCTACTTCAATGAGAAATGTTGATAAAGAATGCCAAGCAAGAATCATAACAAGTTATAGGGGAACAGAATAAAATGGCATTTCCAAAAAGAACAATAAGAAGATCGCAAGTTATATCAATCTTTGGCGTTGGTTCTATATATATGTTTAAAAATCACTATAGCAAAGTTGGAGACCAAGATTCATTAATGTTAGCTGGACTTGATGCATGGAACGAGATGTTTCTAGAACGAACCCCGCCTTCAGAATGGAAAATATTTGAGCCCAGACTGCAAAGTATATTGAATAAAGAGTTTTTTTTAAATCCACCTGACTTTAGAAAAAATTCACCTGATCCAACACTGAAAACAAAATTTTTACCTTATATGAGATTTCCATTATGGCATTACTGTCACGAATGTAAAAATATGAAAAAGCTCCCGACTTTTGGTGACGCACAAAAATGTAATCCACTAAAAGGTCCAAACGGAAGACTGATACATGAAAAACATTTTAAAAGCTGCGCAAAAAATAATGAGGCAGGAAATGAATGGAGAAAAAAATATCTAATTCCAATAAGATTCATGGTCATTTGCGATTCAGGACATATAGATGACTTTCCTTTTGAAAGATGGGTGCACAGAAAAAATAAATATATCCCTAATGAATGTGAGTTGAAATTCTTTGAGGGTAAAGGTGGAAATAATTCCTTAATGAATGTCCGAGTAGATTGTGTAAAGTGTAATGAAGGGTACCCTCTTGCTGAAGCTTTTTCTCATAATGAAAAAGCAGATCCTTTTGTAAATATACCCGGAAAATATAAATGCACAGGAAATAAACCGTGGCTCGGACCCAATCAGAAAGACGAAGGATGTAGAAGCAAACCAAAGGTGGTTCTTCGCCAATCTTCAAATATTTATTATCCCGTAGTTAAAAGCTCAATTTTGATACCGGTTAAAACCAATAAATATGACAGGAAAATATTAGAGTTTATTAATAGACCAGAATACTGGTCTTTGATTGTAAGCAAGTTAAACGATCCCCAAGGTCTTGATGGTCTGCTTAGCGGTTTGTTGATGAGAATAAAATTGGATAAGCAGAAAGTTCTTGAGGCAATAGAATCAAGGGCTAAAGGAATAGATAAACAAAAAACTGAAACTAGCGATGATGAAGAACTTTATAAATTTCAAGAATATAACTATTTAAAAAATAAAAATCCTTCTGATGATACAGATCTAGATCTAAAGATTAAAAAAATACCAATGAAAGATTATGGAACGTTAAATAATTATTTTTCAAATATTTTTTTACTGGAAAGCTTGACTGAAACTAGAGTACAAACGGGATTTACACGCCTTTTGCCCTACGATACTGGTAGAAGAGATAAAGTTCAATTGTCATCGCTTATTCCATTAAATTGGCTACCTGGAATAACTGTAAAAGGAGAAGGTATCTTTTTTGAATTTAAAAAAGAACTTCTTTCGAAATGGGAAGAAAAGTTTAACTCAGACCATTTAGATAAAATTAATACACAATACAACGAAATAAGAGAAGATAGAGAGATGACCAAAAGATCTATAAATACAAAATTCTTTTTGATACATACTTTTTCTCATCTATTAATTAATCAATTAAGTTATTCATGCGGATATGGCAGTGCATCCCTTAGGGAGAGAATTTATTGCAATCTGAATCATCCTGACAAAGAAATGAATGGAGTACTTATCTATACTGCTTCTGGAGATTCTGAAGGTAGTCTTGGAGGTTTAGTAAGAGAAGGTGAGCCACAAAATATCAGGAAAGTAATTGTACAAGCTTTAAGAAAAGCAAGAGTATGTTCCTATGACCCAGTTTGTCTCGATAATAAATCTCAAGGTTTAAATGGAACTAATGCTTCAGCATGTCATGCATGCACATTTCTTTCAGAAACTTCGTGCGAAGAAGCTAATCAGTTGTTGGACAGAACTACCGTTATTGGAGATATAATAAATAATCAACAAGGTTATTTTGCAGATCTATTAACGGTTTGATCATTTTTTCTCATCAAAGGAATTAATAATAAAATCTGTAGAATATCTTCACAAATATCGAGAGGATGGATTGAGCGACCATTCTCCGTTAGAATTAGTAATTAAATGAAAGGAAGAAACATGGATAAAGAGTTTATTTGCCCGGAGTGCGGTTCAAAAGAAGCGGGAGACCATATGATGGTTTCCAGAGAGCCCCTTACTGAAAAAAACAAGAAGGATCCTTGGGCAAGTATTCTACAGCAAACGGAATGTGCATCCTGTAAAAACATTATTCCAGATCACCTAGGAGACCGATGGGATAATATGAGCATTGAAGAAGCCCAAAAAGAATGGAAAGAAATTTATAGAAAAACAAGTCGTTTTCAGAAATGAACTAAACGTCTGTGTTTATGCTCTTTAGTACCAAAGACCC
>Ga0187827_10006670_pt1 | contig 13101 bp, 10 predicted proteins | sample ETNtaG_39_FD_167969 | JGI IMG/M metagenome (GOLD analysis project Ga0187827, IMG submission 167969) | Marine microbial and viral communities from oxygen minimum zone, Eastern Pacific Ocean - ETNP2014_SV_150_PacBio MetaG (Illumina Assembly) | ecosystem: Environmental > Aquatic > Marine > Hypoxic... | reverse complement strand
TGTGTGGGATCTGGTGCACGAGCACGGTGCCGACGACGAGCAAGGCGCTGGCGTGTACCAGCGACAGCAGCCAGAAAGAGCTTGTGTGCAGTGCCTGACGCGCGGTGAACTCCGGTTCTGCCTCTGTCGCCTGGGGGGCTGCCGCCGCCGCCGCAGACGGGGGATCACCGTCTACCGTCTGCCCATAGTCCTCGGGTCGGCGGCGCATGAACTGCGCTGCCGGCACGGCCATCACGGCGATGAGAAGACCGGACAGCATCGCCATCCAGCGCCAGCCATGGCTGGCGATCAGACTGACCACCATGGGCACCAGCAGACCGCCGGCGCCCATGCCCGAAAGCGTGATACCGAGAGCGGTCGATCGATGGCGCACGAACCAGCTGGTCACCGTCGCCGCGATCGGCATGAAGCCACCCAGACTCGACCCCAGGGCGACGACGGCCAGGGCGGCGTAGAACGTGGTCAGCGAGTGTACCTGCGCGAACAGCAGAAAACCGCAGGCGAACAGCACATTGCCCACCGTCATCACTCTACGTGGTCCGAAGCGATCGATCATCCATCCCTGCAGCGGGCCGAGGATGCCGCTTTCGAGTCGAACCAGGGCAAAGGCGCTCGACAGCAGCGTACGGTTCCAGCCAAACTCCTGTTGCAGGGGCAGCACGTAGGCAGTGAACGCATGGAACAACAGACCCCCGTTCAGCGCCTGAACGACGTACCCGGCGGCGACGATGATCCATCCATAGAACACGCGACCCCCGGGGCTCCGACGAATACTCACTTTTTTCTCTTGCAGGTTAAACGGAGTGCCCTCTTGCCGACGTCAAAGAGGCGCATGTTGCAGGACACGGGAGCAGTTGGGGGGATTCACAGCAAGACCGAAAAAAACGGACGGTGCCTGTCACCGCCACATATCAGCAGGAGAAAACGGATGAAAACTTCACGTATCGCCGTTTGTGCCGGGCTCGTAGCGCTGGCAGTGATGGTCGCCGATGTCGCCGAAGCCGGTGGTCGCCGAGGGGGCGGGCCAGGGGGCGCCGGGGAACACCGGGGTCCGGCCGAAGCCCTCGGCCTGACCGACGATCAACAGACGCAGGCGCAGGCCCTGCACGAGACCTTCCGTGCCGAGGCAGAGGCCCTGCGCGAATCCGGCGACGCCGATCGCGAGGCCTTTGCGGCGCTGCGCGAATCACATCGTACACGGTTTGAGGCCATCCTCACAGATGAACAGAAGACACAGCTGGAGACGCTGCGGGCCGAACGCGAGGCCAACCGGCCGGAGGATGGCGGCCGCGGACATGGCCGGCGGGGACCCCGCGGCGGTGGTGATCGCGGCGACCGTCCGAACCTGGGCGAGGCCCTCAACCTGAGTGCGGAGCAGACGACGCAACTGGAGACCCTGCGCGGTGATCTGCGTACCCAGCTGGAGGCGCTGCGAGAAAGCGGCGAGGGATCCCGTGAGCAGGCCCAGGCCCTGTTTGAAGCCCACCGCGAGCAGATGCAGGCCCTGCTTACCGACGAACAGCGGGCCACCTTCGAGGAATTGCGCGCCAACCGCCCCGAAGGCCGTCACCCGCGTCGCTTCCACCGCGGCGACGGCGGCGATGCTGTCGATACTGAGACCGAGTCCGAAGCCGCTGCCAAATCGACGGCTGCCGTCAAGTCTCGTTCCTGGGCCTCGGTGAAGTCCGCCAGATAACCAGCCTGCGGTCGCATCCGGTCAGCGATCGCCGGCCATGGGAGGGTCGTTCCCGACAGGGGAGCGGCCCTCCTTCTTTCTGTACCTAACTCCGGACCTCGGTCCCTGCCCAGAGGCTGTTGAGATGGTCTTTGAGGTGATACAGATCGACGGCGTATCCCCGCCGCCGGGGCAACCGAACACTGCGCACGAGAACGGGCAGTGGCTGGGACACCACCGCCGCTTCGAGTGTGGTGCGGGACAGTTGCTGTGCTGGCGGCTGCAGTACGGCGCGACACTCGTGCACGACGTCAAACCCGAGATCCAGCTGCAGCACCAGCGTGCCGGCCGAGCACACCCGCAGATGGCGGGCAACGTTGACGTAGAGCCTTGACTCGACCTGGCCCCAGACACGCCGCAGCGCCGGTCGGCCCTTGTCATCGGTCGTTGATTCCACCGTGTCTCCCGGCACCAGTTCTCGCAGCAGCCTTCTCGTTTTTTTTCCTGGTTTGCCTGGCAGCACGAGTGGTCGTCGGATACCGAAACCCAGATCGAAGGCGGGCACCTCGGTCCCGGCAGCGTCGGTGATGACGATGATGCGGTACGTGCCCGCCTGCAACGGTGGCGGCGAAAACGTCGATGGCGACGTGCTGAGATGTTCCTGCAGCCGGCGTACGCTCCAGCCGGCAGCCACCACGCGGCTCGTGAGTCGGCGGCGGCGCTCGGCGTCATCGATCGTGACCAGCAGCCGACAGTGACTCCAGGTGAGTGTCGCCAGCGACGAGGCATCGGCTGGCAGGCGTTCGTGAACCTTGCGCGCCCGGTAGAGGGTGCGCGGCGCCAGACCGAGATCAGCGGCCAACCTGGCAATGGCTCTCTTGCCGTAGACAGCGCGACCCGACAAATGCTCGTTGAGGAGTCGGCCCACCTCCAGATAGGTGGGCAGCGCCTCGCGGTCCGGAGGGCGCCGCGTGCCATCTGCCGTGACGGGCAGAACCCGGGCTACTGCATCGTGCAGTTCGCCATAGTCGTCGGACCCGTCAACCCTCAGACGTGAAGGCGGCTCAGGCGTCATCTTCCGTGTTCGGACTCATGCCCAGAGCCAGGTGCAGCACCCGCAGGAGCTTGTCGGTCGAAATCGGCTTGCGCAGCACACCGGCCACCTTCTGCCCCTGCTGTTTGAATTCGGTGCTGGCCGACTCGGTGCAGACGATGACCTTCACTTCCGGATCGAGCTCCTGCAGCTTGGCCAGGATCCTCTCGCCGGGCACATCCGGCAGGACGATGTCGAGGATGACGATGGCGATCTCGCGCTTGTTCGCCAGGTAGGACTGCAGACCCTCGATGCCGGACTCGGCTTCAAAGACGTCGAAGCCGTAGTACTCGAGGTTCTTCGCCAGCGTCTTGCGGGCGATGGCGGAATCGTCGATGACGAGGATCGCATGGTTGCCGCCCTGCGTGGCCAGCACCTTGCCGAGATCGATGTTGAGCTTGCCCATGGCCGTGCAATCTCGCCCAATCGGGAGCCTGGCGAAAGGCAGGTTTGGCGTCAGTTGGTACATTATCAGGCATGAACGAACCCACGCAACCGACACACGACCCCCGACGGACCCGCTCGCTGGCCGACGACGTCGCTCAGCATTTGCGCCTGTCGCTGGCCAGGAACCGCTTCACCGCCACCCGTCACGACAGGTTCCTCAGCCTGGCCATGGCGGTTCGCGACCGTCTCGTCGACCAGTGGACGGATACCCGGCAGGGCTACTACGATGCCGACGTCAAGCGGGTCTACTACATGTCCCTCGAGTTCATGACAGGTCGCCTGCTGGCCAACGCCCTGATCAATCTCAATCTCTACGAAGAGGCGCGGCAGGCCATGGCCGAGACCGGCCAGGATCTTGTGAATCTGCTCGAACAGGAGCCGGAGCCGGGACTGGGCAACGGCGGGCTCGGCCGTCTGGCAGCCTGTTTCCTCGATTCAGCCGCCACCCTCGAACTGCCCGTCTTCGGCTACGGCCTGCGTTATGAGTACGGCATCTTCCAGCAGCGCATCTTCGACGGCTTCCAGGTGGAGGCCCCCGACAACTGGCTGCGCACCGGCAATGCCTGGGAGATCCCGCGGCCGGAAAAGGTCTACCCCATCCGCTTTTACGGCCGCGTCGAGGAAGGCGCCGATGCCCGCGGCCACCTGCGGTTTTCCTGGGTTGGCGGCGAGCAGGTGCTGGCCATGGCCTACGACACACCCGTTCCAGGATTCGAGAATGGCACGGTTAATACCTTGCGACTGTGGTCGGCCAAGGCGACGCGGGAGTTCAACCTCGAGCACTTCAACTATGGTGATTACGAGCGGGCGGTAGAGGATAAGAACCGCACCGAGACGATTACCCGCGTGCTCTATCCCAACGACAACTTCTTCGTCGGCCGCGAGCTGCGTCTCAAGCAGCAGTATTTCCTTGTGTCAGCCACCCTGCAGGATGCCCTGGCCCGCTGGTTCAAGCAGCATCGCGGGTTCCGTGACTTCGCCAGCAAACACGCCTTCCAGCTCAACGACACCCATCCCTCCCTGGCCATCGCCGAGTTGATGCGCATCCTCGTCGACGAAGCTTCGCTGCGCTGGGAGGAAGCCTGGGAGATCACCGTCCAGTGTTTCGGCTACACCAACCATACGGTCCTGCCCGAGGCGCTGGAGCAATGGCGCGTCAGCCTGTTGGAGCGCGTGCTGCCGCGTCACATGCAGATCATCTACGAGATCAACCGACGCTTCCTCGAACGGGTGAAGGTGCATCGTCCCGGTGACGTCGACCTGCTGCGCCGCACATCGTTGATCGAAGAGGGTGACGAGAAGCGGGTACGGATGGCGCACCTGGCCATCGTCGGCAGCCACGCGGTGAATGGTGTTGCCGAGATGCACTCGCGTATCATCCGCGAAGACCTGTTCCGTGACTTCGCCGAACTGTGGCCGCAGAAGTTCCGCAACAAGACCAATGGCATCACACCCAGGCGCTGGCTGCGTCAGTGCAACCCCCGTCTGGCGCAGCTGATCACCAAACACATCGGCGACGAGTGGATCCGCGACCTGTCCGCCCTGGAAGCTCTCGAGCCGCTGGCCGACGACGGCGCTTTCCGCACGGCCTGGCGCCATGTGAAGCGGAGCAACAAGGTCGACCTGGAGGAGTACATCACATCTCAAAGCCGCCAGATCATCGACCCCGACGCCATGCTCGACGTGCAGATCAAGCGTATCCACGAATACAAACGGCAACTGCTCAACCTGCTGCACGTCATCGCCCTCTACCGCCGGGTGAAGGAGGTCCACAGCCTCGACATCGTACCCCGTACGGTGCTCTTCGCCGGCAAGGCCGCACCGGCGTACTACACGGCCAAGATGATCATCAAGCTGATGCACGCTGTCGGTCAGCTGGTCAATGAGGACGAGGATGTCGCCGGTCGCCTGCGTGTCGTCTTCCTGCCGAACTACGATGTCTCCCAGGCGGAGCGGATCATTCCCGCCGCCGACCTGTCAGAGCAGATCTCGACCACGGGGATGGAGGCGTCGGGTACGGGCAACATGAAGCTGTCCCTCAACGGGGCACTGACCATCGGTACGCCGGATGGTGCCAACGTCGAGATCGCTGAGGCCGTGGGTGAGGAGAACCTGTTCCTCTTCGGCCCCGACATGGAGCAGGTACGGGAACGGCGTGCCGGCGGTTACGATCCGATCGCCGTCTATGACAACCACCGCGAGTTGCGGGCCGTCATCGATTTTCTCGCCTCCGGAGCGCTGTCTCCGGGCCGACCCGATCTGTTCACGCCCATCGTCGAGTCACTGCTGGAACGCGGTGACCCCTTCATGGTGCTGGCCGACTTCGATGAGTACGTCGCGACACAGGAGCGCGTCGACGCCGCCTGGCGCGACCCGGACGCCTGGGCCCGCATGTCGATCCTCAACAGTGCCCGCATGGGCCGCTTCTCCTCCGATCGCACCGTGTGGGAGTACGCCATGGACATCTGGAAAGTGCAGCCCACACCCAGCGAGGTCCTGGAAGCTGCTGTGGCCGGCTGACTAGCCTGCGGCTCGTGCCACCGCCTTCTTCCAGTCCGCGTGACGTTGTTGTCGCTCGGCGGCGGAGGACGTCGGCTCAAACCGTCGCTCCACCTGCCAGCTGTCGGTAGTGGCGGCGGCCTCCGACCAGACACCGGCGCCGAGACCTGCCAGCAGCGCCGCGCCCAACGCCGTTGTCTCCGTCACCACGGGCCGCAGCACGGGTACCCCGAGCAGATCGGCCTGCATCTGCATGAGCAGGTTGCTGGCCGCCGCCCCGCCATCGACGCGCAGTTCCGTCAGCGATTGCCCGGCGTCGATCTCCATGGCTGCCAGAACATCGGCCACCTGGAACGTGATGCCTTCCAGTGTGGCCCGGGCGATGTGTGCCTTCGTCGTGCCCTGGGTCAGGCCGAGAATGGTCCCCCGTGCCGCCGGGTCCCAGTGCGGCGCACCGAGACCGGCGAAGGCGGGCACCACCCAGACCCCGCCGGTGTCGGACACGGAGGCTGCCAGGTCGTTGACTTGCGGGGCACTGTCGATGATACCCAGACCATCCCGCAGCCACTGGATGGCAGCGCCGGCAGTGAAGACACTGCCCTCCAGAGCGAACTCCGGCGCGTCCTGACGCTGCTGGCAGGCGATCGTAGTCAGCAGACCGGCCTGGCTCGGCGCCGGTAACCGGCCGGTATGCAGTAGCAGGAAGCAGCCGGTGCCGTACGTGTTCTTCGCCATGCCGGGTTGGGTGCACTGCTGGCCGAACAGGGCCAGCAGGTCCTCGTCCCAGGTGTGACGATGCAGGTCGAACAGCTGCGTACGGCTGGCGTTCGTCACGTCCGTGGCGTGCCTGGCGCCACCGGTCAGCTTCCACAGCAGCCAGCTGTCGATGGTGCCGATAGCCAGCTCTCCTGCCTCGGCGCGTTGACGCGCCTCGGGTACATGATCGAGGAGCCAGGCGATCTTCGTGGCACTGAAGTACGGATCGAGGACCAGGCCGGTTCGTTGCTGCACCATCGGTTCGTGACCGTCGGCGCGTAGCTGCTGCACCCGGTCCGCGGTGCGCCTGTCCTGCCAGACGATGGCGTTGTGCAGCGGCCGGCCGGAGGCCCGTTCCCACAGCACGACGGTCTCGCGCTGATTGGCGATGCCGATGCCGGCCACGTCTGCGGCGGCCAGTCCCGTCTGCTTCAGCGCCAGGCGCGCCGTATCTCGTTGTGTCACCCAGATCTGTTCCGGATCATACTCCACCCATCCCGGACGGGGGTAGATCTGCTCGATGGGCTGCCGGGCGACGCTGACGATCCGCCCGGCCTCGTCGAACACCAGAGCACGAGACGAGCTGGTGCCCTGATCGAGGGCGAGGACGTAACTCACGCGCGACGTCGGGCGAACTGAGGAAACATCTCGTCATGCAACTCGGCACACTGTTGCAGATGTTGACGGCGGGTTTCTCCTGCGGTGTCCACCATGGTCGGATAGAACATGCCGGCACCGGTGTCCGTGTCATGGCAGCCGGGAGAGTGAGCACTCAGATACCGGGTCAAGGTCTGTCGATCCTCGTCCGTCCGGCAGTGCCGCGTCAGATTCATTGTGAACATGCGCCGACGTTGGCTGCCACCGAAGGCGGCGTGGTAGAGATCGTGATTGAAGATGACCATGTCCCCTGGCTGCGATTCGAGCACGACCACACCCGGGAAATCGCGCGGTGACACGCCGAACAGTTCTTCTGCATCATTCGGATCGATCCCCTCGGTCCGGATGAAGTGATCGGGAGACTGGCTGCCCGGGAGCACGCGTAGAGCGCCGGTGTCCGCCGTCAGAGGATCGAGGTAGAAGGCAACCTTGCAGGAGAACAGCTCTCCCCAGTTGCCGTCCGGGTGCCAGCCCGTGTCCCCCGAATAGTAGTTGCCGTCACCCGAGGCGTAGTTGAAGTCGTCACCGAGGGCGGCGCTGGCCAGGGCCTTGATGCGCTCGTCATCGAGCAGTCTGCACAACGCCGGCCGGTGCTCGATGGGGCCGCCGAACATCGTACGCTGGCTGCCATCGTGATCCGTCCCGCCGCCGACACTCTGGATCGTCTGTTCGAACTCGTCAGTGATGCCGACGATTTCATCGGCGTCGAAGAGACCTGGCCAGGACAGGTACCCAAAGGTGTGGAAGAAACGGATCTGCGCATCGCTCAGAGTCATCTCATGCTCCTTGCTCTTTAGCCGAAAAAGACGCCTCGCAGGGTGTTCGATTGCATCCCGGTGCAGGCATCGACGAGGACCCAGAAACCGCCGACACTGGCCTCCCCCAGAATCAGACCGAGGAAGATGGGGCGCAGCCGCGCCAGCAGCAGGGGGCCGCCATACTTGAGAATCGTCGTCTTCAGCACCAGGGCGATGAAGACGCTGAACCACATGCCACCAAACACACAGCTCACCGGGTAACCGAGTGGATGGAAGGGCCACCAGAGGTAGTGGTGCTGCACCGCCATGAGTGCCGACATGACCGCGGCGCCGGCCGCCGTGTGGGCCCAGCCGATCCAGCTGGCGGTAAACGGTGTGTCGACGTTGATCTGCATGAAGCGGAAGGGATACTGCGACACATTGTTGAAGTAGAAGGGCGACAGGTTGATGGCACCGTGCTCGTACCCCAGAAACAGGATGAGACCGATCGAGGTGGGCAGGGTCACCAGGATGACGGCGACGATGCCGCCGAACAGGCGTCGGTGCCGATGTACGGCGCCCATCTCGGTCAACAGCTTCAGACCGTTGGCCACGGCGGTCATCATCAGGATCAGGGTGTCGACGCTCCAGGCATAACAGATCGAGAGCCCTGCCATGCCCTTGGCGCCGATAGCCGATGAGCCCACGCCGGAGACGACGAAGTCGGGTGGGTTCGTCGGCGGAAACATGTTGGCCACCCCGCCCTGGGCCACGGTGCGGGAGATGGCGATGAAGATGATGAAGGCCGATGTCAGCAACAGAATCACCAGGGGTGGTGCAATGCCGGTGCGCCAGAGCCACACCCCCATGACCGACAGTCCCGTGGCCGCGCCGCCCACCGCCATGCGGTACGACAGTATCTCGTCGCTGTCGTCGATGGCCGGGTCGTCGGTGAAGGCCTTGCGGAACACCGCCCGCAGATGGGCCCGGCCGATCCACAGGGTACCGATGACGAGCACGATCATCGCCCCCATCGCCTGGTGGATGATATCGGGCTCCGTGTACTGGCTGTAGGCACCCATGGCGTCCTCCTTGCTGCCCCAGCCCATGAAACCCCACAGGCCGCGCTGCACGGTGGTCACCAGGTAGAAGAAACACAGTCCGGCGGCGATTCCCGGTGGCACGAAGTAGGAGAAGCCCACCATCGACGCCGAGATGCGCAACTGGATGGCCGCCATGCCGCGCAGGATGGGGATGGAGGGCAGGTAGGTGACGACGGTGGGGACCACCTGGAAGTAGTTGTGCAGTGCGTTGAGCGACCCCAGGGCGAAGGGTACGGCGAAACCGGCCCACAGCATCCAGTTCTTGAACAGGGGCTTCATCGCCCCCGTGTCGGTGCTGTCCTGCTCTACCATGGCCAGGGGCAGCTGCACCATGGGGTAGGCGAGCCGTTCGTATTCCACCCACTGCTTGCGCAGGATCACCATGATGCAGGTCATCGTCAGAAACAGGGCCAGGGCAAAGATCCCCCACCAGGCCAGCGGCCCCGCCCAGGCTCCCCAGGGAATCACACCCCCGGGACTGCCTTCGTAGAACTGCCACAGCGCATCGCGACCCTGAGGCAGCGGCCAGACGGGCAGATAGGGCTCGACGATATTACCCCAGTCATTCTCCGGTGTGCCGTAGTAGGTGGCCCCGGTGATGACGGGCAGAATCTGACTGGAGAAACCACGTCCCGTCAGCGTGTTGGCCACCAGGATGAGGACGTAGGCGACGGCCAGCTCGGTCTTTGTCAGGGCCCACGAACGCCGCAGCCAGCCGAGAGCGGTGTTGACGACGAAGACGAGGGCGAAAAACACGCAGATCGCCCCGGGGGTCCAGTTCCAGGTGGCCAGCCCGGACCCCTTGATCATCATGTCATTCCAGGTAGACCAGAAGCTCAGCAACAGAGCGCCCGCCAGGCCGGTGAGCAGGGCGCGGAGACTGCAGCCGCGGCGGGATTCGTCCTCTTCGGGATCGGTCATCGCAGGTAGTATAGGGCGATGGCTCGACGCGGTATATTGGAAGCAAGGAGAACCACCATGGAACGTTTCACTGTCAGCCGTGATGACGACATCTACGAGGCCTTTCCCGATGTGGCGCTGACCCCCTCGGGACGCCTCGTCTGTGTCTTTGCCGAGTGCACCCACCATCGCGATCGCAGCTACACCCGAGCCATGGTGACAACCTCCGATGACCGCAGCCCGCCGATTGATCGCCTCACTTCAGAGTTCGCGCAGCGAACTCGACCTGGAGGCACTGGATCAGCGCACGCACCAGGTACACTGACCGTGCCGACGGCGGCCGGAGGCGCCGGGCACGCCCCGCGACGCTGAGCCAGCTCCAAACTCACCCCGCGCCAACTTGCCCAAGCTCACCCCATCCCCCTTACTCCACCACCCAATCCATCGCCGCCTCCGTCCTCACCAGGTAAGGACCCCCATGGCCGCCCCCCATAATCCCCTGCTCAACCTCGACACCGCCATCGCACCACCGCGCTGGGCCTTGCTCGAGCGTCACCTGCTCGACAGCCAGGCCCAGGCCTGCCGCGATTTCTTCGCCAAGTATTTCGATCCACATTCGGGATATCTGCTGTGTGTGCCGCGATGGGGGGGCGATGACGGGCCGGATGATGCCGCCGAGAACCAGCTGAACTGGACGCTGCTCCACGCCCTCGGTGCCCCGGACGACATTCTCGACATGTTCCGTGTCGGCTTCGAGGGCCACATCCGCCAGTACACCGAGGCCAGGACGATCGACGTGCCCATGGCCCGCGACGGCATGTACTACAAGGAATTCCCCGTGTCGCTGGACTGGTTCCATCACGGCGAAGGCCTTTCCGCCTACCTGCTCTACGGCCTCAGCGACCCGTACGACGACAATTACGAACGTCGCTTCCGACGCTGGGCGGCCATGTACGACGGCACCGATTCGTTCGCCCCGAACTACGATCCCGATCACCGTCTCATCCGCTCCATGTTCAACGGCAGCCGGGGTCCGTTGATGCGCAAGGCCACCGGGCTGGACTGGGCCGGCGACCCCATCGAGATCGAGGGCCGCTTCGGCCTCGGCCACGGCGAGCGCACCTTCGGCGAGATGCTCGCCCACTTCGAGGAGTACACCGATGTCGTCGGCGACTGTCCGCTGAATCTTGAGGCCACCCACCTGGGCCTGGTGGCCTACATGATCACCGGAGAGGATCCGTATCGGCAGTGGGTCGTCGATTACGTCGACGCCTGGATGCAGCGCACCGACGACAACGGCGGAATCATCCCGTCCAACGTCGGTCTCGACGGCACCATCGGCGGTGCCGCCGGCGGCAACTGGTGGGGGGGCTGTTACGGCTGGGGGTTCACCGTCACCGTGCCGCAGACGGGACAGAAGGCGAACCGACCTGCCTGCTACTCACGCGCCCACTACGGCTTCGGCCACGGGCTGCTGCTCACGGGAGACTCATCCTACACCGACACCTGGCGCGGCGTGCTCGACAAGGTCAACGAGAATGCCAGGCAGGAAGACGGCCGGGATGTCTACCCCCACATGCACGGCGCCGACGGCTGGTACGACTTCCGACCGCACCCGTTTTCGCCCGGGGCTCACGATGTCTGGTACTGGTCACAGCGCGACTCGGATCGGCAGCGGCTTGCCGGCGACCCCTGGGTGCAGTTTCTCCAGGGCGACAATCCGATGTACCCCGAGACCGAGCTCGACCGCGGTCTGGCACAACTCCGAGACCGCATGTCGCGCATGGCCGCCGACGACACGGCGCCGGACACGCGCCTGTCCGACGACATGAACGCCATCAACCCCGCCATCACCGAGGGACTTGTGCGACTCATGCTCGGCGGCATTCCTGTGGGTCGATCCGCCCACACGCTGCATTGCCGGCTACGCTACTTCGACCCATCCGCCAGGCGGGCCGGTCTGCCGCCCGACGTGGCCGCTCTCGTCGATTCCATGAGTGACGGTGAGGTCAGCGTACAGCTGGTGAACCTGGACCCTGTGCACGAACGCCACGTCACCGTGCAGGCGGGTGCCTATGGCGAGCACGAAATAGGTAGCGTCGCCGTGGAGGGCGGGGCCCAGGTGGATGTACCTGGTGACGGTTCAGACTTCACCGTGAGACTGGCGCCGGGCGCCGGGGGTCGACTGACGATCTCACAGAAGCGCTTCACACGGCAACCGACCTTCACCTTCCCCTGGGATCGCTAGGAGTGACCATGGCCCTCTTCCTTCGTCTCGTCGTCACCGTGTGTCTGCTCCAGGCGACTGCCTGGGCGAAGGCGTCCGGTTCTCAAGCAGAATTCGGTGTCGTCGAGCAGCTGGAGGTGATGGTACCGTTGTCGGATGGCGCCCTGCTGGCGACCAACCTCTTCCTGCCGGATGGCAAAGGCCCATGGCCGGCAGTTCTCGAGCGGACCCCGTACGACAAAGGGGGCGGCGACAACGACAACGCCCGGTTCTTCGCCGAACGCGGTTATGCCTATGTCGTGCAGGACGTTCGGGGACGCTTCGATTCAGAGGGGGTGTTCGACCCGGTACGGGCGGAGGCCAGCGATGGCTACGAGGTGCAGGCATGGGTTGCCGCACAACCCTGGTCTGATGGCAGCATCGCCACGACGGGCGGCTCCTACGTCGGCATGACTCAATGGCAACCGGCACCGCTCGGCCACCCTGCGGTCAAGTCCATGCTGACCGTCGTCACGGGTGCCAGCTTCTACGACGTGGCCCATGGCCAGGGTGCCTTGCCGCTGGCGCTGGGTGCGCTCTGGGCCATGTTCGTCACCGATCCCCCTGGGTATGACGCCTCCACGCGCGATCTGGATGCCGCCCTGAAACTGTTGCCGCTGTCGACGCTGGACGTGGGAGCCACGGGTCGACAGATCCCCTTCTTCCGCAACTGGCTCGCCCACCCGACGCGTGACGAATACTGGAAGCCTGTGGCCGCCGATCGCTACGAGCAGATCGACGTACCTGTCCTCCACGTCGGCGGCTGGTATGACATCTTCGCCGTGGACACGATCGCCGACTACGAAGGGATGGTCGCGCGGGCGCCGTCGAAGAAAACCCGTTAGGGCTCACGGATGAATAAGGGGTGCGTTTCATGGGTCTGCCGTCGGCCGGATGGTGTAGTTCCAGTCACCATGAAAGGCATGCCGACAGAGGCGGACACGGGACAGTTGCTCGTCCTTCACGGT
>Ga0187827_10006667_pt1 | contig 13103 bp, 9 predicted proteins | sample ETNtaG_39_FD_167969 | JGI IMG/M metagenome (GOLD analysis project Ga0187827, IMG submission 167969) | Marine microbial and viral communities from oxygen minimum zone, Eastern Pacific Ocean - ETNP2014_SV_150_PacBio MetaG (Illumina Assembly) | ecosystem: Environmental > Aquatic > Marine > Hypoxic... | reverse complement strand
ATTCGTATTCATAGAGCGGAAGTGGCTCAGTGGTAGAGCATCTCCTTGCCAAGGAGAGGGTCGGGGGTTCGAATCCCCTCTTCCGCTCCATTCGTAAATCGTTCTCAAGAACATACCACCAAGTTTAACCTAATTTCCTAAAAGTTACAGTAAAGTTACAGTAACCAGCATCTATAGAACCCTAAATCAGGGCTCTGACGCATTAATCATTTGCAACTATTTGCGTCACGTTTTGCAACAGCAGAAAATATGCCCATTATATGAGGGGTGTTTAAAGCGTTTAGGGTATCTGTAGCAGTATCGAGCCCCATAACTCCTGTATCGATGTCCTCGTGTTCTCCAGACTATGAATCAGTACAGGTTTAGACCTTGTGTCCATTGTTTACTTTGTCACGGTTTGCCTTAAGGGTATTGATGAATAAGTAAAGATTTCCCCCGGGGTCGTTCCCAACCTGATAGTGAACAATAATAACCACCGCCGATGGTCGCCGTGGGCTATTAACTATTAGTGGGACACCGTTCGGGCGTTGAGATTTTGTATTTTTTATGGTACGAGAATTGCTCGCGCAACTTCACCAGACAACATATCTTGATATGCTTCATTAATTTCTTCTAATGGACGAAATTTTGATTGTAGTTCTTCCAATTTAAGTCGTCCTTGTCGATAAAGTTCTATGAACCACAAAAAATCAACCCTAGGACTAACTGAACCCGCAGATGAACCGATAAGTCGACGGTCAGAAAACAGAGGTCCCATTGGAATGCTTACCTCACCTCCATCAGGTGGAACTCCAACCATACATGTAGTACCAGCAGCACATGTTGCATCAAATGCTTGCCTTAATGGGGCAGGTTTTCCAACAACTTCAAAAGTATAATCAGCACCACCATTAGTGATATCTATAACTTCTTGTACAGGATCAGATTTGGAAGCATCAATAGTATCCGTAGCACCAAATAATTTAGCAAAAGAAAATTTTTTGCTCGATATATCTACTGCGATAATTTTAGATGCTCCAGCAATTACTGCTCCTTGAATTACGTTAAGTCCAACACCTCCGCAACCCCAAACTGCTACAGTCGATCCAGATCTAACTTTTGCTGTATTCACTACGGATCCTACCCCTGTAGTAACTGCACAACCTATAGAAGCAAGTCTTTCAATCGGAATATCATTAGGCACCTTTACTAACTTCCATTCGTTTACAACTGAATATTGAGAAAAAGTAGCGTCCCCATGCCATAACTTAGTGCCATCAATCTTCCTGAACCTGGTTTCACCATGACTTGTGATAGGATCGCCAGCAGTTGTAATTATTCCTTTAGATAATCCTTCGCACAGGTTCCAACGATTAGTTGAACAATATTTACACATTCCACACATTGGTCTAATAGCGAACACCACATGATCACCAGGTGAAAATTTAGTTACATTAGGACCTATTTCTTCCACGGTTCCTGATCCTTCATGCCCCATAACGAAAGGTGAAATTTGATTTAGATGTCCATCTACTGCATGATAGTCGCTGTGACACGCTCCAGCAGCAGCAACCTTAACTAAAACTTCACCTGTCTTTGGTCCTTCTAACTCAATTTCTTCTACGCTTATCGGCCTTTTGGCACCATAAAAAATTGCTGATGTAGTACGCATATTAATTCACCTAAAAATGTTATTTTTATTTTATAATGTTAACAAAAAACATAAAACCCCAGATACCCTTCATCCTTCTTGTATAAAACGTTCAATGTTAAACGACCCTATAGGCATTTCAGTTTTTCCTCGGAGGATCAAGTCAGAAATTCCCTTGCCGATCACGGGGCTAATCAAGATACCTTTCTTTTCTGCGCCAGTTGCAAGATAGACTCCTTCCCAACCCGGAGCCTTTCCCAATATCGGGCCTGAATCGGGAGTTATTGGTCTCAGGCATGCGGTTTGGCGTATCAGTCGAAGGTCGCCTAAATTGGGTATCATGGACATAGCCGAACGCATGAGTTCATCCCGGGCTGAGTTGGAAGTAGTCTCATCGAAACCAGCTGACTCTTCAGTTGCCGCTATCCAGGTGAGTCCATCGACTTTAGTAACTATAGAACACGCTCCATGAACATGGTAGTCCATGGGTGTTTCAAAGCCCTCCAGATATATTATCTCCCCCTTGAGTGGCGAAATCGGGATGTCAAATCCTAACCATGATGAAGCTTGTCCTGACCACGGCCCGAGGGCCAGAACCACGGTCTCGCAGTCGATTGTATCCTGTTCGAGTTCTACTCCAGTAATCTTGTTCCCGGAAGAAACTAGCCCAGTTGCGATTCCAGTGGCGAATTTTGCACCATGATGCTCCGCCGCTTGGGCCAGAGCTAGGGTATATCTATAGCTGTCCAATACCCCCACTCTCTCCAGCAGCACGGCGCTATAGAGATCTCGTGTAATACGTGGTTCTATAGCGAATACTTCTTTAGGTTCTAACCGCTGGGTTATGAAACCCTCGGTCGCTGCCCATCGATCCATATCGTCCTGCTGATTGGCTTCTTCTTCAGCTGTCATAAACAGCTCCAGATGGGGCATTAGCCTCACTTGGATTTTCATGTCGGATTCGTTTTCAAGGATTGACCAAAAGCCTTTGTGCATTTCAAAAGCTGTTTCCGCCAGAGGTTGAATAGGGCTGGGAATACGAGTGCCAGTTAGTGGGTTCAGCAGGCCGAGTGCGAAACCGGATGCGTGGCTCCCGATGGCGTCTCGCTCAAGAACCAGGGTATTCACTCCTTCACGGGCGAGATAATATGCAGTGGCACATCCTGCCACGCCCGCTCCTATAATGACTACGTCTGGATTGCGTTTCATTTGCACCTTCCTCCAAATATAGAATATCTAAGCATGGTTACTGATTCTAATTGTTAAACACTTCATATTTACCTCCTATAGAGATGATTTTTTTTTGAACCGCAAAGTTATTGCCATAAACAAGGCCCTCCAGGCGATTATTGCCAAACCTTGAACTGCAATTGAAACAACAATAAAACTTATCACTAATGGCCTGTCGGTTAATATGAACCTAGCAATGATTGCGATAAATCCACACAGAATCCATATTAAAGGGATTCTCCATATCGTTTGTTTAAGACCATAGACAGTAGACATTTTATAAGAGCCAAGCCATGGAGATATAACAAACCAACATATTAAGAATGGAAGTGCAGTTCGTATGAATGATTGCGGTATACTAACCCACCCGTGTTCATAATTACCTAATATTACAAACAACGTGAAAACAATAATTTCCCCTAGAGCCACTGTGGTTATTAGACGTAACTTTAATTTAAATTCAGAATCAAGATTAATACCGATGTCTACACCCTTTTTCTAACTTTCGATTCATATATCATATATAAAATATTACCATTTCATTTTTTTATTTCGGTGTTTTGGTTAAGTTATAAGTTCAGGTATAAGTCATGGAACAAAGGTAAAAGTTGTAATTTTTTTGAGCTCTCCCCCTAGTGTTATACTCTGTCTCCGGCAAACAATCTCAATTCATTCTCAAGCATTTACCCTTTTTTTTTGCCTAATTTTCGATTAACTATGCCATATTTGAATTAAACGACTCTTGTGAAACACCCTTTCCAATATTTCCCTAAAGTTTAAAAGATAGAGGTCGACCCGCGAGAGTTAGGCATCCGACTTGATCCGGAGGAATCAGGTGATCCAAGTCAACCACACTCAAATCTGCTGAGTGTTCTTTTCTCAAACCCAGTTGGAGACCATGACAGCGATGAGATTTTGTATAAACGTGTGTTATGAAATCAATACAAACAATAATATCAACTCTGGTAGTATCTCTAGGGGCTATATACATCGCATATAACGAAACGCAAATTGGAAGAGAAGAACTGACTGAAGTGTCGGGTAAAGGGGCTACAGACCTAGCTACCACTCCACAGACTATTCAAATGCGAGTCTTCAGTTAGGCATCACCTTGCTCAGAACCAAACTTCCGGAATGAAAAGGCATAGCCATTATTTGTGGAACATCCTTTCCAGTATATCCCTGAAATTCGAGACGGATTTAGATAAAGGTCGACGCGCAAGAGTTACGCATCCGACTTGATCCGGAGGAATCAGGTGATCCAAGTCAATTACACTCAAATCTGTTGAGTCTTCTTTTCTCAAACCCAGTCGAGGACCGACAGAGATGCCCATACCCAGAGCCACATATCGCTTGATGTAGTCCATGTTTTGTAGTTCCATCACGATTTCATAACCTAGGCCATTGTTACGGAATTCTGATTCCAGCAGAGATCGTGTGAAAGTCGATTGTTCCATTAAAATGAGAGGATAAGAAGCAATTTCCGCAAACGACTTGACTGGTTTCGAAAGAAGTGGATGCCCAAGAGGGGTGATGAGAACCGTCTCGTACGGAGACAGGTTCCTGAAATCCAGGTCAAAGGAGTGATCTCTACCAGGTATGATACCCAGATCTATTTCCCTATTTCTCACCATCTGAAGTACTTCCCTCCGGTGTCCGGAGCGTATATGTACTGGAGTATTCGGATATGTTTTGCGAAAAAGACCCACCGATTCAAGCAGTAGGTGGGAAATGACAGTATGAGGAGCTCCAAGGGTCACTGGCATTTCCCATCCAGCAATAACATCTTCGGTGATTAAATTATCCAGATTATCTATCATCGGAGAGATCATCTGTGCCAAAGTATTTCCCACAGGAGTTAGCTGGATTGGTCGCTTAATCCTCTCAAACAAGATGACACCGAGTTCTTCCTCTAATTTCTTGATATGCATACTGACTGTCGGTTGTCCGATATCCAGTTGATTCGCCGCTTTGGAGATACCTTGTACCCTAGCCGCCGTACAAAAACTTCTGAGGTGTCGTAATTCCATATTAGATACTCTTATTATTATGAATCGTGATATTGTTTATCATATTATATATCTATACATAATTCTAGATCTGATAGATAATAGATAACGGGGCTGTAAGCCCTAGTTACTAAAAATTGGTTTTTTATGCAGAATAAATTAGGTACTCTGCGGTTAAAAAAAAGATTGGAGCAAGGTTACGATTATTAGTCCTGTCGATATACATGCGAACCTATTGTTGGTTTGTGCTCAGCACGACCATTAGGTAGTAGTTAACGAATATCTACACCAAATCGAATACTAAGTAAAGTTCAATGCCGAGAAAGATATCACGTCGTCAATTCATCAAATTAACTGGAGCCTCAGCAGTGGCTATCGGGATCACTATAGCTACTCCACGTTTAGGATTTCTTTCAACGTCTTCAGCGATTAATAACCCGCTCACCTTTTACCCGAACCGTGAATGGGAGACTATTTATCGTGACCAGCACCGAGTAGATAGCGTGTTCAAATTTGTGTGTGCCCCAAATGACACACATAATTGTCGGCTGGAAGCTTCAATTCGTAACGGCGTGATAACTCGAATTGAACAACCGTATGATATCGGTTCCTATCAAGATCTTCAGGGAAATCACGCAACTGCCAATTGGAACCCGCGTGGTTGCTTGAAAGGGTTGGCATATTCTCGGCGCGTGTACAGTCATTCACGAATTAAACACCCTGTTGTACGCGCTGGTTGGAAACAATGGGCCGATGAGGGTTTTCCGCGTGCGCAGGATGGAACTGCTGACCGAAAATATTTCAACCGCGGGCAGGATCAGTGGATTGAATTGAGCTGGGACGACATAGCCGAGTACGTGGCCATGGGAATGGAAAACGTTGCGTCGAGCTACAGTGGAGAAGTTGGTGCTCAGCGATTGCGTGATCAGGGCTATCCGGAAGAAATGATCGACACGCTTAAAGATCCAGATGGTGATTACGCCGGCATCCGTACTTTTAAACTTCGTGGTGGAATGGCTTTCCTTGGGGCAACTCGACTTGTTGGTATGTACCGGTTTGGCAACATGCTTTCATTGCTCGATGATAATCTTCGTGGTAAAGGCGCTGAGAAATCACTTGGTACCCGTGGCTTTGATAATTACGCGTGGCACACCGATCTGCCACCAGGTCATCCGATGGTTCATGGTGCTCAAACGTTCGATCAGGAGTTCAACGACTTTTGGAATTCCGACCTGATTGTTATGACGGGCTTGAACCTGGTATCAAACAAGATGGCTGATCCCATTTGGTGGCAGTCATTGATTGAGAGAAATGGCAAGATCGTTGTTATTTCACCTGAATACAGCGCTTCATCGCCGAAGTCTGATTATTGGGTACAAATTCGTGCCGGTACCGATTCCGCACTGAATCTTGGTATCGCTGGGTTGATCATGCGAGAGGGAACTTTTAAGAACGACTATGTGAGGAAGTTTACTGATTACCCTCTTCTCATTCGTACCGATAACTTGAAGGTGTTGCGTGCAGAAGATGTGGTCGGAATTAAGATTATTGATCCGGGAGAAACATGGGTTGATGAACATGGTAATCCAGTACAGGGTATGGATAACGAACTTAAAACGTCATCGGTAATCATGATGAAGGATGGCACACCTATTGGTTTGTCACGAAGTGCAATTGGTGAGTTTCTTGAAACAGGGCTTAACGCTAGTGGCTACACACTTGATGACATCGACATTAATTGGTCGGGAGAAATCACTACTTCTGAGGGCACTGTGAACGTCAGAACAACGTTCAATCTGTACTTGGAATTAACCGAAGAATATTCGCTTGAGAACACCTCGGCGATAACAAACATCCCTGAAGAAACGATACGTAAGCTCACAGACGACATCGTGGATGCGAAGGCTGTCGGATTCCTGACAGGCATGGGTTCGAACATGTACTTTCACAACGATTTGATCAACAGGGCACAGTATCTTGTTGCCACCTTGACAGGAAATGTCGGGAAGTTGGGTGGAAACGTGGGTAGCTACGCAGGAAACTACAAAGCCCCAGTATTCAATGGATTGCCTTCATATATCTCCGAAGACCCGTTTGATCAAGAGATGGATCCGAATGTTGATGGCCGAGACATCAAAAAACGAACGAAGCTCGTGTTCGAATCGGTTCACTTTTGGGATCATGGTGACAAGCCTCTGATCATTGACACACCAAAACAAGGGCGCGTGGTTGTGACCGGTAAAAGCCACATGCCTAGTCCTTCAAAAGTTGTTTGGACGGCAAACGCCAACTTGCTTGGTGTCGCCAAGTGGCACTACAACCAAATTGCTAACGTGCAACCGAAACAAGAGATGTGGATGGTTCAGGATTATGAATGGAATATGAACTGTGAGTACGCAGATTTCGTATTCCCCGTGGACTCCTGGGTTGAATTTTCACGTCCTGATATGACAGCATCCTGTACCAACCCTTTTGTTCAGATGTATCCACGTGGTGGAATTAAACGGCTGCACAACACTAAGCAAGATATCGAAGTTTATTCCGTTATAGCCAAGGCGCTGACAAAGCTAACAGGTGATGAAAGATTTGCGAGACACTGGAAGTTTGTTGATGAAGATAACGTGGAAGTCTACCTTCAGCGCATCATCGACGCCAGTTCGACACTCCGGGGATACAATGCAAAGGAGATGATTGCAGCCGATAAGGGGCACCTCGCTTTGTTCCGCACGTATCCACGAATCCCTGGATACGAGCAAATTTCCGAAAGCAAACCATTCTACACGCGAACGGGTAGGATGGAGCTTTACCGAGAAGAAGATGAATGGATTGATCAGGGAGAAAACCTGATCGTTCATCGAGAACCGATTGAGGCGACCCCCTACCAACCGCGTGTGATCGTGGCTAAATCATCGCTCGAATCGCTTAGGCCGAAAGACTATGGAATCCTCCCCAATGACACAACTGACGGTAAATCACTTTACAACAGCGTTGTAACAACAGAAGAGATGCTCGCTTCTAGGAACCCACTATTGGATCAGGGATTGCAGTTCCATCTTTCGACCCCGAAACCTCGCCACAGGACACATTCGTCGTGGAGTACCAGTGACTGGAATGCTATCTGGTCGAGTAACTTCGGCGATCCGTACCGTAGGGATACACGCTCTCCTTGGGTGGGGGAAGAAGAAATGGATATAAATCCTGATGATGCGAAGCAGCTTAACGTAAAGGACGGTGATTACGTCTGGGTTGACGCTAATTCCGAGGACAGGCCTTTTATCGGCCATCAAGATCGTCCTGAACTCGCCGAGATAGCTCGATTGATGGTCCGTGTCCACTATAACCCGTCGTTACCTAGAAATATGACGATCATTATTCATGGCGGTAATGCTGCAACACACCGTTCGAAGAAGTACCAGAAAGAAAACAGTGACGGATCATCTCTGACCGATACCGGCTATATTGCTACGTTCCGCAGTGGTTCTCAACAGAGTGTGGTGCGGTCGTGGCTCCAACCGACTCAGATGACAGAATCACTGGCGCACAAGGATTTCTTTACCTCCAAAATTCTGAAGGGTTTTACTGTCGATACCCACACTCCTACCGGAGCTCCTAAAGAGGTAATGGTGAAGATCACCCACGCTGAAGATGGCGGCCGCGGAGGAAACGGCACTTGGGAACCGGCGACAAGTGGATTCACTCCGGGCAATGAAAATAAGGATATGCAGCGATTCCTGGCTGGAGGTAACATCATTGACTAATGGAATGAATTCAGAAAATAGAAGACCTGCAGGTGGCAGGCCTGTTGGTTGGTTTAATGGACAGCCAATATCGCACCCATCGCAAAAGCCGGTTGATATCGAAGATCCCTTTGACCCCACCGCGATGCTAGTGCCATTCGAAAATCCTGAGGAAGGATTGCTTGAGGCAGCTCGGTGTTATGTAGAGGAGTATATAACCATGGGTTACACTGATCCGATGTTATTTCAGATGTTCCGCAAACCGTTCTACATGGGACTGTACCCAATCTACAAGATGAAAGGTCCTGATTACATCCGTGCATTCATTGCAGAACGCAGAGAGAATCTAAAGCAGGCGGGCATATATCCACGTCGGCGCGTCACACGAAAGAGGAGTGAATAATTATGGCAAAGGTCTTCAACTGGCAACTCGGCCGTGAAATGGATTACCCCTATGAGGGATCTCGCCCTGAAAGGCAGTTCGCAATTGCGTTCAACATTAACCGGTGTATCGGTTGCCAGACCTGTACAATGGCATGCAAGAACACCTGGACCTTCAGTGAGGGTCAGGAACAGATGTGGTGGAATAACGTAGAGACAAAACCATATGGCGGATACCCACGTCACTGGGACATCAAATTGTTGAATATGCTTGGGCCGGGATCATGGGATGGTAAAACATTGGCGAGTGAAACGATCTTCGAGAAGGCGCCAACAGGTGAAAAAGTACTGGGCCATATTCCTTCGGACGATGATTGGGCATACCCAAACATATACGAAGATACCCCAGCCGGATCATTGGATCACGGCACATCATTACCTGAGCACGATCCATGGATGTTTTATCTGCAGCGTACATGCAACCAGTGCACATATCCAGGCTGTTTGGCTAATTGTCCTCGCAAGGCGATATACAAGCGTCCTGAAGATGGTGTGGTTCTAGTAGATCAGGAACGGTGCAGAGGATACAGAAAATGTGTTCAAGGATGCCCCTACAAGAAGGCTATGTATCGACCGAACGAAGGCGTAACTGAGAAGTGCATTGGTTGTTATCCGAGGATAGAAGAAGGGATTGGATCACGGTGCGTGGTCGCCTGTGTCGGTAAGATTAGACTACAAGGTTGGATTGGCACACCTGAAGAGGCTGACCCACAAAATCCGCTCGACTACCTGGTCCATATTGCCAAGGTTGCGTTACCTCTGTATCCCCAGTTTGGTACCGAACCGAATTTGTATTACATACCACCGAGATGGGCCCCGCGTCCCTTTCTTAAACAGCTGTTCGGTCCCGGAGTGGATGAAGCTATTGAGCGTTACACTGATCCCGACGACACGCTGTACGGATTACTTAGATTGTTCGGTACAACCCAAGAGATCATCACACATTTCGAAGTTAATGATGAAGAAGCGATTGGTTGGAATGACGCAGGAGTAGAAATTACCCGGATGCCGTTCGACGAACCGATTTATATCCGGGATGAGATAGACACGCGGTTCGACGTACAGAGACTAAATGAACCCTAAGAGAACGCGTATTTTTCTAGGATTACTTGTTAAATGACTTCAGTGTTTAACGGATCTCACAAACGACAAACCGCTACATATCTTGTGGTAGTCGTGTTATTTATTGTTGCTCTCTTTGTTACCTTTGGTCGTACGTCGATTGTTAGTGCTACTCAGATCGATTTAACATCGGTTTATGTTGATGAAGAATTACCTGTTGACGATGCTTCTAGTTTATTATGGGATGCTGCCACTGAAGTTGAAATTCCTTTGAGTGGGCAGAATATCGTGCCGCCATTCAACGTTGATGTAACTGTTGATACGATCAGGATTCGTTCGATCCATAACGGAACATGGATAGCTTTCCGTTTGGAATGGAACGATATGACGATGAATGAAGGCGGTGGTTCTGATGACTATAGAGATTCGGTCGCTTTGCAATTTCCTGTGGAAGGCGGAGAGCCGTTTGTATGTATGGGATTTATCGATTCCGAAGTGAATATTCTTCACTGGAGGGCTGATTTTCAGCGTGTGATCGTTGATGGTCCGCTGAGCATCAACGACATCTTCCCAAACGCCAAAGTGAATATTTATAATCAGGCTGACGACCCAGTGTTCATTACTGCTCGTTCTATTGGCAATCCGATTGCTGCGGGTGAAAAACCCTCAGCCGTTGAGGATTTGATCGCTACCGGTTTTGGTACGCTCGAAACCCAGGAACAGGTGAATACAACGGGTTGGGGCGACTGGGATGGAAGCAAATGGAATGTTGTTATTGCACGACAGTTACAAACTAGCGATCCACAAGATGCCCAGTTCAAAATAGGCTCAGAAACACCCTTGGCACTTGCTGTATGGGACGGCGAAGAAAGGGATGTTAATGGAAAGAAGTCTGTATCAGCTTGGGTAAATATTGGTGTGGAAACACTTCCAGGTGTTAGTGGAGCAACGATTGGCACACCTCCGAGGGCAGATGATAGCCCAGCCCCCGGAGTTGAGATTGAAACTTCAAACGGCATGCTTTGGGTGGTTATCGGTGTGCTTGTGGTGATTGCCGGAGTGTTTGTGGTGATTGTTGGATTGTTGATATGGGATCCGGTTGCTATATTCTCCACTAAACGGCAAGAGCAGGGTGGCACAGCGAGGAAACGTAAAATATGAGTATTATTACCCCAACAGATGAGTTAGTTCAGCGAGCTGTTTGGTTCAAAGTTTTCAGTCTGCTGTTTCGATACCCAGATCATGAGATTATTGCTGTGCTGAAAGAGGGTGTTTCAGAACTTCCACTTGGGGTTTTGGACGTTGATCTGCGTATTAACGCCGAATCGTTTAAACATGTGATTGCGAATGCTGCACCAGATCAATTCCTTACTGAATTCAGTGATCTTTTTACGGGTGCAGGTCTTTGTCGTGCCAATGAAAACGATTATGAAAAGCTGTCGTTTAGCATGACCGAGAAACTTGCTGACGTTGCAGGTTTCTACAGCGCATTCGGGTTTGAAATCAATGATTCCGTTGGAGAGCGACCTGACTTTATTGGCACGGAACTTGATTTCATCAATTTGCTGCTGCTGAAACAAGCCTACGCGATTAAAAACGGGTGGTCTGAACAGGCGAGTATTTCTGCCGATGCTCTAAGCAGCTTTATGGAGGCTCATTTCATTAAGTGGGTGCCAAAGTTCTGTTTTGCACTTTCAGAACTTGGAAAAGAAAATGGTATTTATGCAACTGCCGCTGATGCCCTCGCCGCGATGGTCAATTCTGAAAGTAATCGTCTAACCCATTCTTCGACATGAATCCTAATTCTGACAGCCGGGTAATGACAGTCCTTTCGATAGTACTGGCGGCATCAGTGCTTTTAGAAACATTGCTGTTCAGGTTATTCGCTCGAGGTGGAGTTTACTTCATTAATGACGAGACACCGTCGATAGTAAAAAACGGGTATACGTCGCTTGTGTTTACTGGGAACACTCTGTTTAATTTTGCTGCCCTGATAGCTTTATTGATACTGGGGTTAATAGCTATGCATGCTTGGATGAAACGTCCAGACCCTTTCTACATTATGTTGTCGAGTGCTGTGGGCGCCGTAGGGTTAATTGGTCTTTCAATGATGCTCGGGCTGTCAGGTCCTTTTCTCTCAGTTGCATATTACTCAGCGTCATCACTGACACTGGTTGGTGTGTTTGCGCTCGTGGTTCGTGGAAAAGCCAGATTGCCGTTAAAGATATTTGTATTATTGATGGGTTTATCGTATCTCGTTATTTATTTGTTCAAAGGTTTCGGGTTATCTGGACCTGCCGAGGTGGGTATTGGTTCTGGTAGCTTGTATGCCCTTGGTGAGTGGTTATCGGTGATCGCGTTCCTCGTGATGATATTCCTATTGCCTAATCGGCTTGATTGGAGTACTGTGATTATCGCCACTATTGGGATGCTGTTGGCTCTTGGTATGACATTTGGGAACGCTGATTCAGTGCCTTTGATGTCGACTTGGGCTTTTGGCCTTACGTTGTCGCTGCCGTTCATCTTTTATGCCGTTGCACTGTGGGTTGTTATTGCCTTTGTGCTTAGCGCTATGAAGAACGGAGAAGTGACGTTGGCTACGGGAGTTTTACTCGTGATGTTAGGTCATAGATCGATTCCGCTAACATATTTCAACGATGTTGTGTTGATTGGCCTGTTGTTCGTATCAATGTACTCGAGGTCATTAGACTATCGGTTGATACCGGCTAAGGCTTGATACCCATGTATTGCCCGAAATTGTTCCACGCCTGATAGTGAACAAAATAAATACCGCCGATGGTCGTAAGGACTACTATCTTATTTAAGGTGGATCAGAGCGTTGAATTTTTATATAATCCGTTTATTATCCTGGATACCTGAATCTTAGATTATCCCTACTGAGTTCACTGATTTTAGTACATCCCATTAATTTCATATCTCTCTCTAACTCTGCCTTGTATATATTCAATGCTTTTTCAACACCTGCTTCTCCAG
>Ga0187827_10006665_pt1 | contig 13107 bp, 11 predicted proteins | sample ETNtaG_39_FD_167969 | JGI IMG/M metagenome (GOLD analysis project Ga0187827, IMG submission 167969) | Marine microbial and viral communities from oxygen minimum zone, Eastern Pacific Ocean - ETNP2014_SV_150_PacBio MetaG (Illumina Assembly) | ecosystem: Environmental > Aquatic > Marine > Hypoxic... | reverse complement strand
TGCTCAACCCGCGGTACTCAATTCCGTCATACATCCTGCCCAGCACGCGGGCGGTATCTTTCATGGACTCTTTCTTTCCCAGCTGCGAGCCCGATGGGTCCAGGTATGTTACCCTTGCCCCTTGGTCATAGGCGGCGGTTTCAAAGGCACACCGAGTCCTGGTGGATGCCTTTTCGAAAATCAGGACGATATTCTTGCCCATCATTCTCGGCTGCTCAGTGCCGGCGTACTTCGCTTTTTTCAGTTCCGCAGTAAGGTCCAGTAAGTATCGGATCTCTTCCGGAGAAAAGTCCAGCAATTTTAAAAAGCTTCTGTTTCTAAGATTACCAACCATTTTCAGTCCCTCCTCTAATGACTTAAATTATAGCAAATAACCGATGTTAAGTGAATTACCAAACTAGCTGGGTTCCAATATTGTGAGCAATTATTAGGGATAGAAGTAATACTATTTGAATCGAAAGAATAACAATATGACAGTATGTTCCCATTATCGCTGACGGTCTACAGTTATTATATCGGCAATGCTAACTTAAGATGTGATACAATTACTGAGTAAAGTCACATGTGTAAGATGAAAAGTAGAATCACATTATTAACAATATCATTACTAATCTTGGGGCTATTAAGCACCATATCATGCATGGAAGTACCAAAGGAAGAAGATATATACGGTATTTGGGAAGGTAAATTTCATGAAATGGAACTTTATTTACGTTCAATGCTGATGGAACATGCTTATTAAGTTTTAAGAATAGCATCAATGACGAGGTGGATAAACTAAAGGGAACATTTGAAGTAGATTTCTCAAAATATCCTCTGCCTTTGTCTATCAGAAATATTCCACAGTTGAACCATGGCCTATATACAATTCTAAAGTTCACAGACAATGGTTCGCTTGTAATTGCTGATTTTGCACCGCGTTGGAGGTTTCGGCCTACCTCCTTTGAATATGATACTGATATGACTTTGAGAAAAGTTGATGGGAATTAGAGTTTAGCGCGCACCTTCCCAGTAGGAAGTGTATCAGTCTTGGGAATTTGATACGCCTGTGAGATTGTATATAGTATCAAAATTAGCAGTAAAATATGGCGGTGATGGTCATCGTAGAGCCGCAGGTTTCACATGTACAATGCTTCCATTTAAAGGAGAAGGATATGCGGAAAGGTAATCGACATCAAGGAGTGCCCTCAGAAGAGGTAGTTCATCCAACTCCAGACGAACTTCTCAAGAAATATATCGTTGACGTGCCTAACTTCCCACAACAAGGCGTAATTTTCCGTGACATTACGCCACTTCTCAGACATGCCACCATGTTTCGACACGCTATGGAACTTATCGCCAATAAACATAAGCATAAAGATATTGAACTTGTAGTAGCATTAGAGGCACGTGGCTTTATCTTTGCACCAGTTGCCTTACTCATCGGAGCAGGATTTATACCAGTTCGCAAAGAAGGAAAATTGCCACGAGTTGCTTATGCCCGTGAGTATAACCTCGAATATGGGAAAGCAGTAATCGAAATGCACCGTGACGCAATCCAACCCGGCCAGAAAGTTCTCATCGTTGATGATGTCCTCGCTACAGGTGGTACAGCCCGAGCTGCAGTTGAACTTGTCCGAGACCTTGGCGGAGAGCCGGTGGCAGCTGATTTCCTTATCGAGCTTGACTTCCTCAAGGGGCGAGAAAAGCTTGATATTCCTGTAAATTCGCTTATTCATTATTGACAAACAACAAGTAAAATACTAATACTATGTATCGCCGATGTGGTCTTTACGCATGTGAGATTGTATATAGTATCAAAATATGAATGGCTGGAGTCTTTCAATCCCGGTCACATACTTAGAACTCCTTGTCATTCTCATCGGAAACAGATCAGTGATAAATCTCGCCTCTTCATCATCTTTATCTGAATACTTTAATTCTAATATTGTGCGGCGTCAGTGATTAAGACGCAAGTGAGCTACAGACACTTTATCCTGTTGATTTCGACCTGTCAAGAAGTCAGGCTCAGTGGTTGATTAGTGTAACCGCTAACTGTAGGATTATTCAAGGAACCTACCTTAGGGATGTGCGAAACTATTCCCAAAGATAATCCCCCATGACCTGCCCCCCAAAAAAGAGTCCAGTTATAATGTTAGTAAAACAGGACAATGAAAGGGGAATAAATGGTCAGGAAAACGTACACTCCGGAACAGATTATCAACAAGCTGAGGGAAGCTGAGATCCATCATCCGAAGCCCTCAGCTTGGGGTAAACTATTTTTTTAAAATTCAATTAATCGTGGGGATTAGCTTTGAAACGAGTTTCGCACATCCCTATACCTCCCAGGTACTTGACAAGCGCTAGGTAAGGGTGTATATATGAATCAAATTACCACATAAAACCATCACTTGCCCGACTTTTATCACTTATTTTTTACAGGAGGCCGGGAGAAAATTATAATGCGGGCGGTAGACGGTAACCGCTTTCCGCATTATATTAATGGTGACGTTATGAAGTTAGTCTACATTAACGAAGAAGTATGTATCGGTTAAGGAAAGGAGTAAACATGGGGAAGAAAAATATACTTATTATCGGCTCTGCGGGAAGAGACTTTCACAACTTCAACACGTATTTTCGGGACAATGAAGAGTACCACGTGGTAGGCTTCACCGGTTCACACCAGGTACCGGGCATCTCCGGGAGACCATACCCGCCCGAACTGGCGGGTGCCCTCTATCCGGGAGGAATTCCCATTTACGCGGAGGAGCAATTACCACAGCTGATAAAAGAGTTGAAGGTTAATGCCTGTGTCTTTGCTTACAGTGATGTTTCTTACCAGCACGTGATGGGTATCGGCGCCATCGTAAATGCCGCCGGGGCAAACTACATGCTGCTCGGCCCCAGAGACACGATGCTCAAAAGCAAGAAACCCGTTATCGCAGTGTGTGCGGTGAGAACAGGCTCCGGCAAAAGCCAGACTTCGAGAAGAGTCATAGAGCTTCTGATGGAAAAAGGTCTGAAAGTGGTTGCTGCCCGTCACCCCATGCCGTACGGCGACCTGGTTATCCAGAAGGTACAGCGCTTTGCCGAGCTGGGAGACCTGGAGAAGCACAAATGTACTGTCGAGGAGATGGAAGAGTACGAGCCACACGTCGTACGCGGCAACGTGATATACGCCGGCGTGGACTACCAGGCCATTTTAGAGGCTGCCGAAGAAGACCCTAAAGGCTGCGATGTCATCGTCTGGGACGGAGGAAACAATGATTTCCCGTTCTTCAAGCCCAACCTGATGGTAACGGTGGCCGACCCCCATCGCCCGGGGCATGAGGTCTCCTATTATCCCGGTGAAATCAACCTGAGAATCGCCGATGTGGTGGTTATCAATAAAATCGACAGTGCCCATCCGGATAACATTCTGAAGGTGCGAGAGAGTATTGCCAGGGTAAATCCAGAGGCAACCGTAGTTGACGCCGCCTCTCCGATTCGAGTTGATAATCCGGAGATTATCAGGGGAAAGAGAGTACTGGTCATCGAAGACGGCCCAACGTTAACGCATGGCGGGATGAGAATAGGCGCAGGAACGGTAGCCGCTCAACGGTACGGTGCCGCCGAATTGGTAAACCCCAGACCTTATACCGTCGGAAGTATCACCGAAACCTTCAAACTCTGGCCGGATATCGGAACACTCCTGCCGGCAACGGGGTACGACGAACAACAGCTAAAGGACCTGGAGACGACCATCAACAAGACCGATTGTGATGCGGTAGTGGTGGCCACACCCATCGACTTAAACCGGATCATTAACATCAAGAAACCCAATACCAGGGTCTACTATGACCTTCAGGAAATCGGAACGCCAGAATTAGGCCAAATATTATCCGAGTTTGGAAAGGCGCATAATCTTCCTATGAAATAGAAAACGAACTTTCCGAAGAAGTGTTAAAAATTATGGCAGGAGAGAGTATACCGTTTTTCTTCACATCGATCATTCCGGACCGGTGGCGGTTGGGATATTCGATATACCGTCTATCTTTAAAAATAGAAAATAGCAGAAGTCCGCGTACACTCCAAGGAAGGAGGTGATTCAATTAGGTCGAAATGAAAGATGCCGTGATAGACTACAGCGCAGCCTGAATTGAAGAAAGAGATACTTAGAAAAGGAGAGGGTTTTAATGACAAAAATTGTAAACTCCTGGAACGAATGGGACCCGTTGAAGCGCGTGATTATAGGGAGACCAGAGGGTACCAACGTTCCGGCCTCGGAGCCTGCTTGGTGGTATGACCTCCCGCTGGGCGGTTTTCCGCTGGGGCAATGGGGACCGTTCCCGCAGGAGATGGTGGATGCGGCCAACGAGCAGATGAACTATCTTGTGTCGGTACTTGAAAAGCGAGGCGTCACCGTCGAGCGAGTAGATATTCAACCGTTCATGCTAAATGTACCGATCTCGAACCCGTATTGGACGCAGCTTAACTGCCACGGCGTCAACAACACCCGCGACGTCACCATGATTCATGGTAACTACATTGTTGAGGCCACTACCTGCCGCCGCACCCGCTACTGGGAGCGTTATAATCTCCGGCCAATCTTTGAGCGGTACTTCAAAGAGGACTCCGAGGTAGTGCATTTCGCCGCGCCCATACCCATGCTCACGGATGAGTCCTTCGTCAGGAACTACTATTACGATATGGAGCATACATGGACGGATGAGCAGAAGAAGCAGAGACTGCACGACTGGGAGTTCCAGTTGACCGAGAAGGAACCGCTGTGGGACGCCGCTGATGCTATGCGGTTTGGCAAGGACATCTTCCACCAAGGCTCATGCGTGACCAACAAGGGTGGTATGGACTGGCTGAAGCGCATGTTCGCTTCGCTCGGCATCCGGGTCCATCATGTCCTGTTTGACACTCCCTGGCCCCCCTCGCCTGACCGGCCGGACAATTATCACCCGTGGCACATCGATGTGAACCTGGTACCGCTACGGCCAGGGCTGGCCGTATATAATCCAGACTGGTCCCCGCGCACTCCAGAGTTATGGGAATTATTCAAGATAAACGACTGGGAATTGGTTCCTGCGGCGCGGCCAGTACACGTACATAAGAACAAAATCTACCTGACCGGACTATATGAAGGTAAGTCATGGATCTCGATGAACACCTTCTCCGTAGACCCGAAGACGGTCTGCGTGGAAGCTCATGAGACGGCGTACTGCGAGCAGTTAGATAAGCTCGGCTTTGAGGTGCTCCCTATTCCGTATGAAAAGGTTATCCCGTTTGGGGGCGCCCTGCACTGCACCACGCTGGATGTCTATCGCGAGGGTAAATGCGAGGATTATTTCCCGAAACAGATTAAGGGTTACTAACGAAGAATTTGACTGAATTAAAAACGAAAGGAGATGAAAGCGCATGAACGGTTATCAGATTGGTCTAATTATCCTTGTAGCGTTTTACGTTCTCGTTGGTATATCCATGTATTTCATGGTTCGGAAGAGTGGAAGGCGCTTCATCATTGCCGGTAAGCGGCTGCCTCTTTTCCTGATAGGCACCATGTTGTTCGCCCAGGCGCTGGATGCCAACGCCACGCTGGGTAATGCCGGCGGCGTGCATAGCTTTGGGTTCTGGGGTGGATTCATGTTCCCGCTGGGGCTGGCTTTGTGCCTTGTTATCGTCGCCATATGGTACGCCAAGCCTCTGAACCGGATGAACCTGATAACCTTGGGCGATTTCTACTTCAGGAGATTTGGTCGCCATGTAGAAGTCCCCGTTGGACTACTTATGTCTTTCAGTTTTTGCATCCTAGTGGCGGGCAACCTGGCCGGTGCCGCCTGGATAATCCATATGATCTTTGGCCTGGAGTATTTCCCGGCGCTGCTCATCATGAGTGTCCTGCTCCTTACCTATACCTTTAGCGGCGGGCTTTTCTCATGTGCCGCCACCGACATAGTGCAGCTATATCCTGCTTTGCTAGCGTTCGTTGGTGGAGCTCTCTGGATATTTTTCAGCGTTGGTGGCGGTGATTGGAGCTACTTTGCCGCGGCCATTCCACCGGGCTACGCTGACCTAAGTGGTTTATACTCAATAGAAAATGGGGCGCTTCTGAATTGGGCGGGTATCTTGGCGCTCGGTATCGGTGACGTGGTTGCCCTTGATTTCATGGAAAGAGTCTTTGCCGCGAAGAACCCGGAAACAGCTCGAAGGGGCTGTTTGTGGGGCGCCGGATTCACGCTGATCCTGGGACTGGCTGCTTCATTCATTGGGTTGATGGCCTTCCAGTTCCTTCCAGAAATCGATGACCCCAGGTCGGTTTTAGTACTGGCGACAACAACTACCATGCCTCTGGTCATCGGACTGTTCGTCATGGCTGGCGTTATCGGTGCCGGCCTGTCCACCGCCAACGGGGGGGCACTAGCCGTATCCGCCGTATTTGGCCGGAATATACTGCACCGGAACATCTTACTTCCGCTACAGAGAAGAAAAGCTAAAAAATTAGGAGTGGGCGTTGAAGAGCTAGCTGTTGACTGGCATGTTCTGGACAACAGGCTTCTATGGTGGGCTCGGCTTTGGCTTATACCGATAATGGCATTTTCGGTTTGGCTGGCCTACGTAAAACCCGAGCCAGGGATGATGCTGGTTCTCGCTTTCGACGTGGTTTTTGCCGGATGCCTGGTTCCTCTGACACTGGGCATATACTGGAAAAAGGCAAATGCGTACGGGGCTTTGTCCGCCGTTGTTATTGGTTCCATCCTTCGATTGATCTTATTCTTTGCGGTAGGCAATCCAGCATATGGTATCTTTTATATTCCGGAGCATTTGGCCGGTCTGGACACATTGATTCCGCCGGTTGTCTCGCTCCTTGTGATGATACCAGTGTGTCTGCTAACTCAGAAGCAAGACCCACCAAAGCATACGGTGATTTCCGAAGCCCCTTCTGAGGAAGAGGTGGCCCGAGCCATACGTTACTAAAAGACAAGACCCTAGTCTACGAGTCATCGGTTAAAGCGAGATACTCCCTTCCTGCTTAGCAGGAAGGGAGTATCTCTACCTTAATGCAGTAGGTGAGCCGAAAAATAATGTCAAATAAAAACAAAAGCAAGATATTCGTGATCGCTCTTGGTGGCAACTCTATTCTCAGGGCGAAGGAGAAGGGAACTACCGTCGAGCAATACCAGAATTTAGACCGCACGGCGGAACAGTTACTTAACCTCCTCAGCAGTGGAAACCGCGTCATCATCACTCACGGGAACGGACCGCAGATCGGCAATCTACTCCTCGCCGATGAAGCTGCCAAAAACGTGGTGCCTCCTATGCCTCTGGATGTCTTGGGAGCGCAAACGGAAGGGTACATGGGCTACATGATTCAGAATACACTGGCTAACCATCTGAGACAGGCGGGAGCATCGCATAATATCACCACCGTGGTAACTCAGGTGATAGTGGATAAGAATGACCCTGCCTTCAAAGACCCTTCCAAACCAATCGGCCCTTTCTACGATGCCAACGAAGCAGAACAGCTACGCCAGGAAAAAGGATGGGATATCATCGAAGACAGTGCCCGTGGTTACCGCCGCGTAGTCCCTTCGCCAATACCAGTCAATATCCAGCAGGCCAGGATTATCAAAAGCATGCTGAATACCGGTGAGATAGTAATCGCCGTCGGCGGTGGCGGAGTCCCGATGGTGAGGGAAGATAATCACAATTTACGCGGTGTAGAAGCGGTAATTGATAAGGACTATGCCTCAGTCCGCCTAGCTATAGAAATTGATGCCGACGTCCTCTTTATTCTTACTGCTGTGGAGCACGTATATCGAGACTTTGCCACACCTCACCAGAAGGCGTTGGAGAACCTGAGTCTCGCGGAAGCCAAGAAATTACTGGAGGAGGGACATTTCGGTAAGGGGAGTATGGAACCCAAAATCCGGGCAGCTATAATGTTCCTGGAAGAGACCAAACCATCGCGGGAGCGAGAGGTGATTATCACCATCCCTGAGACGGCGCTAAGAGCGCTGGAGGGAAAGACTGGCACCCGGATTACCAGATAAAATACCGGAGTCAGGCACAAATGAGGGTAGTGCTAACAGGGCATCCACCAGAGCAATCTGGGAAAAGTTTACAACTATTAAACAATATGCTATAAACTAACCAAAACCACTCGACGGCATTACGCTCGGACTTGAGGGGGTGGTGCTTACCCGAAAAAAGAACGATAGTATTTCAGAATTTAATGTAACCTTAGCCTCAAAGCTTGAGGCCCCAAAGAGGTCGACTTTAGGTAAATCAAAAACAGAGACGAGGAAAATAAGATATGGAATGGTTGCAAGATATTCTCTTTGCGGTATTTACCCTAGGTGACACTGTAGGTGAAGGTTTTGTCGCCTTAAGTCTTGGGTTTGCCGCTCAGGCTACTGGCCTTGGTTTCCTGTTCGGCGCCGCTTTAATGCTCATTTTCCAGTCGGTGGTCCCGGTCTCCTTCCAAGTGGAAGGACTGACGGTCGTTTCCCGACGTAACAACGGGGACTGGCGCGGCATGTGCTATACCGCCATGCTGGCTGGCATAGTTGGTGCCATCCTTGGCGGTATCGGTGTTTACGGGACTATCGTGGGCTTCATTGGTGAAGCGATTCAAGGCGGCATGATGGCTGGTGCTGGGCTAATCCTATCCATTGTTGCCTTTGATTTGTTAAGGGAGAACTGGAAGATCGGGATTACCTCAGCGATAGTAGCCTACCTGCTCTTCATCCCTATGTCTATTATCAGTCCAGACTGGGCCTTAATCATCGCCTTAGCCGGTAGCGTTACCGCCGGTGTGATTGCCGGCAGAATTCTTGGCGCTTACGAACCGGTGGTATCCAAACCAGAGATTGAGAAGGTTAGCTTGATACCCCGATCCTGGGCAGAAATCAAGGCCTACATCACCAAACCATCGGTCATCCGGGCTACCCTAGCCATACTCGCCTTGAGAACCGGGACGAGCATTGCCTACGGTGCCATTGACTCTGACCTACTAGCCGGAAGGGTCGCCAACCCGGATGTGGTAAATGTCACCTCTGGTGTAGGGTCCCTCTTCAGCGGTATGTTTGGTGGCGCCAATGTTGAACCAATAATAAGCGCCACCGCCGCGGCACCTCACCCCATCTTTTCCGGTGTGTTAATGATGGTGCTAATGGGAGCACTATTACTCTTTGGCATACTCCCTAAGTTAGGCAAGTTAGTTCCCACGCAGGCCATTGTCGGTTTCCTGCTGGTCCTGGGTACGCTGATAATCATCCCGGAAAACCTGCCAATTCTAATGGCAGACCCGGTACCAGGCGCCGTTGCCGCTGGCGTCACTGCAGCCTCTATCGATCCGTTCCTTGGCATGCTGGTAGCCATCACTGTGCGAGTGCTAATGGGAATGTTTGGAGGTTAAATAAGGAGGCATATTAATTATGGTCAAGACAATTGAAGGGAAGGCGGCCATCATTATAATTGATGTGCAGCATGACTTTCTACCCGGAGGCGCGGTTCCCGCGGTAGAGGGGAACAAGATAATCTCACCGATAAATCGGCTTACTGACGCCGGCCGCAAGGTGGGTATTCCCATTATTTTCACGCAGGAATTTCATCGGAAGTCTAAGGTAGACTTCGGCCGGGAAAAAGATGGCGCTGAGCCAGATCACTGTCTGGAAGGTACCAAAGGGGTGGAAATTACCAAGGAACTAACGATAGCGCCAAGCGATTACGTAATCCAGAAACCGAGGTATGATGTTTTTCTGGGGACGGGCATGGAATACCTCATCAATGGTCTAGGAGTTAAGCCTGGTGATACCCTCATCATAGCCGGTTTAGTTACTAATGTCTGCATACATTACTCGGCGGCCTCTGCACACCAACGTGACTACCGCATACGTGTTATTGAGGAAGGTTGTGCTGGAACCAGCCCAGAGGAACATGAATGTTCGTTAAACGCGATTGAATACCTCCAAGCTGGTGCCAGGGTAAAATTGGAGGAAATACTGGAGGCTATAGCCAAGTATTAAGAAATAAGAATAGCCTAATTTACAAGCGGTGAGGTAGGAAGGCACCGGGAATAACCTGACGCCTTATCGTCTAATGTTACCTGTTATCATCCAAGGCTCTTTTCACCAAACCAAACGCAACAGCTCACCCCGTTATCTTCTTTTATAATTTACTGACAACGTGGGCAACAAATGCGACAAACGCAAAGGCTGGCACAGTCACCATTATTATTCCTAAAAATATATCTAATGCCATTTTACTTCCCTCCACATTTTTGTATTTTTGCTACTGGCACTCTTTTCTTCCAACTTTTTGTTATCTAATACCATTTTCATCATATCATTTGGTGGCGAGCTCTTCCACTTGTTGCTTGGCTATCTGTATCAATCTAGGATCAGGAGTAAGAGCGATAAACTTTTCAAAATCAGCAATAGCCCTGATTTTGTTACCCTGTAGTTTGTAAGCCATCGCCCGGTTGCCATAGGCCACTGCATACTTGGGGTCGAGTCGGATGGCCTCGCCGAATTCCTCAATTGCCCTTCCGAGTTGACGTTGCTCTAAGTAGCGGTTACCCCGCGTGTTACAGGCATCAGTATCCATAAGGTTGGGGTGTACAGTTTTCTCGTGGAGAACTTCCCCGTAATTTTTTATTGTTTTTTGAACCGCCATCTGTTTCAATTCAAACGGTGCCCCACATCCAGCACAGGCAGTGACATCTTTAGGGTTCTTCGCTCCACAATTCGAGCACTTCTTTCTAAATAACATATAGCACCTTATATCGATAAACAACCAAAAAAGCACAAGTCGTAGCTATACTATACTTGTCGTTCCGGATGCTAGCATACCATTCCCTTTCCTAAACCTACATATACTATTCGAGGATATTCTACATGCCCGAACTTTAATCTAATCCTAATATCAGGTATTTGTCAACATAAAAAGAGAAACCCCGCCCTCGGCTTTCTGCGGACTGGAGAACCGTCAGAAAAAACGAAAGCGGTCACTTTTCGCCCCCGGGCTTTCTCATAGACTAGTTTAGCACAGATTATGTCCTGAATGGCCAGTACTGTCGAGTCAAAAACGGCTGGTCAATAACCTGAAACACGTCGGCGATAAAGAAACCTGACACCGGGGAAAGCCCGGGAACAATATCCGGGTTTTTATGCTGACCTGAGGAGTTTCATCAGGTCAAAAAGGGCGTAGTAGGCCGCCCTTTTTTTCATTTGGTACAACCTTCCCGAGTAGCGCTGCACCACCGGTTCATCAATCGACTCGCGGTCAATGGCGATAAACACCGTACCCGGCAGTGTCCCGCCTACCGGTTCGCTATAACCTTCGATGCCGATACCAATACTGGCGCCCAGTTTTTGACGCGCCAGACTCGCCATAGCTACGGCCAATTCGGCGCTGGGCTCACCGGCCACCAGCCCGGCATCGATACCTAGGACAACTTTAACCTCATCCGTGGCGGCCACTATCCCGCCCTTAAAGTAACTCCGGCTTCCGGGAGCACTCGCCAAGGTATGGGCCAGATAACCGCTAGTGAACGATTCCGCCACCGCCAGGGTCAAACCTCGGGTGGTAAGTAACTGCCCCACGACACTCTCCTGCGTCTCATCATCCGCCCCCCAGATGGCGTCACCCAGTATTTTCTTAATGTCGGCCTCATGCCGGGAAATCAACTCTTCCGCTTCCGGGCGCCGCGCCGCCTTGGCGGCAATACGCAGATAGATACCGTCCAGCTTGGCATAGGTCGCCAGAGTGGGATTAGGGGATGACATCAAAGGAGTAACCAGTTCGTCCACTTTAGCCTCGGTCAGGCTAAAGGTTTTGAGCATCCGGGACAGGATAATGGCTCCGGTCTTCCGCTGCAGCCGGGGAAATACCTGGTTCTGCCACATAAACTGCATTTCGCCAGGCGGACCCGGCATGGCCACGATTATCCGCCCGTCTCTCTCTACCCACCACCCGGGGGCCGTACCACGGGAATTGGGAATGGCGGCGGCGGAAGGGACAAGGACCGCCTGCTTGATATTACTCGCCGGCATCTCTATACCGCGCTGCGCAAAATAGTCGACAATGCTCTGTTTCAGGGCCGGGTCAACTGCCGGTTCTTCCTTGAAAAGACCGGCAATAGTCTCCCGGGTAATATCGTCCTGCGTCGGGCCCAGACCCCCGGTGGTGATAATGACGTCCGACCTCTCCCAAGCCTGCCTCAGAGCACCGGACAGCCTCCCCGGGTTATCGCCCACGGCCGAAGTGAAAAAAAGGTCAATCCCGAGCAAAGACAGCTGGTTCGCCAGAAACGGAGTATTAGTATCAACGATTTCACCAAGAAGCAATTCCGTCCCGATAGAAAGAATCTCCGCTTTCATTCCGCCGCCTTCAACATCGTGATTTCAAGCACCCTCTCTCTGGCTACTCGGGCAGCTTTTCCAGGCCGCCAATCTCTCTGAGTAGGTTAATAAAGTAACAAAAATTCTCAAAAGGCACGTCAGGCGGAGTCGAGTGGTCAATACCGGGGAAGAAGGCGCCCGTCTCCACGAGATAGGGCACCTTGGACATAACTTCCTCACGGAGGACGTCTTTCCCTTTGATAAACGCCCGCTTGTCGATATTACCCCCCAGTATTATGTCCTTGCCGTACTTCTTTCTCAGGGCCACGCCGTCCATCCCGGCGGCAACCTCAAGAGGCCAGGGAAAGTTAATCCCCACCTCCAGCCAGATTGGAATCAGCTCGTTCACATTGCCGTCACTGTCCAGATGGATAATGTCAATACCCTGACTGTGCAGGAAATCGGTAATTTTCCGATAATGCGGTAACATAAATTTCCGGACCATTGCCGGGGAAATCAAAGGCCCGGCTTTATAGGCCATATCTTCCCAGAAACGGACACACTCAACCCTCAGGTCGCGTAACGCCCGTTTGGCCACGCCCATAACCAGGTAGAGCATCTGCTCCATCATGTCCTCGACCAGATCAGGTTCATCATAGAACATGAAGAGCAATCTCTCCAGTCCGGCCCACTCCCGCAACATGCCGAAGAAACCGGCCAGCATCAAAAGGGTGGGCGCGTCTTGACTGTTTCTCCTGGCCACGTAGGCTTCCCAGTCTCTAGGCCAGCGTTCCGG
>Ga0187827_10006662_pt1 | contig 13114 bp, 20 predicted proteins | sample ETNtaG_39_FD_167969 | JGI IMG/M metagenome (GOLD analysis project Ga0187827, IMG submission 167969) | Marine microbial and viral communities from oxygen minimum zone, Eastern Pacific Ocean - ETNP2014_SV_150_PacBio MetaG (Illumina Assembly) | ecosystem: Environmental > Aquatic > Marine > Hypoxic... | reverse complement strand
ATAATCATAGTTTTCGGGTTTTTTTGTTGCCGATAAAGTTAAAACAAAATAATACTATTTTCCAAATATTTTAATAATAAATTTAATGTAAAATTATATTTGGGAGATTTTCATTTTGAGATTTATAAAAAAACACTACTTTTATTCGCTCAAAACAAGATTGTAAAATAACTCGAAAATATTACGACTATGAAAGTATTCCAGGCAAATGAAATTAAAAATATAGTACTTGTTGGTAGCACCAAATCAGGAAAAACTACTCTTGCAGAAACCATGATGTTTGAAGGCGGAATAATTAACAGAAGAGGAACTGTAGAAGAAAAAAATACGGTTTCTGATTATCACCAGATAGAGCATGACAGAGAAAATTCTGTTTATGCTACTCCGCTTCATACCGAATGGAGAGGTACAAAACTTAATATTATTGACACTCCAGGATTTGATGATTTTGTTGGTGAAGTTGTTTCTTCTGTTCGGGTTTCTGATACTTGTCTTATGCTAATTAATGCAAAAAATGGAATGGAAGTTGGTACTGAAATTCATTGGAATCATATTCAAAAATATCAAAGACCAACACTATTTGTTGTGAATGCTTTAGACCATACAAGAGCTGATTTTGATACTGCTGTTTCAGAAATGAAACAGAGTTTCGGTAGTGCTGTTACCCTTATGCAGTATCCAGTAAATCAAGGAGAAGGATTTAATAAAATCATTGATTTACTTAAAATGGTAATGTATGAATTTCCTGAAGAAGGAGGAAAGCCTACTAAGCATCCTATTCCTGAAGAAGAAAAAATTAAAGCAGATCAATTGCATAACGAATTAGTAGAAAAAGCAGCTGAAAATGATGATGAGCTAATGGAACTTTACTTTGATAAAGGCGAGTTAGATGAAGATGAAATGCGGAAGGGGCTTAGAATTGGTATGATGAAAAATGATGTTTATCCTGTTTTTTGTCTTTCCGCAAAGTACAATATGGGAAGTGGAAGAATGATGGGTTTTATTTCTAATGTTTGCCCATCAGCAGCCGATATGCCTTCCGAGCAATCCAAGGAAGGTGCAGATATTGTTTGTTCTTCTGAAGGACCGCTTTCTCTTTTTGTTTTCAAAACCGTAATTGAACCTCATTTAGGAGTTCTCTCTTTCTTTAAAGTTACCTCAGGTGTGCTAGAAACAGGTAAGGACTTAGTCAATCAACAAACGGGATCAAACGAAAGAATAAATCAGTTACAAGTAATGGATGGTAACAAAAGAAACCCTGTAGATAAAATTTATGCTGGTGATATTGGAACAACTTTAAAATTGAAATCTACCAAAACAAATCATACTTTACACGAAAAAGGAAAAGACTTTGCTATTCAGCCTATTAAATTTCCTGAAGCAAGAATTACTATGGCAATAGTAGTGGAGGATGAAGCAAATGAAGAAAAAGTTAGTGAGGCACTTGATGATATACAAAGAGAAGATCAGACAATAAAAGTATTTTTTGCTAAAGAGCTAAAACAACTCATTATACAGGGACAAGGTGAATTACATCTTTCTTTAGTAAAATGGAGGTTAAAACATATTTACAAATTAGATATTGATTACAAACAACCAAAAATATCTTACCGAGAAACCATTCGTACATCTGCACTTGCTAATTACAAACACAAGAAACAATCTGGTGGAGCTGGACAATTTGGAGAAGTGTATATCAAAATAGAGCCATTTAAAGAAGGTATGTCAGATCCAACTGAGTATAAAGTTAGAAAAAAAGAAGAAGTTGAGTTAGATTGGGGTGGAAAATTAGTTTTCTACAATTGTATTGTTGGGGGTGTAATTGATGAGAGATACATTCCAGCTGTGCAAAAAGGTATTTTGGAACTTATGAATGAAGGACCGCTTACTAAATCTTACATCAGGGATGTTCGGGTGATGCTTTATGATGGGAAAATGCATCCAGTAGATTCTAATGATATCTCCTTCAAAATTGCTGGAAAAATGGCTTTTCGAGATGCTTTTCTTAATGCGAAACCAAAATTAATGGAGCCAGTCCAAGAGTTAGAAGTTATGGTTCCTGAAGATTTAATGGGAGATGTAATGACCGATTTACAAGGAAGACGCTCAGTTGTTCTAGGTATGGAAGCTAAAGGTAGTTACCAAGTAATTAAAGCAAAAACACCTCTAGCAGAGTTAGATAGATATTCCACTTCACTACTATCGATTACACAAGGTAAAGGAAGTTTTATTAGTAGATTTAGCGAGTACGCAATTGTGCCAAATGATGTTCAAAGCAAATTAGTGAACGAAAACTAACATTTTTCTTAAAAATTTAGTTCTTTTATAGGCTAATAATATCGGATAAGAGGGTCTTTTGGCTCTTTTATTTTTTTAAGTAAAAAAAATCTCTAAAAAAAAACGAATTTTGATTTCTTGTTGTACTAATAAATTCATACATTTGCCGCCCATTTTAACAAGGATTAAAGTATAATATTTTATGCCAACTATACAACAATTAATAAGAAAGGGTCGACAAAAGATCAATAAAAAGAGTAAATCTCTGGCCTTAGGAAATAGTCCTCAGAAAAGAGGCGTTTGTACTAGAGTGTATACAACTACACCTAAAAAACCAAACTCAGCTTTACGTAAAGTAGCTAGAGTAAGATTAACTAATGGGAATGAGGTGAATGCTTATATAGGAGGTGAAGGTCATGCATTGCAAGAGCATTCTATTGTACTTGTAAGAGGTGGAAGAGTAAAAGATTTACCAGGCGTAAGATATCATGTTGTAAGAGGCGCTCTGGATACTACGGGTGTGGATGGAAGAACACAAAGAAGATCAAAATACGGTACTAAAAGGCCTAAAAAATAAATAAGGAATGAGAAAAGGAAGAGCTAAAAAAAGAATATTGTTGCCAGACCCTAAGTTTGGAAAGGCCCTTATTACTCGCTTTGTAAATAACATTATGTTAGATGGAAAAAAAAATACAGCATATAAGATATTCTATGATGCTATGGATATTATTTCATCTAAAAGCACTGAGGAAGATGCAGTAGTAATTTGGGAAAAATCTTTAGAAAACATTATGCCTTCGGTGGAGGTGAGAAGTAGAAGAATTGGTGGTGCAACTTTTCAAATTCCTCAACCAGTTCGAGAAGACAGAAAAATCTCATTAGGGATGAAATGGATGATTGGATTTGCGAGAAAAAGAAGTGAAAAAACAATGTGCGAAAGATTAGCTGCTGAGATTTTGGCAGCATACAGAGAAGAAGGAGCAACATTTAAAAAGAAACAAGATACTCACAAAATGGCTGAAGCGAATAAAGCTTTTGCTCACTTCAGATTTTGATTAGAGAACAGAAATGGTGAAACAGGATTTAACATACACTAGAAATATTGGTATCATGGCTCACATTGATGCTGGTAAAACTACTACTACTGAGAGAATTCTTTATTATACAGGGCTTTCTCATAAAATTGGAGAGGTGCATGATGGTGCTGCTACTATGGATTGGATGGAGCAAGAACAAGAAAGAGGTATTACTATTACATCTGCAGCAACGACTACTTTTTGGAAATACAGAGATAATGAGTATAAAATGAATATCATTGATACTCCAGGCCACGTGGATTTTACAGTTGAGGTAGAGAGATCACTTAGAGTATTGGATGGTGCTGTTGCACTCTTTTGTGCTGTAGGTGGTGTAGAACCACAATCAGAAACTGTTTGGCGTCAAGCAGATAAATACAATGTGCCAAGAATAGGCTTTGTAAATAAGATGGATCGTTCTGGTGCTGACTTTTTTGAGGCGATAAATCAAATTAAAGATAGGTTAGGAGCAAATCCTATTCCTTTGCAAGTTCCAATTGGTTCCGAAGCAGAATTTAAAGGTGTAGTTGATTTGATTAACAATCGTGCTATTATTTGGAATGAAGAAGATATGGGAATGACTTTTGAAGAAATTGACATTCCTGAAGACTTAAAAGGTTCTGTTGCTTCTTGGAGAGAGAAATTAATTGAGTCGGTTGCGGAGCAGAATGACACCTTATTGGAGAAATTTTTTGAAGATCCCGATAGTATATCAGAAGAAGAAATGATGGCTGCTATTAGAGAAGCAACAATTGCTATGGATATAACTCCAATACTTTGCGGTTCTGCATTTAAAAATAAAGGTGTTCAAACTTTATTAGATGCGGTAATGTCTTACCTGCCCAGCCCATTAGATGTTGGTGCTGTTGAAGGAACAAATCCTGAAACTGATAAGATAGAGAAACGTGACCCAAATTCATCTGAGTCCATGTCAGCTTTGGCATTTAAAATTGCTACAGATCCTTATGTTGGCCGTTTATGTTTTTTCAGAATGTATTCTGGAAAATTAGATGCAGGGTCATATGTAATTAATTCTAGAACAGGAAAAAAAGAAAGAATCTCAAGAATCTTCCAGATGCATTCTAATAAGCAAAATGCTATTAATTGTATTGAAGCAGGTGATATTGGTGCGGCAGTTGGGTTTAAAGATATTAGAACTGGTGATACACTATATCAAGATAAACCAGTAGTATTAGAATCCATGACTTTTCCAGATCCTGTAATTGGAGTTGCGGTAGAACCCAAAACACAAGCAGATGTAGATAAGATGGGTGCTGCATTAGGAAAATTAGCAGAAGAAGATCCTACTTTTACTATTCGTACTGATCAAGATTCCAATCAAACTATTATTTCTGGTATGGGAGAGCTTCATTTAGAAATTATTGTTGATAGGTTAAAAAGAGAATTTAAAGTAGAATGTAATCAAGGAGCTCCTCAGGTGTCTTATAAAGAGGCTATTACATCTTCTGTAACTCATAGGGAAGTTTATAAAAAACAATCTGGTGGTAGAGGAAAGTTTGCCGACATTCAGTTTGAACTTTCACCAATTGATACTGATTTTGAAGGCGAAGGATTACAGTTTGTAAATGAGATTAAAGGAGGTAATATTCCTAAAGAATATATTCCGTCAGTTCAGAAAGGTTTTGAGATGGCAATGCAGAATGGAGTTTTAGCCGGCTATAATATAGATTCTATGAAGGTAAGATTATTTGATGGTTCTTTTCATGATGTGGATTCGGATGCTTTATCTTTTGAGCTTTGTTCAAAGATTGCATTTAGAGCAGTATGTAAGCAGGCTAATCCTGTACTTATGGAGCCAATTATGAAATTAGAGGTAGTAACCCCTGAAGAGAATACCGGAGATGTTGTTGCAGATATAAACAGAAGAAGAGGGCAGTTAGAAGGAATGGATTCTAGAGCAGGAGCACAAGTAGTAAATGCAAAAGTTCCACTTTCTGAGATGTTTGGATATGTAACAGCTCTTAGAACAATTACATCTGGCAGAGCAACTTCTACGATGGAATTCTCTGAATATCATCCAGCACCAAAAAACATTGCTGAAGAGGTAATTGAAAAAATTAAAGGAACAGTAGTAGCATAAAATTAAATATATGTCGCAAAAAATTAGAATAAAATTAAAGTCGTTTGATCACAATTTGGCTGATCAGTCGGCTGAGAAAATTGCTAAAACAGTTAAAAATTCAGGAGCTATAATTAGTGGGCCAATACCACTTCCTACTCACAAAAGGATTTATACTGTTTTGCGATCACCTCATGTTAATAAACAATCAAGAGAACAATTTCAACTTTCTTCTCATAAAAGATTGATGGACATATATAGCTCGTCATCAAAAACTATTGATGCGCTAATGAAATTAGAACTTCCTAGTGGAGTAGATGTAGATATTAAAGTAATTTAAAAATAAGAAATAATGCCAGGTTTAATAGGTAAGAAAATAGGAATGACAAGTATTTTTAATGAGGATGGTAAGAATATCCCATGTACTATCATTCAGGCTGGGCCTTGTGTAGTCTCTCAGCTGAAAACTCAGGAAAAAGATGGATATTCTGCCGTACAATTGGCTTATGATGAGCAAAAGGAAAAAAGAATGAGTAAAGCAATGCTTGGACATTTCTCAAAAGCTAAGACTACAGCAAAAAAGAAGTTAGTAGAATTTGGAATGCCAGAAGAAGAAATTAATTTAGGAGATACTTTTTCGGTTGATATTTTGGAAGAAGGTTCATATGTGACAGTTGTTGGAACATCAAAGGGAAAAGGATTTCAGGGTGTTGTGAAAAGACATGGTTTTGCTGGAGTGAATGATGCTACTCACGGTCAACACAATAGACAAAGACATCCTGGATCTATTGGTGCTGCATCTTATCCTGCAAGAGTGTTTAAAGGTATGCGTATGGGGGGACAAATGGGAAACGCACGAGTGAAAGTGGAGAACTTACAAGTTATAAAAATATTAGAAGATAAAAACATTGTGTTAGTAAAAGGAGCGGTTCCTGGAGCTAATAATTCGTATGTAATAATTGAGAAATAATGAAAATATTGGTACATAACATAGAAGGAAAAGAGACTAGTAAGAAGGTAGATTTGAAGAAGAATATTTTTGGGATTGAACCAAATGATCATGCTATTTATTTGGATGTAAAGCAATATTTAACTAACCAAAGAAGGGGGACAAGTAAAACCAAAGAAAGAGGCGAAATTACCGGAAGCCGCAGAAAAATTAGAAAGCAGAAGGGAAGCGGTATGGCAAGAGTTGGTGATATTAAGAATCCTATCTTTAGAGGTGGAGGTAGAACTTTTGGACCTAAACCAAGGGATTACGATAACAAATTAAATAGGAAAGTAAAACGATTAGCTAGAAAGTCGGCCCTTTCTTATAAAGCAAAAGATAATAACATTATTGTATTGGAAGATTTTAGTTTGGATTCTCCAAAAACAAAAGAGTATTTAAATATATTAAATAACTTAGAGCAATCAAATAACAAAACACTAATGGTTCTTCCAGAGAATAACCAAGATGTATATTTGTCTTCTAGAAACATTAAAAAAACAAAAGTAGTAAGAGCTTCTGATATATGTACATATGATATTATGAATGCTAATAAACTTTTAGTTTTGGAAAGTTCAGTAAAAGAAATTGAAGCAACTTTAAATAAATAAAATGAGTATTTTAATAAAACCTATAATAACAGAAAAAATGACTGATCAGAGCGAAAAGTTCAATCGCTTTGGATTTGTAGTAGATAGAAATGCTAATAAGATTGAGATAAAAAAAGAGGTCGAGAGGGCTTATAATGTAACGGTTGATTCAGTAAAAACTATGGTATGCATTGGTAAGAAAAGAGTGAGAGGAACAAAATCAGGTCAAATAATGGGTAGAACAAAAACATATAAGAAAGCAATTGTACAATTAACTGAAGGTGACTCAATTGATTTTTATAGCAATATATAAAAGAAAATGGCAGTAAGAAAATTAAAACCAATAACTCCAGGGCAAAGACATAGGATTAAACTATCTTATGATACTATTACTAAGTCAACTCCTGAAAAGAGTTTAATTAAAGGTAAAGGTAAAACAGGTGGAAGAAATTCTAGAGGTAAGATGACTGTCAAACATGTTGGAGGAGGTCATAAAAGAAGATATAGATTAATTGATTTTAAAAGAGAGAAGTTTGGTGTTCCTGCTAAAGTAGTTACTATTGAATACGATCCGAACAGAACAGCAAATATTGCACTGTTACATTATGTAGATGGAGAAAAAAGATATATTATTGCTCCTAACGGATTAAAAGTAGATACTCAAGTAGTTTCTGGAAAAGAATCTCCAATTGAGATTGGAAATACAATGCCGTTAAGCGAAATTCCTTTGGGAACTATTATTCATAACATTGAGTTACGACCAGGACAAGGAGCTCTTATGGTAAGAAGTGCAGGTGCACATGCTCAACTTATGGCCCGTGAAGGAAAATATGCAACCGTCAAATTAACTTCTGGTGAGATTCGCCAAGTTTTAGTAACTTGTATGGCAACAATTGGTTCGGTTTCTAATGCAGAAGCACAATTAGCAAGAAAAGGAAAGGCAGGAAGAAATAGATGGCTTGGTAGAAGGCCAAGAACAAGACCTGTTGTAATGAATCCTGTGGATCACCCTATGGGTGGTGGTGAAGGAAAAGCTTCAGGAGGACATCCAAGAAGTAAAAATGGAATTCCTGCTAAAGGTTATAAAACAAGATCCAAGAAGAAAGCTTCAAATAAGTACATAATAGAAGGAAGGAAAAAGAAATAAACTATGGCAAGATCGTTAAAAAAAGGACCGTTTGTACATTATAAATTGCAAAAGAAAATTGATGTAATGAATGAGAGCGGAAAAAATACGGTAGTGAAAACTTGGTCAAGAGCATCAATGATTACTCCTGATTTTGTAGGAAAAACTATTGCAATACATAACGGAAGACAATTTATCCCTGTATTTATTACAGAAAATATGGTAGGACATAAATTAGGAGAATTTTCTCCAACAAGAACTTTTAGAGGTCATTCAGGAAATAGAAAATAGTAAAAAATGGGTGCAAGAAAAAGAATAAGTGCGAACGCAAGGAAAGAAGCTAATAAGAAAATAGCTTTTGCTAAGTTGAATAATTGTCCTACCTCACCAAGAAAAATGAGGTTAATTGCAGACTTAATTAGAGGAATGGATGTAGATAAAGCTTTAGCAGAATTAAAATTAAATCCAAAGGAAGCTTCAGGAAGAATGGAAAAATTATTACTTTCTGTACTATCTAATTGGGAAGCAAAGAATGAAGGGAAAAGAATGGATGATAGTAAGTTATATGTTTCTGAAGTGAAAGTGGATAGTGGTAGAATGCTTAAAAGAGTTCAGCCAGCACCCCAAGGAAGAGCACACAGAATAAGGAAAAGATCCAACCATGTAACATTGGTAGTGGATAGTAGAAATACAGATAATAATTAATATGGGACAAAAAACAAATCCGATAGGTAACAGATTGGGCTACATCAGAGGATGGGAGTCGAATTGGTATGGAGGTAAAGATTTTGGCGATAAACTTGCTGAAGATGATAAGATAAGAAAGTATATCAACATACGTTTGGCAAAAGCAAGCGTTTCGCGTATTGCAATTGAGCGCACAATGAAAATGATAACAGTAACTATTCATACTGCTCGCCCAGGAATTATTATTGGTAAAGGAGGACAGGAAGTTGAAACATTGAAAGAAGAATTGAAAAAGATTACTAAAAAAGATATTCAAGTAAATATATTTGAAGTAAAACGCCCTGAATTAGAAGCAACTTTGGTTGGCAGTTCTGTTGCAAGACAGATTGAAGGAAGAATATCGTATAAAAGAGCAATCAAGATGGCTATTGCATCTACAATGCGAATGGGTGCTGAAGGAATTAAAATTCAGATTTCAGGAAGATTGAATGGAGCGGAAATGGCTAGATCAGAAATGTTTAAAGATGGAAGAACTCCATTGCATACTTTTAGAGCAGATATTGATTATGCATTAGCAGAAGCGCAAACTACTTACGGAAAGATAGGTGTAAAAGTTTGGATTTGTAGAGGAGAAGTGTACGGAAAAAGAGATTTGATGCTTCATTTTAAAAGTTCAAAATCAAAAAAAGGAAATGATAGAAGGTCAAGAAGAAGATAGATTTTTTATAAAAGAAAAGGATTAAAAAATGTTACAACCAAAAAGAACAAAATTCAGGAAAATGCAAAAAGGCAAAATGAAGGGTAATGCCCAGAGGGGATCTACTTTGAATTTTGGAACCTTTGGAATTAAAGCACTTGAAGAATGTTGGATTACAGATCGTCAAATTGAGGCAGCTCGTGTTGCGGTAACTCGTTATATGAAAAGACAAGGACAAGTATGGATCAGGATTTTTCCGGACAAACCAATTACCAAAAAGCCTGCAGAAGTTAGGATGGGAAAAGGAAAAGGAGCCCCTGAATATTGGGCTGCGGTTGTTCGCCCTGGTAGAATTATGTTTGAAGTAGATGGAGTTGATTTTGAAACAGCAAAAGAAGCATTGCGTCTCGCTGCTCAAAAGCTTCCAATCACAACAAAGTTTGTTATTCAAAGAGAGTATAAAATAAAATCAGAATAGTAAGATGAAATCAAGTGTGTTAAGAGAAATGCCAGATAATGAACTCAACGATTTATTGATTGAATCAAGGGAGAAATTAGCTAAACTGAAAATGAGCCATGCTGTTTCCCCACTTGAGAATCCTCATATTATAAGGTTTACTAGAAAAGATATTGCTAGAGTTCTTACAGAGAAAAGAAGAAGAGAAATAGCAACTGAGAAAAATGAAAAATAAAATGGAAAGAAATTTAAGAAAAGAAAGAATAGGTTTGGTTTCGAGCAATAAGATGGATAAATCTATTGTTGTGAGAGTGGAAAGAAAAGTAAAACATCCACTATATGAAAAATTTGTGAAAAAAAGCAATAAGTTTGTTGCTCATGATGAAGAGAATACTTGTAATGAAGGAGATAAGGTTAAGATTATGGAAACACGTCCTGTAAGCAAGAATAAGAATTGGAGATTAGTAGAAATTTTAGAAAGAGCTAAGTAAAATGGTACAACAAGAATCAAGATTAAAAGTTGCTGATAATAGTGGAGCAAAGGAGGTGCTTTGTATTCGGGTATTAGGAGGAACTAAAAAAAGATATGCTTCTTTAGGTGATAAGATTGTGGTAACAGTTAAGCATGCTGACCCCTCAGGAAATGTAAAAAAAGGACAGGTATCGAAAGCTGTAGTTGTAAGAACTAAAAAAGAAGTTAGAAGAAAAGATGGTTCTTACATTCGTTTTGATGATAACTCTTGCGTTCTTCTTGATGAGAATGGAGAAATGCAAGGGACGCGTGTTTTTGGTCCTGTTGCAAGAGAATTAAGAGAACATAATTATATGAAAGTAATATCATTAGCACCTGAAGTGCTTTAATATTTTGAATGAAATGGGAAAAGTTAAGATTAAAATAAAAAAGAATGATATTGTTAGAGTGATGTCTGGTGCCTCAAAAGGTAAGGAAGGAAAAGTGATCAAAATTTTTCCGAAAACTTATCGAGCCATTATTGAAGGAGCTAATATGGTATCAAAACATACAAAGCCAAATGCTGCTAATCCTCAAGGAGGAATTATAAAACAAGAAGCTGCTATACATATTTCTAATTTGAATCTGATTGACGCTAAATCAGGATCTACAACAAGAATTGGAAGAAAAAGAGATGAGGAAACAGGAAAATTAGTAAGATATTCAAAAAAATCCGGAGAGGTAATTAAGTAATGGCATATATACCAAGATTAAAAGAAAAATATAACTCTGATATTGTAAGCAAACTTAAAGGAAATTATAAGTCAGTAATGCAAGTTCCAAAGTTGGTTAAGATTTCATTAAATCAAGGAGTAGGAAAAAATAGTACTGATAAAAAGTTTATTGAAACTGCTCAGAAGGAAATGACTGATATTGTAGGACAAAAAGCAATTATAACTAATTCAAAAAAAGATATTTCAAACTTTAAGATACGAAAAGGAATGCCAGTTGGAGTTATGGTTACTTTAAGAGGAGATAGAATGTATGAATTTTTAGATAGAGTAATTTCCGCTACTTTACCAAGAGTAAGAGATTTTAAAGGAGTATCTAGAACTGGTTTTGATGGAAGAGGAAATTATACTTTAGGAATAAAAGAACATATTGTATTTCAAGAAATTGATTTGGATAAAATAAATAAAATTACTGGAATGGATATCACTTTTGTTACCAATACAAATTCGGACGAAGATGCATATTCCTTATTAAAAGAATTTGGCATGCCATTTTCTGAGGATGGTGCTGCTGAAAAAGAGGCCGAAGAAGCAAAAAGAAAACAGCAAGAAGAATTGAAAAGAGAAGCTGAAGAAGCTGCAAGAGTTGAGGCAGTAGAAGAAGAAGAGAAAAAAGAAGCAGATAGAAGAGCTACACTTTCTCAAGAAGAACGAGACAAAGAAGATGCAGAAGCTAAAGCAAATGAAGATACAGATTCAGAAAAAAACAAAGACAATAATGAAGAGTCAGTTGAAGCTGATGATTCAAAAAACAAATAATTTATGGCTAAAGAGTCTATGAAAGCCCGAGAGATAAAAAGACAAAAATTAGTAAATAGGTATGCTAAAAAAAGAGCTGCACTAAAAAAGGCGGGTGATTATGAAGCACTTCAAAAGATACCTAGAAATGCATCTCCAGTTAGGTTGCATAATAGATGTAAGATTACAGGAAGACCAAAAGGTTATATGCGTCAGTTTGGAGTCTCACGTGTAATTTTTCGTGAAATGGCGAATTTCGGAAAGATTCCTGGTGTAAAGAAAGCAAGTTGGTAAATAAAATAATTAGAAATAAATGACAACAGATCCTATAGCAGATTATTTAACAAGATTGAGAAATGCCTCAAAAGCAGCTCATAAAGTAGTGGATATTCCTGCTTCAAATATCAAAAAGGAAATTACCAAAATCTTAAAAGATAAGGGGTATATTCTAAATTATAAGTTTGAAGATACAGAAAACAATCAAGGGAATATAAAGATTGCTTTAAAGTATAATCCACAAACAAAAAAAGCAGCTTTTAAGAAATTGACAAGAATTAGTACGCCAGGACTTAGAAATTATGCAGACAATAGATCCTTGCCAAGAGTATTAAATGGATTGGGAGTTGCAATAATTTCAACATCTCAAGGTGTTATGACTGATAAGGAAGCAAGAATTCAAAAAATTGGCGGTGAGGTTTTATGTCATGTTTATTAATAATATAGATTTAAGAAAAGAGAAATGTCAAGAATAGGAAATAATCCAATAGCAATACCAGAGGGAATAAATGTTTCTGTAGATAATAGTATTATTTCGATAAAAGGAAAACTTGGAGAGTTATCTCAGAAAGTAGATAATAGTATTACTATTACTATAAATGATAATGAAGTGGTTCTTACAAGGAATTCTGAAGAAAAACAGGTGAAAGCATATCATGGTTTGTATCGCTCATTAATTACAAATATGGTTGAAGGAGTTACCAATGGATTTACTAAAAAACTGGAATTGGTTGGCGTTGGTTACAGAGCTTCTAATCAAGGGCAAAAATTGGATCTATCAGTAGGATATTCTCATAATATTATTTTTGAAATTCCTGCTGAGGTTAAGATAAATTGTGAGTCAGAGAAGGGGAAAGCTCCTGTTGTAATTCTTTCTTCC
>Ga0187827_10006660_pt1 | contig 13117 bp, 12 predicted proteins | sample ETNtaG_39_FD_167969 | JGI IMG/M metagenome (GOLD analysis project Ga0187827, IMG submission 167969) | Marine microbial and viral communities from oxygen minimum zone, Eastern Pacific Ocean - ETNP2014_SV_150_PacBio MetaG (Illumina Assembly) | ecosystem: Environmental > Aquatic > Marine > Hypoxic... | reverse complement strand
TTTTTCCAAAATATAGATCTTCAAGTGAATCATATTCATCCATATATGTTGGGATATCTTCAACAGAAAGGTTTCTAGTACCTGCTATCCGTTTGAACATAAGAAGCAGAAGAGATTGAGGAGTTCCATATGTCAGCCAAACCTGTGGAGTAAAAACATTACCTAACGATTTAGATATTTTTTTGCCTGATTTATCTAGAAATAACTCATATGTTACATGATAAGGAGGAGTGTACTCAAGTATATTTTCAGATATCCAATCATTTACTTTCACCGAATCAGCAATATCCTTTCCGTATGCTTCAAAACGAATATCTAATGCGGCCCATCGAGCTGCAAATTCTCCTTTCCAGCTCAATTTCCCATTTCCCATAGTTACATCCACTTTTCCTTCATCACCGCACCCATCAATCTTTTGTCGCCCTACCTCTGCGCCAACGCATCGATATTTCACTCGTCTTGAAGAAGAGTCATAACTGTGGGCTTCTGCAACATATAGTCGTCCACAGGATGGACAAATTGGATAATACGGAAGTACATCTTGAAACTTTTTTTGTCCTAATATCTCCCCTATCTTCTTGCCTATATGCTGACTATTTTCTAGGATTTTGACCACTTGTTCGGTTAATAATCCGCTTTGATATGCATCCAAACCGCTCTGAAATTTGTATTCAATATTCAATTTATCCAATCCATCTGTAAGAATAGAACTCATGTGAGCCCCATAAGATGAGTGGCAATCGAATGGGTCAGGTATCTTAGAAACAGGATGCGCCAAATAATCATTTAACCAATTAGGTAAACCATCTGGAACTTTTCTTAGACCATCCATATCATCGGAATAAGCAATAAGCTCAGATTGATATCCCAAATTATTTAGAGATAAAAGAATACCATATGCCCTAATAGCGTCTCCAATACTGCCCACATGAGGTATTCCAGAAGCACCTATTCCGCTCTCTACTCGTATAAGATTAAGTGAACGCCCCAATTTCTTTTCTCTTTTTACAAGTTCAGTGGCAACTTTATCAAGCCAAGTTCCCCGGCCAATAATTTTTTCATCGTTCAAATCTTCTTCACCATGTAGGGCCCTTCAATTTCGTAACCCAACTTCTTGTAATACATTCTTGTCCCTATTGCACTCATAACCAAGATTTTATTTGCATCAAATTTTTCTTTGGCAATCTCTTCAGCTTTCTTCATCAGCTTTCCACCAAATCCTCTGTGTTGCCAAGATGTATCATCTGTTAAGCCTATAGGAGCTACACGACCATAAATATGTAATTCACGAATTAGTACAGACTTTGAATTTTTTATCTCATCTCTATGAGCCATAGTTGAGGGTTTTCTGATCCTGATGAAACCCACCAAAGAACCATCGTTCTCATCAACAAAAGAGAGAAAGATCTCTTCTCCAGCAGAAGCAACATACTGTTCTGATCTCAGCTTGATATTGCCTTCATCGAATTTTATATGACTACGCCTCTTCAGACCAATTTCTCTGCACCTAATACATCTACAAGAGTAGTCTCTTTTTTGAACTTCTTGTTGAACCAATTCTCGAAGATTACTTTTGGTAACACCTGCTTCGATTAATCGTGCTGGAATGTCCCGCTGTATCCTCATTATTCTCACCCAATCTGGAACAAATTTCTTGGCGTCTGCCAAAAGGTTAACTGTTGTTTTTAGATCGTAAGGTGAATATCTCCCTTTACGCCACCAATTGTAAAGTTCCGCAGATTTCACCACAAGAGTTGGATAAATCTTCAACATGTCAGGTTTATAATCACTTTTAGTAAACAGCTTTCGAAAAGCATCCAAATCCTTTTCTGGACTTGACCCTGGTAAACCTGGCATCATATGTGCAACCACTTTTAACCCTGAATCTTTGGCGATTCGAATAGCATTCACTACATCATTTAGATTATGACCTCTTTGCACATATTGATATATTTCATCGTCAAGGGTCTGAATACCTATTTCAACACGTGTAGCTCCGAATCGCAACATAAAATTCACTTCTTTTTCCCTGCAAAGGTCTGGGCGTGTTTCAAAGGTTAATCCAACATTCTTGTTAAAGGCAGTTTCAGCAAGCTTTTGGGATTCAAATAGGTTCGATGATTTTTTTCCATTTAGAGCATCAAAACATCCTTTGACAAATTTTTCCTGATATTCTTGTGGAAAACTCAAAAAGGTTCCGCCCATAATAATAAACTCTGACTTCTGGACTCTGTGACCTGCAGCATTAAGCTGCTTTAGTCTGGCTTCGACCTCGAGATAAGAATCGAAGTTATTCTGAGCACCTCTAAGTGCAGCAGGCTCCGTTCCGGTGTAAGATTTGGGAGAACCCGTACTAACACCTCCAGGACAATATACACATTGTGCCTGAGGGGGACATGGATGAGGTTTAGACATAACTGCAATCACGGATATTCCTGACGCAGTTCGAACTGGTTTTATCATCAAGATACTTCGCATTTCATCGACTTTTTCAGTAGAAAGAAGAGTAAGTATTGATGAATTAGAAGGAATACTGTTCAATTTATACTTCATGCATACTTTCCGTTTAAGCTTGAAGAAATCAGCTCTACCCAATTCACCACTATTATCTAATATTTCTGCAATTTCTTTACATGCTAATTTTGAAGCATCTTCGGTATTCGAATTTTTTTGCAACTCTACGTACTCTCAGCTTAGATATGGTCCGATTAACTTGCCATTTATTAAGTCTCCTCAAATTAGTCACTTAGAGGTTTTTTACCTTCTAGTCTACTCTTCTAAACGCAAAGATGTTTGTGTGATTTTAAATAAATCATATGTGATTAGCATGTCTGATTTTCAAGACCGATGGACCCAAAAGAGAAGAACCCCTATAGTCGAAAAATTGAAAGAATCCATTATGCCCTCTGAACCACTAAGAACCAGAATAGCAAGCGTACAGAAATCAATTGATAAAGAAATAACCAAACTAGATAATATTGATGGTAAACTTAGAAAGAAAGATGCACAAATGATGCATAATGTTGTTGCAGCAATGGAGAAACATGATACTGAACATGCAACAACAAGTGCAAATGAATTGGCAGAACGCAGAAAAATGAATCGAATGACAAATCAGAGCAAAATGGTGTTAGAGCAAATATCATTAAGACTTGGAAGTATTCAAGAATTAGGTGATGCAGTAACAGTATTGGAGCCAATTGTACCAGTGATAAAGGGAATAAAAGGTGGTATATCCGGCATTGTTCCAAATGCAGGTTCACAAATAGATGAGATAAGCGATTCCTTAAGTTCGCTTCTAATGGATGCAGGCCAAATTACAGGATCTGGACTGAACTTTGAAGCAAATAGCGAAGATGCCAAGAGTATCTTATCGGAAGCTACCGCAGTTGCAGAACAGAAAAAAATAGATAATCTCCCAGAAGTACCAAAACAAAATACAAATCCTTTACAAACTAACCCAGATTTCACTCTTTAAGTTTCAAAAGTAAATCGGTAATTAGAAAACCACATCGAGATGTGGATTAAATTGGGATGTCATAGTGGGGCACATACACGAAGAAACATTAAGATATTTCCACTTTTAGCTGTGTGCAGTGCCATAGAATGAGTAGATACTCCAATGTTCAAACTAAATCATTAGAACAATAGGTAATGGACAATGGTGAATCGCATTGCAATAGTAGACAAAGACAATTGTGTTTCAAAAAAATGTGGGCTTGAATGCATAAAATTTTGTCCAATCAACAAGATGGGGAGCGAATGCATTGTTTTAAATGAAGACAAGATTTCACTCATAGATGAAGAACTCTGTACAGGATGCGGTATTTGTATTAAGAAATGCCCCTTCGAAGCTATAACAATTGTTAAATTAGCAGAAGAACTGAAAAAAGAAAAGATCCACCAATATGGAATAAATGATTTCAGACTCTACAGATTACCAGTATTAAAAAAAGGAGAAGTAGTTGGGCTGGTTGGCCGTAACGGCATTGGAAAAACAACCGCTCTTAAGATTCTATCTGGAAGTCTAATTCCAAATTTTGGGGATTTAGAGTCAAATCCAAGATGGGATAATGCAATTGAATATTATCATGGTTCTGAATTAAAGGAACATTTTGAAAAAATAGTTGAAAACAACGCCAAAGTATCATTAAAACCCCAAGCTGTCTATAAAATCCCAGCAATCTGGAAAGACAGTGCAAAATCACTTTTGAAAAAAGTGGATGAAAGAAATGTGTACAAAGAACTTCTTCAAAGTTTAAGCCTTGAAGAAAGTGCAAATCGAAATGTTGGAGAATTGAGTGGAGGAGAACTTCAAAGGCTTGCAGTTGCGATTGCAGCCTCAAAAGACGCTGACATATACTTTTTTGATGAACCTTCTTCATATAATGATGTTTTCCAAAGAATGACTGTTTCAAAAGTTATTCAAAGCATAGCAGATTTGGGCAGATGTGTTTTACTCGTAGAACATGACTTAACTTTTCTAGATTATCTGAGTGATTACATCCAAATTTTCTATGGTGAACCGGGAGCTTATGGAATAGTTTCAACTATCCACCCATCAAGAACAGGAGTGAACCTTTTACTAGATGGATATCTTCCGAGTGAGAATGTTAGGTTCAGAGATAAGCCAGTTACATTTAACATATATTCACCAACTGACGAATATATAAAGAGTAAAACATTAGCTGAATATACGGGCATATTGAAAAAATTTCCCGATTTTGAACTGAAAGTAGAACCAGGAGTGTTGAGAGAAGCACAAATAACAGGAGTTCTAGGAGGAAATGCACTTGGAAAAACTACATTCATAAAAATGATAGCAGGCTTAGAAAAGCTAGATAAAGGGAAAATATCTACTGAGGCTAAGATTTCATATAAGCCACAATATTTATCATCAGATTACAATGGAACAGTAAAGATGCTTCTTGACGAATCTTCCAGTGGAGACTATGAAACAGGAGCTATAGAATCAACCCTTATTCTTCCTTTAGGAGTGCAAAAGCTTTACGAAAAAGAAGTTAGTGATCTGAGTGGTGGTGAATTACAAAAAGTTGCTGTACTCACCTGTCTAATGCGTGATGTGGATGTTTATGCGTTAGATGAACCTTCTGCGTTTATTGATATTGAGGATAGGATTGTCCTAGCTCGAGCTATGAATAGGTTTGTTAAATCCCAAGGAAAATCAGCACTTATCGTGGATCATGATATTCAATTAGTAGATATTGTATCGGATTCACTCCTGATATTTAGTGGACAATCAGGAATAAATGGAACCGCATCAAAACCTATGAACAAAGAAGAAGGGATGAACATGTTCCTTCAGAACCTCGGTGTCACCTATAGAAGAGATATAGATACCGGTCGACCGCGTGTAAATAAATCTGACAGTAAGCTGGATAGAAGACAAAAGGATGAAAAAACATACTATTACCTAACTAGAGAACCACAACAGGCTCAACAAGAATGACTCACAACTTAATCATGTCAAATATATTGCTGAAAAATAACATAAAAAAATGGTGAACATACTGATTTGAAGACTATTATTTTCCAAACCCCGACGGATATCAAACGGTTCTTGGAAGTTTTGAATGAATATAATCGGGCACCGCTTAGTGCCTACTTGGAAGTTTATTACAAGCAAGGAATATATCTTGATGAACTAGAGTATCCTGTAAGTCGAAGCGTATTGGGCGAGATTGAAAAGAGAACTAGTAATCTCATTGAAACTGGAAAAGTGAATACACGTTCAAAGAGCTACAAAGAGATTTGGAGTCGTTTCAACATTGTTATAGCCAGGCATATGAAGAAAATTGGATTAGTTTCACTCGAAAAAGATGGAACAAGGACATTTGTGAAACCCCTTATTCGAAGTATAATCTTAAAGGTTGGACAAGGAATTGGAGAAGAGAAAATTGAAGACCCAGCCTCAGCTCATATGTTTGTACGAAAACTCATTGGGAGCTCACGAAATAGACAGAATTTTGAAAAACGATTAAGACATGAGATTAAAGATACAGTCAAAATAACATTTCCAACTCAGAAGTGACTAATCTTTTATATAAGCACCAATAATTTAATTATACTGACAATCTTTGCCACAAACCAAACCCATTATTAGTATTGAAAATGTAGTAGCATCTGCTACAGTAAACCAAAAAGTAGACCTTAATCAAATTACTCGCGATTTTCCTTATGTGGAATACCATCCGGATCAATTTCCTGGACTTGTCTTCCGGTTAAAATCTCCCAAAACAGCAACATTGATTTTCAGTTCTGGGAAGATGGTCTGCACAGGAGCAAAATCGGAGAGCCAAGCAAAGAAAGCAGTGAACACAGTTGTTAAAAAGCTCAGGAAAGGTGGTGTTGAAATCCGTAATGAAGCAATAATAGAAATTCAGAATATTGTTTCTTCAGCGAGTCTTGGTGGAAAGGTTCATCTTGAAGAAGCAGCAAGAACACTCGAGAAATCAATGTATGAACCTGAGCAGTTTCCAGGACTTATTCACCGAATGAGTGATCCAAAAACTGTAATTTTGCTCTTTGCGAGCGGAAAACTGGTCTGTACCGGAGCCAAGAAAGAACAAGAGGTTTACAGAGCAGTAGAAAATCTTCACATTAATCTGGAAGGAAAAAAACTAATGTTATACTAGAAGTTTAGAACATGTAGACGAATAAAGTGGTTAGGAATTCGCTTTAATTTGTGATTGTATGTACTCGTGTTGTTTAGAATCTATAATTTTCGTCCCATAGAGTAAATCAGCCAACTCGCTTATATCAGTAATAGCATTCAGTTTTACTCCTTTTTCAGCCAATAGGTCTTTTCCTCCCTCTAGTCGGTCTATTAAAACGATTACGTTATCAACTTCTCCACCTTTTTGCCTTAGTGCATCAATTGTCTTGATCAATGAACCACCTGTAGTGATTAGATCATCAATTATTGCAACTTTACACCCAGTTTTTAAAACTCCTTCAACATTCTTTCTTGTCCCATAAGTTTTATTCTCTTCGCGGATGTAAACCAGTGGTTTCTTGAGGTTATATGCCACTACTGTAGCATATGTAAGGCCAGAAGTAGGTACACCCCCTATTGCCCCCACATTATCCAACCCAATGAGAACTTTCAACGAACTTTCGTACGCGGTTACAACTTTACTAAAAACTTCAGGGAAGCTAGGAACCAACCTTAAATCTATATAATACGGGCTAGTCTTGCCACTTGAAAGAGTGAAAGTTCCGAACTGTACAACTCCGTTTTCTACAAGTATTTGCCCAAGATCTCTAACAAGGATCTGTCGTTCCTCATCCCAATTCAAAATTCTCTCTTCTCAAACCATATCAACTAACCTAGATATATTAAATCGTATTCCCTATGATAAATTAAATATTAAGGATTACAGAGGGTGCTATGACCCTGATTGCCAGAGATATGGCTACCTTATGGTTCAGTTGAAGTTGCAGTAAGCCTCAAGGCTGAGAATCTTGCTGAGGAAATTAACAAACAAACGCCACCTATGAGTGAAGACGCTATCCAAGAAACCCTTAGAAAGATAGATTTGGAAGGTAGAACCTCCATTTTTTCGCCCAAGCCTAGCAATTCAGCTTTAGAAATAATAAGAAGTGTTATAGGAGAATTGACAGCCCAAGGGGCAGATCCATCGGATATCATAGTTCATACAGACGAGACCAGCATACCAAAATTAAATAAATCCTTAGGTGATAAACAAGCCAATATCTCTAGAATTGAAAAGCCAACTAAAATAATAGGAAATGTTGATGGGGTAGAGATAAAAATACCCAAAACACTGCAAGAAGCTAAGTCTCGAGTTATCATCACGGATACAGGATTTGATCCCCTTTTCGGATTTTCAGGAGGACCTGCTTCGTTAGTCAGATACTTTGCAGGAGACGCTATTGCAGAAGCATTTAGAAGAAGAAAAAACAATTACCCTTCTCCAGGTGAAGAAACAGCATCATCACTCTTTGCAAACGAATTTGCTGATTTCTTAAACGAGTCAGTCAGTATCGAGATTCTCCCCTCCAAGGAGGGCATATCTGGAATTCATTGTGGAAATCTGATTGATGCCCATACGTCTGCATCAAAGCAGCTCCTTGATACTTCTCGAGTTTCTATGAAAAGAGATATTCATGCACTTATTGTGAGCACTGCAGGTGATGGGAGTGACTCAACATTAGCTGATGGTCTTAAAGCGGTTTGGAATGTTGTGGGGGGAATGAAAGATAAAGGCCACTTAACGTTGATAGCTGAGTGTTCTGATGGATTGGGGTCTGAGGCGCTAAAAATGTATGTTTCGGATCGTCTTGACGTAAAGAACCTGCTTAAGAGAGGGAAATATATAGAGGGATTGGAGGATTTAGTTTATATACAAACAGCGCTGCCTAGATCCACCCTTATACTTGTTTCAGCCCTTCCAGACTATTACACCGAGATAAAGATGGGTTTTCACACCTGCCGAAAGGCTGGAGATGCTCTTTCATACATATTAAGTACCACAGGAGCTAGAACAAAAGTTCATATTCTTCATAATGGTTCTGTAACATTACTCTCGAAGAAAGAGTAGTCACTAACTACATCTAGAGACTAATACTAAAGAATGGGTTGTTAGCTATTGTGAAGAAGTAAAGTGTAATAGCCAATATGATCACACCTAGAAAAATTACTTTTCGTGATACCGATAATTCAGAAACATCATCCAATGGACGGGCTTCAGAGCTTTTAATAGAGAGAACTAACAAAAACAGAGCCATAAGTGTGAATCCCAATAAGAAGAGAACAAGAATGCTAACGTATGTTGCAGCTTTATGCTGCCTCCTAGAGAGCACTGCAGATGCGATATGTCCACCATCTAACTGCCAAGCTGGCATTAGATTCAGGAAAGTAATAAGGAATCCAATTGTAGCGGCGAAAGTAAGTGGAGACAATATTAACACATATCCTTCTGGTTGACTTGAAAATAGATTCAGAACAGTGTTTGTAAACACGTCAACCGTTACAGTCTGTGTACCCAGGTTTTCGGCGATTTCAACTGAAGTTGAGAAGGATGTAAGAGCACCTCCAATTCCAACGAATAGAGTGATTATCAGTCCTCCGATTGGCCCAGATATGCCCAAGTCAAAAAGCGTGTCACGGTTTGTCGGTGGATCTTGGGTTGATATGAAAGCACCAAAGGTCGGTAGAATAGTGGGCAAACCCGGGATAAAATATGGAAGTGATGCACGTATTCCATGCTTTGCTGCAGCAATTTTATGACCAAGTTCATGCATACCGATTATTCCCATAATTCCCAAGATATAGAGGAGCATAGTGAATGTAGAATTATAGCCTGGGATAGAAGGTGTTCTGAAGTATCCATCAAGACTCACAGTTGTTATGGTTGCAGCAAGAAGTAAAAAGGGAACATAAGAAGGCTTGTTCTCTTTTTTCTGAGCGGTTCCAACCCTTAGCTCAATTTCATTATTAATACGTCTTAAGACAGCGAGATAATCGTAGGGTTTCAGTTTATCAATAAGTTCTTTAAAATTTAATTTTAGAGCATCAGATTCAGCGATTATGAATTCTATTGATGCATCTTCTCTAAGACGTGTATCTTTAATTGTAAAGAGATTCTGGACAATTTCAACTAATGCGTCATAATGAATTGGCATGTTGTCTCTTTCTTCATTCATATTTACTCTTAGTACAGAGCTAGAGTTCTTTTCTGTTAAATATCTTTTCAATTAAATTGATTTTGGATATTAATGGGTTTTAAATTTCTGTTCAAGCTCATTTACTAGGTTATGATACTTTTCCGGAATACCTTCATCAACAGCTTCCGCATTTATCTCTTTGAACCGTTGGGCCAGAGAGCTACGCTCTTGATTTGAAATCACACGATTTCCCATGGGGTATAAGATATTATCCTCCTTCATAATATGCTCTGCAAGGAGATTGGCAAAGCCCAGTGCATTTCTGGAAATAGCAGTAGTTTGAGATTTGTCACCTGCTTTGTACTTTCGGAGAGAATCATCCATACCCTTGACATAATTCCTTCCTTCATCATGCTCCTGTAACATCATACCGATAGGACCACCATCTTTTGGTATGCCTTTACTTTCGATTAGGGGAAAAAGTTCGCCTTCCTCTTTAGCGTGATGGAATTTGTCGGCGAAATTACGAATAAAATCTATGGCTTTTTCAAATGTCGCACCATCTACTTCTACAACTTCCGCCTGCTCTGCTACCACTGTTAGAACTTTCAACATGCGCTCTATCAAGCGATGTTCTTGCATAAGGACATCTATAGGGTCCATATCAAGCAATATTTAGACATAATATTTAAAGAGATTACAGATAATTCTTAATGAAAATTAATTTCATTTAATGTAAAAGAAACTGTCGAATCGAGCAAAGATTCTCCAATTTTAAGCGCTTTAGCCTAATTAGAAAAGGACATAGTGTTCTTAGTGATACTCAAAGAACATAGAAGGAATGGACTTGAGGAATCATTCATAAGCTCATCTGTGGAGTAACTTAAACTTAAAGAATGCAATGAGGTTTACCCTGAAGTAAGAATCACTAACGAAGAAGCTGTAGAATCATGCAAACAACTTGGATTTAAAATAACATCAATAATAAGTGGATATCAAGATAATGAAAAGGCAAACCATGGGGTTTCAATTTATAGAAAAAAAAATTTGATCTGACCTGAAAATTCAAGTTTTTATTTAGATCAAAAAAGATTGTTAAAATATAAATACTTCATAATCAAATTGGTGAAGTTGATGAATATTGGCAAGCGATAGATCAACTGGAGCTTTATTATTAATCATTGGAGTTATAGGTACTTTGCTTTACGGATGGTTACTCTTCTTTTCCGGTGAGACCATGACAACTCGGATTTTGCAGCTTACAGCTTTCTTAGGGGTAGCAGTAATTTTAGCCATAATTGCGTGGATAGGATATACAATGGCGACAACTCCACCACCGGAACCATTAGATATAGGAGAGGTTCCTGAAACTGCTGGTTCCCCCGAGACTTCGGCTCCCGAAGAACCTAAATCAAAAAAGTAACCACTAAGTCTGAGTAGATACCTTAAGGTCTAAAACGACCTGATACCATCGTGGACCAACCTCCCTGACTATTCGTTGAGAGATTATTGAGTATCGATTTTTGAGCACGTTTTCAACTTCTTTCGCTGGTTCTTTGAAAGCGTTTTCTCTTCGAGAAGCATAAGTGTGGGTATAGTAATGCACAATTCCAAAAGGAGGTTTCAATACCTCTAAAGCAGTGTTAAGATACTCTTTAGCCTTTTCAGGCAGAGGCATCAGCACTCTTTCTGCTTTACCGGTTATCTTGGACACTACATTGCGAGCGTCCCCCAGTATAGGAATCACTTTTTCATTTAATTTGTTTATCTTGATATTTTCTAATGCTTGCTGGTGTGCCTTGGGGTTGATATCTATACTGTAAATTCGGGTTTCAGGCACTTTTTTAGCTATAATTATTGAAAAAGCACCTACTCCTGCAAACAGATTAGCAACTGTTTCTCCAGGTTGAACAAGATCTGCGATTCTCTGGCGCTCTGTAGAGAGTCTTGGTGAAAAGTAAGCTGTGGCCAAATCTACCTTAAAGATGCACCCGTACTCACGGTATTCGGTTGTGGTTTTATCTTCACCACCAATTAATTCAAGGTTTCTAGTTCTAAAATCTCCTGAAACAGGTGTACTCTGCATAAGTACAGTCTTAACCGGTTTAACTTGTTCAAGTAGGGCAACCGCAATGATATTTTTTTTCGGTAAAAGTGAGTTAGGTATCTTTATCACAGCGATATTTCCTACAATATCGAAGCCCCCATATAATAATTGTATTTCTGCTTCTTCAATTAGTCCAGTTAATATCTTCTTCAATATTCTTGCCATATATTTTCACCAGATCTCTGAAATTAATGGTTGAGCAATATTGGATCAGCTATTTGTAACTTTCAGAAAAGATACTCACAGCAATATAACATCAAGAAAATTAACTAAACGGAATGTGATAAGTTGAAAAATGAATTATCATCTCCTTCTTCAGACACCCCGGGTTCAGATTCTTGAAATTCCTCTGACTCCGATCGATTACTTCGTACTTCAAGAATAAACATAGTGAAAATAACCATCGCAATCAATAGATAGTTCATCGGAGGTGCAAGTGCAGTAGTCAGATACCCTATCCGGGGAATAGTGAATATCACATCACCTAGAAAATCTTCAGAGATAACGACCCAATCATCAGAAGCAAGGTTATTGTCTCCTTTCGTAATAATTTGTCGCGTAGAGGATTCATGAATCTCTCTCACACGATGAACAATGACCTTAGATCCAAAGTTAGGTTCATCGAAAACGATGATGTCGCCTACATTTATTTCATCAAAATCAGTACCACCGTTTACAATGATTATGTCGCCTACTACAAGACTGGGAATCATGCTTCCACTAGAAACTACGTAGAAAGGTGTGTTTGTACCAAGAGCAAAAGTGAAGCCAAAATAGATGGCGACCATACCCAATATGATGATACCGATATTTATCAATGCTTTAATTACGGGTTTTCGTCTAGGTTTTGCTGATTTGTCTTCCATCATCACACCACTTTTAAGTCGCTTGAATCTTCTTTGTTCACAGCACAAAGTATCTTAATGAACTATCTATAGTTATATTTTTTTTCTTTAATGTTTGGCGCCTCAGACAAATGCCTTCTCTTCATGATTCTGTTCAACTCTGAATCTTCATCGGCGCCAGCCTAACGTTGTTCACCAGTTTTTTTATCTTTTTGATATGAATTTGTTCCGATAGTATCAATAAGTAAGGATAACTCAGATATTGAATTTATCAGATAATCTGGTGTGTATTCTAGTAAATCACTACTACTGGTAGGCCCTGAAGGAATTGCAACCGAAACCACATTTGAATTTCTTGCAGCAATGATATCGACAACACTATCTCCAATAAAAACCGCATCTTCAGAATTTATTCCCAACCTTACCAGAGCTTTTTCCACGATTGCACTGTCAGGTTTACCCATGAAAGCATCGTCCCGTGTCACTAGAACATCTATCAAATTATCAATATGAA
>Ga0187827_10006657_pt1 | contig 13120 bp, 12 predicted proteins | sample ETNtaG_39_FD_167969 | JGI IMG/M metagenome (GOLD analysis project Ga0187827, IMG submission 167969) | Marine microbial and viral communities from oxygen minimum zone, Eastern Pacific Ocean - ETNP2014_SV_150_PacBio MetaG (Illumina Assembly) | ecosystem: Environmental > Aquatic > Marine > Hypoxic... | reverse complement strand
GTGGCCATAGTGTCCTTGTCTAAATTTGGTCCCACCGAATGAGTTTGTGAGCACTAAATCGGAACCCGCGTCAAAGTACTCTCTTGCCATTCTTCGCACTACATCTGGCCTAGTTACATTGAATTCTTCAGGATCACCTCCAGGTTCCAAGCCGTTTTGTTGAAGAAAAGTCCCAGTTGCTCCATCCGATAAAAGCACTTCTCCAAATCTGAGTCGATCTAAAACGGTGGGGTAGTCAGATTCAAACTTGTTTGCCATTACTCGTTTCCATTAAAACTCATAAAGTTTATATCCGCCAATGACTTGTTCGCTGATTTATAAATCCATCCAGTGGTCAATTGCGCCTGCGCTAGGATTTCTGGTTCCCTCGTTATACATATTTCTTATTCTCTTTACAAAGTCTTCCGGCATATTTCTGTTGATCCGGTCCGCTTCTCTGAGGGCTGCTGTCTCTAAAGCGTCGTCGACTTCTTTTTTTTTACTCCATTGCCACCCCGATAGATATTCGTCTGTTCCAGCACTTCCATCCATCATTGAAATTGCGTCTGCGGCCTGTTGGAATCTGTCGTCTAGTGGTACGGAAACAGCTTTTGTATCATCCACCGCCTGCACCTGTATCGGGATTTCTTTCCAGTACATTACTCGAACCGTAGCCACCAGAAATCACCTCTTTTTGAATTATCGATCCATTATATATTCGTGATGAGCAATATGGCGGAATGGGAGCTAATCTATCTCTACTGTGATATAACCGCAATCCATCTTCAATATCACTCTTTGAGAGGTCAAGTATGCCGTATGCAGCAGTGAATGGTATAGAAATCTATTACGAATCTCACGGGGCCGGATATCCTATTTTATTCTGCCATGAGTTTGCGGGAGATTACAGATCATGGGATCTGCAAGTTGGGTTTTTCAGCAGAACATACAATGTAATCACTTATTGCGCGAGGGGATACCCGCCCTCGTCGGTCCCAGAATCTCAAATCGATTATAGCCAAGAGCAAGCTGTAGCTGATCTCAAAGGACTTATGACAAAACTAGGCATAGAAAAAGCCCATATTATAGGTCTCTCGATGGGAGGTAATGTAGCGCTCAATTTTGGCCTCAATCATCCAGAAATGGCTTACTCTTTGGTTGTTGCGGGAACGGGCACGGGTTCCGACGAGCCGGAACCGTTTCGAAGTCGAATAATAGAAATGGCTGATGGTATGTTGGAAGAAGGTATGGATTACATGTCCGATTATCTTGATGGCCCGGCAAGAGTGCAGTTGAAACAAAAGGATCCTAAAGGCTACGAACTGTTCAAGTCTCAATTTCTCGGTCATTCTTCTATCGGTTCAGCGAACACTTTTCGTGGAATCTTATCTAGGCGTCCGCCTGTTTTTGAATTAGCCCATAAGCTTCGATCCCTTTATGTTCCCACACTCGTGCTGACTGGTGATGAAGATGATCCCTGTATCAATCCCGCTCTTTTTATGAAGGAGAACATTCCTGCTGCCGGGCTTTCTGTGTTTCCGCGATCAGGTCACGCCATCAACTTGGAAGAACCGGGTCTTTTTAACAGAACAGTGATGGATTTTTTTGTTCAAGTAGAAGCAAATAAATGGGGTCCGCGCCACTTAGGAGAGTCGTCAGGTTCATTGGCCTGAGTTGAGATCAATAGTGAGAACTTCAGAATACGATTACCTCACTCATCTATCAAGATTCGCACGTGCTCTCAGGTCACTAGGTTTACTTGTTGGACCTTCGGAAGTATCGGACGCTTTGAATTTCCTATACAACAAAAATTCTACCTCAATAGTGTTACTGAATAGATCTTCACTTTACTGGACGCTGAGAACTCTTTTCGTGAGCCGTAAATCAGAAATTTATCTCTTCGATGATGCATTTGAAAAATTCTGGTCGTTTGATTTTATTCCCGTTAGAGAGGATATAGATACGGAGTCTGATCTGTTCAGTGGGGGGAAAGATTTTCGTCGTCGTAGGAGTGATTCAGTAATACCGGAACATGATTCTTCATCAGGTAACTTGCTATTTCACCCGGAAAAAATGGGAGCGAATGATCGGGAGTCGAGAGAATACCGAGAAATTCCTCATTTAGCCGAAGAGGAAATTATTGAGATACCCAGAATTGCTAATCGCCTCATCAAGTCACTGTCTGACCGCCCCGGAAGGAGGTATCACAGGGGAGGAAGACATGGGAGCGTGGATATCCGAAGTATTTTCAGGGCAAATTTAGGTCACGGAGGCGAGCTTTTTATGATTCCTAGGAAAGAAAAATTGCCACGGGTGCCTCATTTGATAATGCTTCTGGATGTGAGCGGTTCGATGGACAAACATACCAAAAACCTACTTCGGCTGGCATTTGAAGTTTGCAGGCAGACCAATAAAGTGAGAGTTTTTGTGTTCAGTACCATCTTGACCGAGGTAACTAGAGACCTTAGGGCACCAACTGTGGGTGAAGCTGTGAAGAAAATTAGTGGAAGGGTTTCTCACTGGTCCGGGGGTACCAAAATAGGCATTTGCCTATATGAGTTTCAAAGAGTTTATTCTGCCGATCTAGATCGTGATACCACGGTTATGCTGATGAGCGACGGATGGGATACGGGAGAGCCACTGGAAGTTGTAGTAGGAATCAGAAGGTTATCCCGGTTAGTAAAACGAATAATATGGTTGAATCCACTTCTTGGAACGGACAGTTACGAACAGGATACACGTACTCTTAAAGCAGTAGAGTCTTACGTTGATATCTTTGCGTCCTCAAGAAATATCGAATCCTTGAAAAAATTGCCTGAACTTGTACGTTGAGCTGACTAAATTGCGTATTTAGAAACAGAATAGTGGTCCAGCTCCAGGCCGAGTCCGGGTTTGTCAGGGAATGGTGACCACATACCTTTTTTTTGTTTAGGAAAATCTGTATACCAGATCTCGTCGCCTTCTAGGGCTATATTCATGTACTCAACGACCTTTAAATTTGGCGTCGCACATGCCACATGTAAGTGCACCAACTGAAGTGCATGGGGAGCTACAGGCAAGTTGAAAGCTTGCGCCAGATGGGTGACCTTCATCCATTCTGTTACTCCCCCAACTCTCCCTATGTCTGGTTGAACTATGTCTGCGGCGGCTCGCTCGATAAGTTCCCGGAATCCGTATTTTGTGTATTCGTGTTCGCCTGTTGCTATGGGTATAGATGAGGATCTAGCAACTTCTGCCAACCCTTTGACATCGTCGGGGATCAGAGGTTCTTCAAACCACCCCACCTGGGATTGCTCAAATTCACGGGCCATATAAATAGCCTGTTTTCTGTAATAACCGTTATTGGCGTCAATGAAGATTGCAACATCATCCCCAACGGCATTTCTAACGGCTTCCAACCGTTGTATATCCTCTCTCTCCGATTTTCCAAAATCTTTGCCTACTTTCATTTTTACTCTGGGAATTCCAGCTTCCACGTAGTCGGTCATCTCCTTGATGAGTTCCTTTTCAGTGAAGTTGGTCCATCCGCCGCTACCGTACACAGGTACGGAGTCCGTATAAGAGCCTAACAATTTATAAAGAGGCAGGTTTACTATTTTTGCCTTGAGATCCCAGAGTCCTATGTCGATCGCAGAAATGGCGCAAAATGCAATTCCTTTTCGTCCGTAGCCACGAACTTTCCAATACATGTCGTTCCAAATCTTCTCTATGTCCAGTGGGTCTTTTCCTATTAAAACGCTTTTCAAGGCGTTATTAATAACATCACGAATGCCTGGAGAAGGATAGGTCATTCCGAGACCTTCAATACCTTCGTCAGTGAATATGTGAACGAAGAGTTGACCTCTTCCTGCATTTCCTGCAGGGGATTGAATAGTAGCGTCCTGTATAGGAGTACCGTTTGGATTGTGGAGCAATGTTGTCTCAATATTGGTAATTTTCATTCTAATTGTTTCCGCAGTGTTAAGAAGCCTCAGTCGTTGGACCAGGAAAGTATCTTCTCAGATTCGACTTTGTTTTCGTTAATCTCTATTCCGACACCTGGCTTTTCCAGCCTGGACACTGATATTTCTCCGTTAATCGGGTTGAGTTGCTCTTTCAGGAAAAACTGGTGAACTTGATTCCACTTTATGAGATGTTCCTGAATAGGACATGTATCCGGGGATTGAGCAGCTATAAGATGAGCTGTCGCCTGCGCCGAATGACCGTGAGGTATAACGGGCAGGTCGAATGTCGAAGCAAGAGAACATATTTTGACAAGCTCGCTGATCCCGCCAGCCCAATAAATATCTGGCTGTAGATAATCCATCGCTTTATTTTCTACGATTTGTCTGAAACCCCATCTCGTGTATTCGTGTTCCCCACCAGAAATAGGTATAGGCGAATTGCGTTGTAACTCTATGTAGCTGTCTAACTTGTCAGCAAGTACTGGCTCTTCCAGCCACTTGATATTGTATTCTGCGATCTTGGCTGCGATCCCAAGCGTATAAGGGACACTCCAGCTACTCCAGGCGTCCATCATGATGTCCGCTTCGTGACCCGAGCCGTCTCTTAGCGCCTCGACGAGTTCTATATTTGCATTAATTCCTTGAATTCCACTGGCGGGGCCGTGCCTAAAAAACCACTTGGATGCTTTGTAGCCTTGCGACATGATTTCTTTGACTCTTTCATTAGCCTTCTTGGGTTCCACTGAATATTGTAAGGAACTGGCATAAGCCGGTATGGAATCTCGTGTTGGACCTCCCAGAAGGCGAAATACGGGTTGCTGGAATGCCTTTCCTTTCAGATCCCACAATCCGCAGTCGACTACACTTATCGCCATCATGGTTTCGCCCTTTCTTCCATGGATACTGGACCGATACATCTGGTCCCATATCAGTTCAATGGCTAGGGGGTCATTTCCTATAAGCAGTTCACGTAATTGAGTATCGATAATGAAGGCTTCAATTCTTGAAAATGGCCCTGACATCCCTGTCACTCCATCATCAGTTTGTATTTCCAAAAACCTAGAGTCCATGGAATAGAGTCCCGGTCCGACCCTCTTCTTGTCTCCTCCAGCGCTTCTGTGTTCCGGATATATGTCAATAGGACGAACCAGACGCTCTTCCCAAAAGGGTTCCTCATGCTCCATGGTTCCTATAAGCTCTCTTATTTTTAAATCGGTAATTATCATAGAAATCCTTCCCACCACATAAAAACAATGAACAGAGACGGTAGTTTCTCTAATGGCTACATTTTTTCCGGGGCAGTCATTTTCATTAAATCGAGACTTTTCTTCAACACTATGCGTGCGGCATCAACTAACATCAATCTCGACTTTGTAAGAGGAATATCAGATGCGTGAGACGAAATCACACGACAGTTTTGATAGAACAGATGAAAACAGGTGGCTAGTTCCAAGGCGTAATGAGGCAGATGATGTGGTTCCAGATTTCTAACGGACGTCTCTACGACGTCTGGAAGCTCTAGCATCTTATTGATGAGGTTTAGTTCGCTTGGTTCTCCAAGTCTATTTGATTCGCCTTCATCGAAAGATATTCCTTTACTCGTTGCGAGTCTCAGTATGCTGCAGATTCGCGCATGTGCGTACTGAACGTAGTAAACAGGGTTTTCAGAAGAGTTTTCCTTCGCCAGGTCAAGATCAAATTCTAGCTGGCTATCATGGGATCTCGACAAAAACATAAATCTGCAAGCGTCAGCGCCTACCTCATTAACCAGCTCTAAAAGTGGGATGACATTCCCACTTCGTTTTGAAAGTTTCTCGGCTGTTTTTCCTTTCTTGAACCTAACCATTTGAACGAGCACCATATCCAAGTTATCTGGATTTGTTCCTAGGGCAGCTAACGCGGACTTAAGCCTCGACACCTGGCCCTGGTGGTCGGCTCCCCAGATATCTATGACCCTGTCAAACCTGCGTTCATGAAACTTGTTGAAGTGATACGCGATGTCGGTGGCAAAGTATGTTGGAGCGCCTGTCCTACGAATAAGAACGTTGTCTTTTTCTTCCCCAAGTTCTGAGGAAATCAGCCAAGTAGCGCCGTCTTTCTTTTCCACAAATCCTTTGTCATTAAGGATTTTGATACATTTTTGAAATTGACCTGCCCTAAAAAGGCTTTTTTCGCTAAACCAATTATCAAATTGGATTCTTAAGCTGCTAATATCTTGCGAAATACCTTCAAGAATGAGGGGTGTTCCGGCTATACCGATCGCCGACCTGGCCTCCTCTTCTGGCATTTTTAAATAGCGGTGACCGTCCCGATCAAGTATTTTCCGTGCGACATCTATGATGTCCTCACCCGGGTAGGCGCCTTTAGGCAGTTCTACACACTCTCCGCAAAGTTGTCTGTACCTTGTTAAAAGAGAAATATCAAAATTGTCTATCTGGTTGCCTGCGTCGTTAAGGTAATACTCTTCCTGGACTATATAGCCAGCTGTTCTAAGAAGCTCAGAGAGGGTACTTCCAATAACAGCCCCCCTTGCGTGAGCAATATGCAACCGCCCTGTTGGGTTCGCGCTTACATACTCTACTTGAACGCTTTTGCCCTTCCCAATTGATATGTCAGAAAAAGTCTCGGGGTTATCCCGTATCCAATGTACCTGATCTACAACCCATCGTCTGTCGAGGGTTATGTTGATGAAGCCAGGGGCTACTACGGAGGCGTTCCCTATGACGCCATTAGTAGGCAAGTTTTCCGTTAACGCCTTGGCTATTGCTAAAGGGTTCATTTTGAAAGGTTTTGCTAATTTTAAAGGCAAACTACAAGCGAAGTTCCCGTGTTCAGGATTTTGAGGGCGCTCTATTGCAGCATCATCAACTTGTATTTCCGGTAAAGTGCCTTTTTCGAAAGCGGATTCTAATCCGGCGAGTATATCTTTTCTTATCAGTTCGGAAGCAGTCGACAATGATGGTTCTCCAATAACTAGTCTTTAATGAGATAAAGATAACAGAATGAATACATTCATTCTGTTAGATAATCCTATTTTTCTCGCTGCCCACAGCATCTAATTCAAGGGTGGACAAAAATACGGGATTGACCTTCCGACTGAACTATCTCTCCTATTATCCTAGCGTCGTTGACCCCATTGGCGGTGAGCTTCCTTAAAAGGTCATTTACCTTAGTCTGGTCAACAGATATCAGCAGGCCGCCAGAAGTCTGAGCATCAGACAATAGAAGTTTATCGCTATCTGAAATTTCAGTATCCCATGTCGTGACTTTCATTATTGAATCAAGGTTTTTTCTTGTGCCTCCTGGCGCGATTCCTTTGGAGAGAAGCTCCAAAGTTCCAGGAATTATCGGTACGTTAGAAAGATTTAGATGAGCGGATACCTTAGCGCCCTCTACCATCTCCCTGAGATGCCCCAACAATCCGAACCCAGTGACGTCAGAGCAGGCGTTTACACCTATTTCTATCATCGATTCTGCGGCATTGCGATTCAAAGTTGCCATGACGCTTACTGCTTCTGATAGAACTGATTCTGGAGCGATTCCTTGTTTCCCCGCGGTAGTGATAATGCCAGTTCCGATCGGTTTTGTAATAATAAGAATATCCTTCGGATGTGCTCCCGCGTTTGTAATCTGTTCTCCCGGACGGACCAGGCCTGTAACAGATAAACCGTATTTGGGTTCAGCGTCTGCTACAGTGTGTCCGCCAACTATTACTATTCCTGCCTCCAATGCTTTAGAAGCACCTCCTTTCATGATCTCTCCCAGGATGGACATATCAAGGTCAGAAGGAAATCCCACTATATTTAACGCAGCTATAGGTTTGGCACCCATGGCGTAAACATCGGATAAAGAATTAGCCGCAGCAATTTCCCCGAAAGTGAATGGATCATCCACTATGGGTGGGAAGAAATCTACTGTCATAACTATCGCCAGATCTTCGGAAAGGCGATAAACGGCAGCATCGTCGCTAGTTGATGTCCCAACCAGGAGTTCTGGGTGCGACATGTTTGGTAGCTGTCGCAGAACCTGCGACAGGTCTTCTGGACTAAGTTTAGATGCTCAACCTGCGCATGAAGCCAGACTTGTGAGCTTCACGTCACTGTGGGTATGCCCAATAACCATGACTCGGTTCTCCTTATGTATAAGCTGAGATTGAATGAATTGGCTAATTGACAGGATATCCAGTTTCCGTACACGCTGTTAACGTGACATCACCGGGCAAATAATTTGCACTACCTTGAAGTGGAAGGATTTGGCCGTCCTTAATGATAGGTCTACCTCTTTGCATTGAATAGATCGGTTTGCCCAGCACTTCTTTGCCTTCGAACATCGTAAAATCCGAGTTGCAATGCTGCGCCTCCGCTGAGAGCGTGTGTTGCACCGTTGGGTCAAATAGGACAATGTCGGCGTCTGATCCGACCTTGATTGTCCCCTTCTTAGGGAAAATCCCAAAAATCTTTGCGGGATTTTCACACATCACTTGTACCAATCGCGTCAGGGTTATACGTCCCTTATTGACGCCCTCTTCAAAGACAACCGGCAACATCTGCTCAGTCCAGTTACCGCCAAAGCTTGCTTCAAAAATGTTTCCGTTATCTTTGATCTCATCTAGGGCCTCGACCTGGCCTGAATTGCGTCCTCCAGAATATTTGTGTGCTTTACTGAATCCACAAAAATCGCTTGCAATTGTGTCTATTACTCCGTTTTTCAGTCCCTTCCACATGGCCTCATTGTCAGCTTTTTCTCTGAGAGGTGGTCCTATCTTGGCAAGCGGCCCGTAATCTAGAAGGTGTTGATTTGTAAGATCCAAATACTGAGGACATGTCTCACCAAAAATTTTTGTCCCTTCTGATTTGAACCTTTCGATGACGGTCAATACTTCTCTGGCACTTAAATGCACCACGTAAAGGGGGCATCCAGTCACACTGGCGTAAGTCGCAGCTCTATTAGCTGCCTCGACCTCTAGTATCCGGGGCTGAGATTCTGCGTAAAATTCTCTTCCGGTTTTTCCTTGTTCTATAAACATGTCGGTTAAGTAATCTATGCAATAGCCGTTTTCAGCATGAACCATTGCGATGCCCCCTGCATCAGAAGCAAGAGACATCGCCTCCAGCATCTTGTCATCAGGCATCATCATTCCCCTTTTTGGGTAAGTCATATACATCTTGAACGATATGACACCCATGTCCATTAGGCGTGGGACTTCTACAGTCACATCATCGTCACCTAATAAGATGGCATGTACACCAAAATCCAAGTAGGAAATCTGATGAGATTCTTCTATAAAGTCTTGGATTCTCTCTGATGTGCTCCCTTCAATTCCCCGGCTTCGCATGTTTTGCATAAATGGAATCACGGTTGTCACGCCACCATAGGCAGAACTCTTGGTAAAACTGTCCATCTTATCAAGATTTATCGGATGATTATGGGCGTCTATGATTCCAGGGAATATGTACAACCCGGAGGCATCAATCACCTCTTTGGCCGCAACCCTTAAAGGATGTGACCCTACTGAGGAGATAATTTCCCCCGTTACGGCGACATCACATTTGACGACGCCTTCCCCACTGACCAACAGCCCTCCAGTGAAAAGCGTGTCGGCTTGCCTTGAAACCATGATATTCACCTTAATTAAGTGTTGGTATGATATCAGTATAAAGACTGGTAACTAGAAATAAATTCACAGTAATGCTAGTTTGGGAATTAAGTGTTAGATAAGGTCGGTGCCAAATGAATCAATTACCCAAAAGATCATCTACCGCTCTTAAGGAATGGGCGGTGGCTGTAGAAGCTATGGCTCGAGGAGATCAGATAATCATTCTCAGAAAGGGTGGGATACATCGAGAGGACAAAGAATTTAGAATTGTTCATCCTGAATTTCTTTTTTATCCGACATACGAACATCAGAAAACTGAGTTGATTAAGCCAACTTATAATAGCCTTTTAGAAGAAATGACCGACGAGGTTCTCGATAACGGTATCGTTGAGTTTAAGTATTGGGCATATGTTACGGATAAGTTCGAGTTAAGAGATGAGGATGAGCTTGAGAGAATCGCGGACAATCACCTTTGGACAAAGGAATATGCATCTTCTCGGTTTAATTGGCGGCCCAGCCACCCGTTGACAGTGGCGCTTCTTAGGGTCTATAGGCTTGAATATCCTGCTTTTGTTCCCGTACTACCGGAGTTTGCAGGATGCAAATCCTGGGTCGATTTAAGCAACGACATTCAACTCGGATACCTGACTCCAGCTATGTCAGATTCAAAGTACGAAGAAATGGCCAAATATTTAAGAGGGGCGCTGGCAAGATCGCTTACATAAAATGATTGAATTTTGAGGATATCTCGCGAATAACTTGCTATACAATTCTTTTAAAAGCAATGATATCTCGGTTTCAGAGATAGGTTTTGGGCTTTGGACTCTTAGTACACCTGGATGGGCGCAAGCGAAATCCACAAACTCGGTTAGTCTGCTCCGTGAAGCCTTTGACCTCGGGATTAACCTCTTTGATGTGGCTGATAGCTATGGAAAAGGATATGGAGAAGACCTGATTCATGAATCTCTAGGTACGGTTAGAAAGGAAATCGTTCTATCAACCAAGGCAGGAATTGATTTCTATTCCCCTGACTTAGAAGGATCGGAGATCAGAAAAAAAAACTTCGACCCTGACTATATATCCTTTGCTTGCGAGCAATCCCTGAGAAGGCTAAACACAGATTATATTGATATATTCCAACTTCATTATCCAGAGCTTACTGACGTGGAGATGGATGGAGCATTCGAAGCTATGCAGCGACTAAAAGAAGACGGTAAGATTCTGTGCTGGGGAGCAGCCTTGGATGACACAAGTAGGTCAGGAGAAATCGCGGAGATCTTGACGGATGACAGAGTAGTGGAAGTAATACATCTTCCCTACAATTTGATCGAACGTGAACCACTGAAATCTCTTGAAGATAGACTTCATAGATGTGAGACAACCGTTCTCGCGAGGAGGCCGCACTGCTATGGAATGCTAGACGGCTCATTCGAAATGGATTCTATAGAACCAAATTTATTCGAGAATGAGGTTACATCCGTTCCCAAGAAGGTCGCCGGAGCTATTGAACTTGCACGAAAGGTCATACAATTGTGCAGAGAATTCGACATCGACCCAAGAAAGGCCGCAACACAATTTGTTCTTGAAAATAGTGCCGTTGCATCTGTATTACCTAATATTAAGGATAGTCATAGCTTAAGAGAATTTGTTGAAGATCTTGGCTCGCAGAATAGCAGACCAGAATTGCCTAACGATCTAGTGCTATCATTGGATGAATTTCAATTCTCTTAGTTTGAAGAGGCGTGGCTTTCGATTTAATTAGGCTGAGAGTTCTCATTTAATGCAAACTCGTCTTGTATTTCTGCCTCAGGTAGTTTTCTAGTCTGGTGGATAGTGGAAGTATCTGCAAACTGAGCTCTTGGTCGTCTGTTATTTCTTGAATTATGATCTCGGTTTGGAGAATCTTCGGAGTATTGGTTTCCAGGTTTACCGGTTTTTATCCTTATCATCTCTCCTTCCAACAACTTGAAGTCCCGTTGTGGAAGGAGGTGCAATTTGTCCCAAAACGCGAGGGGCCAATTTTCAGGAGCCCATCTCTTCACATATTCTAGACCCGGTCCGATCTGCAAACCGTCGAGGTATTGGGTTTCATCAAGAATATAGTCTGGGTTTAGTTCGACTCTGAATTTGAAGTCGATTGGCCTGGATTCCGGCATCCAAATTATGGAATCATCCTCAAAGCACTTCGACTTTATGGTCGCGGAAGCAGTCCAACTTCTGGTTGTTCTCGTATAAAAAAGCACCCTATCGCTTTTTTGCATTCTTTGAGCCCGCTTCCTATAACGGGGTCCCATGCCGAAGAGCTTGTATCCTAACCTTCTGGTGATAGATGCATTTTCTTCTGTTTCCACAAACATCCAATAGTTTGTGCCCATTATTTACTCCCGGTAAAAAGAACTAAATATTATTTTCTATTCTGATAACCTCATTACATTGTACATATGAATGTACAGTTTCCCTGCTTGTTTGAGAAAGTCCAGAGTATTGAGTCCCTTTGCATCATCCATATGGACCTGAACTGCTCTCTGAAACAATGAAAACTCAGTGTGATATACCCTCCTTCCATTTGATTCGATGGCCTTTGCGAATCTTCTTGATTCTTCGGGAGGTACCAACTTATCGGAGGAGTCATGCATCAATAGAACTTCAGCTTTTAAATTACCGATATTTGTACTCGGGGAAATATTCTCAAGGAATTGAGTGGTTCTTGAATTCAACGAGGTTATCGCCTCTCTGGCGGCATCTACATTTGGCCCGGATATGAGTGTCAAAACTGCCCTTCCACTTGAAGACAAATCGTCGGAATCTTGTTGGGTCCATTCACCTGTCTTAATGATCCTATTGAGAATTACCTGATCTTTGTCGAAAGCACCATCAACAATATGGGTTGTTATGAGATTTTGAGTAAGTGAATCTGGATTCCAACGAGTTGAACTAACTTCATCGAACCTGGTTTTAGCTGCCGTGGCTACTATGAAGTCGGCGGCGTCGTAATATCCAGCGAAAGAATTTACGAACGATACCCTGTCGTTAATTCGGAGATCTTGGGATGCTACTATAGACATCGAAGCTCCTGTGCATATTCCTCCCATACCTATTTTCCCAAGCTTTACACGAGGGTGGTTTTCAAGATATATGAAAGCATCTACAAGTGATTCGATATCTTTTTCCACAATCCTATTCTGATGCTGAGTCTCTAGCCAAGGAATCATCACGACCATTCCTGTTCGTGCCAACCCTTCGGCGAGAGCCACTATCCTGGATTCATCCCTATCCGGTGGTACCACACCCATAAAGAAAACCACAGCTGGATGACTATTTTCTCCCTTTGGTAGGTATAGATCAGCCGAGGCCTTATCCGCGTCTAGGGTCGTAAATGTAATCTTCTCTCTAATAGGGGGTTTGGTAACATATTCCAGTGGTCTAACAGGTATATCCGGTAATACTTGCGGGATAAAAAGTGCAGATTTCACAAAAGCCCTCCCCTGCAAGGTGGAGGTGGTTAGCAGTAAAATTGTCACCATGAAGAGCCCCATATACTGGACTCCTATTTGTATAAACTTCAGAAACCTACCCATTCGGAATTCACTTACTAGTACAA
>Ga0187827_10006653_pt1 | contig 13124 bp, 8 predicted proteins | sample ETNtaG_39_FD_167969 | JGI IMG/M metagenome (GOLD analysis project Ga0187827, IMG submission 167969) | Marine microbial and viral communities from oxygen minimum zone, Eastern Pacific Ocean - ETNP2014_SV_150_PacBio MetaG (Illumina Assembly) | ecosystem: Environmental > Aquatic > Marine > Hypoxic... | reverse complement strand
GCCCAATATCTATGAGATAGTCTGCTGACTTAATCATATCTCTATCATGCTCGACTACTAAGACTGTGTTCCCTATATCCCTGAGTTGTGCCAGTATGTTGATAAGACGCTTCGTGTCCCTTGGGTGCAGCCCAATACTTGGTTCATCCAGAATATATAATGTATTAACGAGCGATGAGCCGAGTGAAGTGGTCAGGTTTACCCTCTGTGCTTCTCCGCCAGATAAGGTTCTTGTCATTCTGTCCAGTGTCAAATATTCCAATCCCACCTTGACCATGTAGCCAAGCCGCTTCCTTATCTCCAGTAACAAAAGCCTGGCTACTTCTTCCTCGTATTTTGAGAGCTTTATTTTCTCAAAAAAACTGTATGTTTCATCAATAGACATACTGCATATGTCTGATATGTTATATTGATTAATCTTTACATTATGGGCAGATGGATTAAGCCTGGTACCGCCGCACTCAGAACATACGGTATAGCATCGGTATTTGCTGAGTAATACCCTGACGTGCATTTTATATTTCTTTCCCTCCAACCAGTCGAAGAATTCACTAATACCGGTGAAGTCATCAGTCCCTTCCTCGATTAATTTCAACTGGCTCTTCGTTAATTTATTGAATGGTATATCAAGCGGAATATTGTAATCTGATGTTGCTGCCAGTAATTCATCGAGCAGGTTACAATAGGCCGGTGAATTCCAGGGGGCTATTGCACCCTCATTAATGGTTTTTGTTTTGTCAGGCACAACGAGGTTCATATCTATTTCAATAGTGTGGCCGAATCCCTGGCATTTCTGACATGCACCCAGGGGGTTATTAAAGGAAAATAGATGGTGGGTGGGTGCCTTGTATTCTATATTACAATTATTGCAACAGAAGTGATTGCTGAATGATATTTCAAGCCATTTTGAATCATTTATTAAGACAGTCTTAAGCTTCTTTCCTGCAAGTTTCTTTGTAAAAGATTTTGATTCAACAATATTATCTTTTATATCTTTCTTAATTCCATCAGTTAAGAAGAGGATCCTTAGATATCCAAGACCCAAACTATAAGCTGTCTCAAGACTATCTATAAGGCGGCCCTTAATCTTCTTCCCCACTGCTAATCTGTCTACTACTCCGGCAACTGACTTATACTTGCGTATATCAAAGTCCTCAGGTGTAGAAGAGATATCAATAATATTATTGTCTGCAAGGATTCTGATTATGCCTCGTTCCCTTAAAGCTGAAACCTGCATATCACTGGGCATTTTCTTGCTGATCGCAACAGGAAACGTAACAAGAAATCTGGTGTTTTCAGGAAGCGATAGTGTGCAGTCTGTGATCTGTAATATTGTATCGTTCCGTACAATCTCTCCACATTTTGTGCAGTAAGTCTTGCCTATGCGTGCAAAAAGAAGCCGGAGATAGTCATTTATTTCGGTTGCAGTTCCTACGGTGGAGCGGCGATTCTTAACGGGATTCTTTTGCTCGATTGCAATTGCAGGAGGTATGCCCTCTATATGATCTACATCCGGTTTGTCCACCCTTTCAAGGAATTGACGGGCGTATGCAGAAAACGATTCCACATATCTCCTCTGGCCTTCGGCATACAGGGTGTCAAAGGCCAGGCTTGATTTGCCTGAACCACTGACACCGGTTATCACGACCAGTTTACGTAACGGGATTTCTATATTGATATTCTTTAAATTATGTACCCTGATGCCACGGGCAACTATTGATTTCTTCATGTGTGTTTATTGTTTATTCAGATATGCACTTAATGCTTCTTGCCAGGGCCTCATTCGCATTCCGGTACTTGTGGTGAGCTTTTGACAGTTCAGAGTTGAGTTAAGAGGGACTTTTGCAGGACGTTTATATTGGGATGATTTTATAGGGTTAACTTTAATGTTGTAACCCTGTGTTTCAAAAATATATTTTGCCCATTCATAGCGCGAACAATATCCTTCATTGGAGACATGGAAAATACCTTCACATCCCTTCTCAATTAAGATCCACAGGGCTTCGGCCAGGTCAGTAGTGTATGTCGGGGAGCCTGTTTCGTCAGTGACAATGGAGAGTTCTTTTTTGTGCCCTGCCAGTTCAAGCATCTTTTTCACAAAGTTTGCCCCATGATGTCCGAACAACCATGAAGTTCTTACTATCAGAAATGAATTGCAGTAATCCTGGATATTCTTTTCGCCTTCAAGTTTTGTCCTGGCATATTCTGACAATGGATTGGTCTGGTCTCCCTCAACGTATGGCCTCTCACTATTACCATCAAACACAAAGTCAGTGCTGATATGAATAATCCTGGCACCGCATCCTTTTGCTGCAGCAGCTATGTATTTTGGTCCCAGGGCATTAACCTTGAATGCCTTCTCTCTTTCGGTCTCACATTTGTCGACATTTGTATAGGCGGCACAATTTATAATAGTATCCGGTGTATGTCTGGAAATAAAGTCTGATACTTCATCTTCAAGTGTGATATCAAGTTCTTCGTGTGTGGCCTCTATGACTTTTAGATCTCTCTCTTTTCGAAGCAGTTTGATGATATCTGTTCCCAGCATACCGTGTGGTCCGGTAATTAATATTTTCATAATCTGTTTTGAATGTGTTTTATGGAGGTTATATATGGAGAGTTGTGAATTGTCTATCTCAGGTTTCAAACTGTATCCTATACAACTTTTTATATTCACCCTCTTTTTCTATCAGTTCATCATGTGTCCCTGTTTCAACAAGATAACCATCTTTTAAGACTAAGATTCTATCGGCATGGCGTATGGTTGATAAGCGATGTGCAATGACGAAAGTTGTCTTGCCTTCCATTAGATGGTCCAATGCTTCCTGGACAAGCATTTCAGATTCAGAATCCAGAGACGATGTTGCTTCATCTAAAATCAATATAGGTGCATTCTTAAGTATTGCCCTTGCTATTGTTACCCTTTGCCTCTGACCGCCGGAGAGCTTTACGCCCTGTTCTCCCACTAAGGCATCATAACCATCCGGAAGGCTTGTGATGAAATCATGTATATTCGCCGCTTTAGCAGCATCTTCTATCTCTTCTAAACTGGCATCTCTTCGCCCGCACAGAATGTTGTCTTTAAAGCTTCTATTGAACAGAAACGTCTGTTGGCTGACAATTGCAATATGCTCCAGGAGTGAATCACGCTTTATTAAACGGATATCTGTACCGTCGATTTCGATAGCTCCACTGAGAGGATCGTAAAAACGCGGAACAAGGTCCAGCATTGTAGATTTGCCGGCACCGCTCTCTCCCACTATTGCAATTATCTGCCCCTTTTCAACCGTCAGGTTGATGTCCTTGAGTACCGGTATGCTGTCGTATGCGAAGTTTACGTTCTTAAACGAAACGGTTTTCTCTATTTTTTCCAACTCTATGGCATCAGGGTTATCTGTGATTGATGGATGCTGGTCAAGCAACTCGAATACCCGGCTTGCACCAGCTAAGGATTCCTGCAGTTTTGCATAGCTTTTAGCTAATTTTTTTACTGCTGGAAGTATCAAAAATGCAGTTACGGTAACAAATCCTCCAAGTGAACCCGGAGAGATTTTATTGGCTGTAATAACATAGCCGCCGACGATTATGATTGCGGCTAATCCTAATGAATAGATAAACTCAGTAGTACTTGTATTCAGGGCCTTTGCCTTAACCGTCTGCATCATTCTTTTGAAGAACCTTGAATTTAAATTCTTGAATTCTACGATTTCTTCGTCTTCCATCTTAAAGGATTTTACAATCCTTATTCCTGAAAACATTTCTCGCATTGCATCAGTCAGTTCTCCTAAATGCATTAAACTTTTACTTCCATATTTCTTTATTTTGCGGCCAAAAACCAGCACAGGAATAATGACAATCGGGAATAGTACAAATGTAAATAGAGACAGCTTCCAGGTAAAACAAAAGGCCAGTCCTAATCCGCATAACAGACGCATGGGTTGAAGGAGAACACTGTCAAACAGTATCGAAAGCCCGAATTGTGTTGCCGTAATATCATTAGTAAGTCTGGAGATCAGTTCTCCGCTTTTTCTATTTTCAAAATAACTCAGTGATTGTGGGAGTAAATGTTCACATAGATGATTTCGTATATCCATGAGGACACTCCACATGACATGGCTCTTCAGGTATGTTTGCAGGTAACTGAAAGCAAAAATGAATGGAGCCATAATCGCAACAAGAATGCCTATGGCAGTGAAAGAGCTTGTTACTTTCTTTAACGATTCTTCAAATTTTGATATGAATGTTGTATCTTTAATTCTGGTGACAGTTTTTCTGCTTAAACTGCTTAATGCATCCCCTGAATCTTTTTTGCTTTGCAGGCTGTATGCCCCTGACGAAGAATTGATTGTTTCTCCACTTATCAGACGATCTATTACGGGTTTAATTAATGCTAATTGAGCGCCAATGAGCAGTGTGAAAAGTCCCATACAGACCAGGGTTAACACAAACATTTTCCAATGTGGTTTTGCGTATGAAAACAGCCGGGTACATTCTCTTATCGTATTGTTATTTCTGGACATAGGACTTCTCAGTTCGACTTGTTATGTGTCTAGATCCACTTGTAAGGTTTCCAAAATAATGTTATCACACAAAAGGCTTTTGTCAATAGAAAGATTGTGCCTCCTGCAGTAGTTGTCCGATTAGATATTTATTATTGACCTATTCGAAGTTAGATAGATATAATCAATTTTGAGAGTTTAAATCTGATATTCTGTACAACATAAAACTATCCTCAGGAGAGGATAACAATGAGTAACAGCAGGAAAGACCTTCTCTTCGTTCTGCTCTTTCTGCTTAACTCAAGTTTATCTGACAAAGATGATTAATATCAATATCTTACATAGATACTTAGTGAAGGAGTTATTAAGGACATTTATACCGGCACTGTTCTGTCTCGAATTTCTGTTGGTACTTGGGTTTGCAATTCAAATGCTTCATAAAGGACTTGATGTGCCAAGTCTCTTTTCTGTTCTTCCTTACATGGCCTTATATACAATCCCGCATGCTTTACCTGCTTCATTACTTACCTCTACGGTTATGACTTATGGAAGGCTGAGTGCTGACAATGAGATTACTGCAATCAAAACAGCTGGCATGCATCTTCACCACATAGTGACACCGGTAATCGTTACAGGAGTAATCTTCAGCATAATAACCTTATATCTAAATGCCGAAGTATTACCCCGGTCGTATTTTAAAGTGAGAGAACTTCAGGAGAAAGCAGTCAAACGAGTTCTTGCTACACACTTTATAACAGCTAAAAAGAAGATTGATTTTCATCCATATCAAATTTACATCACCAGCATTGAAGATGGCATTTATAGGGACATTGCAGTCTTTGAGTATGCTGACGACTATATAGTTAATATATTGTTAGCCGAGGAAGGTGAAATAGAAGTAGGTGCGTCTGGTAGCAGGATTTTGCTGACATTAAGGCGTGGTGAATTTATTAGGCCTGATATTAAAAACAAAATAGATACTCCTAAAATGGGGAATTTTGAGGAAGCCGTGTTTGAGATTCCATTAAGGCAGAGATTGAGGCATAAAGCGCTTAAATATGCAACGCTAACAAGTCTTATTGCACAAAGAGGAGAAATTGAAGATAAATTAAGTGGTTCAGAGGAACAGTTCAAAGATCCGGAAAAAACTGTCAAGACCACTTGGAGAGAAGTTTCAGCTATGGATGCAGAACTTAGTGCGTATAGAACGAAAGTGCGAAAAGCTGAAGTAGAATTAAAGAAGTCAAAAGCGAAAATACCAAAGCAGGAGGGGGCGATAAAACGTGCAAAGTTTGATATCAGTGTCTTTGAAAACTACATAAATGTGGCGCGGAGTAATATCAGTAAGTTAAAACTGGAAAGAGAGATTGAAGAAGACACGAGAATACTGGGGTTTGATCTTAGGGGTGAGGAGGAATTTAAGAAAAATGTTTCGTTGATTGGAAAGATAATAGAGAAAGAAAAACGAAGAATCAAGAAAGCAAAGAGAAAGATGTCGATAGCGGAGAGAGCGATAGAAAATGAAAATAAGAAGATTGAGGATACAGGGTTAGCTATAAAAGAATTTCTCCGTAGCGAAGAAGCTTTGAGAAAAGAACGCCTGGTACTTATTGAGCGTGTTGGAGTAGCAGAAAATCAGAAGATGAGTCGTGAGCTGTCAATAAACATTCACAAGAGACTTTCACCTTCTCTTGCCAGCCTTTCGTTTATTTTGATAGGTATTCCATTGGGTATAATGACAAGAAGCAATAATATGCTTATTAGTTTAGGGATTAGTTTTATATTAATACTTTTCATTTACTACCCCTTGGTTGCAACAGGATTAATTCTGGCAGATAGTATGAATTTCCCAATTATTCCTTCCGTCTGGGCTGCAAATGCTGTTAATCTTATTCTCGGTATTTACCTGTTTAGTAGGATACTTAATAAGTAATGTCTATAATGCCGCAACGCTTAGTCCTCATTATGGAAACGGAGCAGAATTTCACGTCTGTGTAATCCTTAAATCAATGGATGGCCATGTTTCTTTAAAGGTGCTTTTATAGGAACTGGAACATGATAACAAACTTGACTTTTTCATTGAATTAGTTATATTGAAAGTTCAAATTTCTTCCACACTAAAGGTACTGAAATTAGCAAGTTATGAATTTCCAGAATAGGAATCCTGAATAGAAATGTCAAATTATAATGATAGTTATTACAAGCCCGGGTTTGGTGTAACAATAGGAAGTAAGTGGACCAGGGTTATAATGATACTGATAATTGTAAATGTCACTGTTTTTATAATCCAGCTTCTGTTTTCCACTATTAGTTCTCAGTGGGGGGTGCCGACCATGGGGATGTCTCCAGAAGCCGATGGAGTTGTTCATCATGTAAAGATGGGGCCTGACCAATTTACAACTCTTTTCTGGCTCTACCAACCACTTGCTATAGGAAAACTCTGGTTATGGCAGTTCGTAACATACATGTTTCTGCATAGTGTTTCCGATCCCTGGCACATAATATTCAATATGCTTGTTTTATGGATGTTCGGCAGTGAAGTTGAAAAGGCTATGGGTACAAGGAGATTTTTGACCATGTACTTTACGGCAGGTATTTTTGCCGGCATATTTGGCTGTCTGTTCACACCTAACAACCCGATCCTTGGTGCTTCCGGCGCAATCTTTGCCGTCGAGATTGCATTCGCCATGTTTTATCCAAATGCTACTATAATCTTCTTTGTTTTTCCAATAAAGGCAAAATATCTTGTAACGATCTTTGCCGGCATAACGGTGTTTAACTGCCTTATGCCAACCGGTGGTAATGTTGCACATTTCGCTCATCTCGGAGGACTTCTTTATGGTTTTCTGTTTATTCGTTACGAGCCTAGATTTACTAATTTTATCATATCGCGGCAGAATCAACAAAAAGAGAATGAATATAGAAAAGAGGAAGAAGTTAGAAAAGTAGTTGATGCTTTGCTGGATAAGGTTAACCGTACGGGTATGAAGAGTTTGACGAGGAGGGAGAGGAGTTATCTTAAGAATGCAAGCAAAAGGTATAGAAAAATGCGTGATAAATAGCACATCTATACCCACGATTAAATGTGTATCTCTTAGAAATAGAAGGTTAATAATTACATGATCAATATAGGAATAAATGGTGTTTGTGGACGTATGGGATTGAGGATTGCCGGGCTTGTTGCAGAAGATGAAGGCCTGAAATTAGTGACAGCGCTTGAGATGGAAGGTCATCCTGACATGGGAAAGGATTTAAATTCCGTTATCGGCCAGGGGCATGATGGAGTCAAAATATCACATGAGCTTAGCGGCTCACCGGATGTATTCATAGATTTTACCACTCCTGCCTCTACCATGACCAGGCTGAAGTATTGTGTTGATAATGGAGTTGCGGTAGTGATTGGTACTACCGGACTGGATAGTGAACAAAAAGGGGAGATAAATAAAGCATCTGAAAAGATACCGTGCCTTTTTTCTCCCAATATGAGTATTGGCGTAAATTTGCTCTTTAGCCTTACCGAGACAGTGTCAAAGATACTTGGAAATGAATCTGATATTGAAATAATTGAATCGCATCATCGTCTTAAGAAAGATGCTCCGAGTGGGACAGCTTTAAAGCTTGCAGAGAAAATATGCTCTGCGACAAATCGGGAAACGGATGATGTTGTAATCTACGGGCGTAAAGGCCTTACCGGTGAAAGGCCACAAGATCAAATCTGTATACATTCCATACGATCCGGAGACATCGTAGGGGAACATACCATAACTTTCTGCAGTGGCGGCGAACGGCTCGAACTGGTTCATAAAGCACAAACGAGGGACTCTTTTGCTATGGGTGCCATTCGTGCAGCAAAATTCTTGTCCGGAAAACCGCCGGGTTTCTATAGCATGGAAGATGCCCTGAGAGAAATATGCTGAAAATATGCGTATGCCATAATGGCATAGCATGCTTGTAAAAACGGCAGAAACCTCAAAGCCAGAGATAATCAAATTACTATAAGTCGTGCATTCATATGCACATATGATATTTAAGGATTATATGGTATATAGTTTGCGTATTTCAAAACATAGAGTTTTTGTGATTAGGTGAAATTTATTATTTAAGGAGAATTTGATGGAAAAAATCATAGGTATCGATTTGGGAACTACTAACTCTGTAGTGGCTGTAATGGAAGGTGATCAGCCCAAGGTTATAACTAATGCTGAAGGAAACAGGATTACTCCTTCTGTAGTGGCTTTTACTGATAAGGATGAGCGTTTGGTTGGACAACTTGCCAAACGACAGGCGGTTATTAACCCGAAAAATACAATATTTTCTATTAAACGTTTTATGGGCAGGAGACATAACGAAGTTGCACAGGAAGAAAAACTGGTACCATATGCAATCGTTGGCAATCCTGATGAATTAGTAAAGGTAGAAGCAAGGGGAAAGAGTTTTACCCCTCCCGAAGTCTCTGCAATGGTACTTCAAGACCTTAAGAAAACGGCTGAAGATTATCTGGGTACAGAAGTAAAAAAGGCCGTGATTACTGTTCCTGCTTATTTTAATGACAGTCAGAGACAGGCAACGAAGGATGCCGGTACGATAGCCGGTTTAGATGTGGTTCGTATTGTTAATGAGCCGACCGCAGCATCATTAGCATATGGTATTGATAAGAAGAAAAATGAAAAAATAGTCGTTTTTGACCTTGGCGGCGGAACGTTTGATGTTTCAATACTGGAAGTAGGCGAAGGGGTTTTTGAGGTTCTCTCTACGAATGGTAACACACATCTTGGCGGAGACGACATTGATCAGGTACTACTGAACTACATTGCTGACGAGTTTAAGAAAGAGCAGGGCATTGAGCTCAGGCAGGATCACATGGCTTTGCAACGTCTTAAGGAAGCTGCAGAAAAGGCTAAATGCGAACTTTCAACTTCGACAACTGCGGAGATTAATCTGCCTTTTATAACAGCAGACCAGGCAGGACCAAAGCATCTGACTATGAGTTTGACAAGGGCGAAATTTGAACAATTGATAAATCATCTTATCGAGAAGTGCCGCAAACCATGTGAGCTTGCAATGGAAGATGCAAAAGTCAGTTCCGGAGATATAAACGAGATAATACTTGTGGGTGGGACGACAAGGTCGCCTATTGTACAGAAACTGGTAAAAGAGGTTTTCAAGAAAGATCTGAATAAGAGCGTAAACCCGGATGAAGTTGTTGCACTTGGTGCTGCAATTCAAGGCGCCGTTCTTGCCGGTGAAGTTCATGATGTCTTGTTATTGGATGTTACACCGCTTTCGTTGGGAATTGAAACCCTTGGAAATGTTTGTACAGTCCTGATTCCACGAAACACTACAATACCGACAAATAAAAAAGAGATATTTTCAACTGCGGCAGATAATCAAACTGCTGTAGACATACACGTTTTACAGGGCGAACGTCCAATGACTGCCGATAACCGGACACTTGGGCGCTTCCAATTAGCCGGAATCCCTCCGGCCCCAAGAGGTGTTCCGCAGGTTGAGGTTTCTTTTGATATTGATGCAAATGGTATCCTTCATGTTTCGGCTAAAGATCTTGGAACGGGTAAAGAACAATCTATCCAGATACAATCGTCTTCCGGATTATCTGAAGAAGAAATCAAGAATATGCAAAGTGAAGCTGAATCACATGCAGAAGAAGATAAAAGTAAGAGGGAATTAGTAGATGTGTTGAATCAGGCTGATCAGGCAATCTATTCGACTGAGAACACCTTAAAAGAACATGGTGATAAGGTTAGTGAGGAAGAGAAGGCCAATATAGAACAGGCGCTGGAAAAACTTAAGAAGGCGAAAGAGGGAACTAATGTAGAAGAGATCAAGAAGGCAACAGAGGAACTGCAGACAGCTTCCCATAAGCTGGCACAGGCTATGTATGAGGCATCAGCACAGAAGGAGCAGGCCGCAGGTGCGGGTGCAGAAGCTGGTGTAGGAGCAGATGCCGGTGCGGCAACGGAAGGAAGCGAATCTGAAGGAAAGGACTCTAAGAAAGGTAAAGAGGGCGGAGACGTCATTGATGCAGATTATGAGGTAAAGGAGTAAGGTGTTATAGGCTTACCCAACTGTTTACCGGAATTCTTGAAGAACTAATAATGAAAAAGTCGGGATATACCCGGCTTTTTTATTTTATAGATGTAAGCATAGAGAATCGATCTGTAGTTTAGGATGGTTTAAAGAATGATTTTACTCAACTAAAATATTCTTACGAAAGACCTGAACATGAAACTGGACAAGAAAAAGATCATATTTATTGTAGGGATACTGATAAGCATTGTCTGCTCGTGGCTTTTTGCGAGAAAGATTGAGTGGTCTCAGTTGAGTGTGGCACTTAAGGATGCAAAATATATATATATCATACCTACATTAATACTCATCTTTATGAGTCACTATCTCAGGGCGGTTAGATGGTCTGCTTTAATTGCACCCATAAAAAAAGTCTCTGTATTGAATCTGTTCTCTGCAACAATGATTGGTTTTATGGCGAATAGTGTGTTGCCGGCAAGGATTGGAGAGATTATAAGGCCTGTCATGGTTGCAAAGAAAGAGAAGGTCAAGGTAACCGCATCATTTGCTACGGTTGTGATGGAGAGGATCTTTGATATGTTATGCGTTATAGTATTTGCATCACTGCTTTTCTTCTTCCTGCCTGCAGAGACATTACAGGACAAGAGCGTTAGTGTCATTAACCATGTCGAGGCATCAACAGAAGCTGTAAAGGCAGAATATGCTAATGAGGAGAGTGAGGCAGGGGCCACAAATACAATAAAACAATTGAAGAAATGGTCAATTGTGATGGCATTCTTTGGGATACTTGCAATAACGTCACTTTTCTTATTATCATTATACCCCAAGAAGGCGGGTGCAGTTTTTGAGAAACTGCTTTTCCTCTTCCCGCATCATCTAAAGGATAAGCTGGTTAACCTGCTTCATTCATTCATCTCCGGCCTTCAGGTTTTTGACCATAAAACAAAGCTGTTATGGATAGGGGTGCTGTCTCTCATTATATGGTTTCTTAATGCCACGCCTATATACGTATTATGCTATGCCTTTGATATCAAATTATCGTTTGCAGGAGCATGTTTCGTAATGGTTTGTCTATGTCTGGCTATAGCACTACCACAGGCACCGGGTTTTATTGGAGTTTTTCACATTGCTGTTCAGAAGACCCTGGTTATATTTGGTGTCGGCTTATCATCTGCACAGAGTTTCGCAATAATACTGTGGGCGCTGAGTGTCATACCTATTACAATAGTCGGACTCCTGTTTCTCTGGAGAGAGGGGGTGAGCTTCGGAGAGATATCGCATTATGATGAAGATGTACCGGAGCAGATGTAGGCAAGACTTATTATCTCCGCCTTACGAGTTTTCTCGCAAAGAATATGCGCATGATGTACAGTATTATTACCCCTGCCGCAAAACCTCCTATATGTGCCCACCATGCAACACCGGCACCTGAAGTTGATGCCGTGATAGTTGCTGCACCATTGAAGAATTGAATAACAAACCAGAAACCGAGGACGACTATTGCCGGAAGTTCCATTACCTGTATGAAAACAAACAGAGGTACTATGGTGACAACCCTTGCACGTGGAAACGTTATCATATACGCCCCAAGCACACCTGCAATTGCTCCGCTGGCACCTACACATGGAACTTTTGATTGGATATTAAAGAAGACGTGAACGGATGAAGCGATAATTCCGCAGAGTAAATAAAAGGCAATAAATCTGAAGTGACCCAGTTTATCTTCAATATTATCACCGAATATCCAGAGAAACCACATGTTGCCGATAAGGTGAATAAACCCTCCGTGCAAAAACATTGATGAAATGAACGGAAAAAATGTATTTATAAATGTTAAGTCAGAAGCCTGGGAATAGTAACTGACTTTAAGTGGTACTACACCGAATCTCATTATAAATTCGCCTAAACCTGATCCCAGGGAAAGTTCATACAGGAATATGAGAACGTTTATGACAATAATCCCTATTGTAACGTAGGGAAATGTACCTGATGGATTTCTGTCTCTTATTGGTATCATTATCGTTCTTTAATATTATAATAGGCCAAAGACTCATCTCCGTCTCTCCAGACTCAGCTGTTTATCTCAGACTGGCCATTATCTTGTTGTAAGGGAAATGTCTGCCCGGGCATGCCGTTTTACGAAAGGTTCTATGCATTATGACTTGGTTTCTGGGTATGTTGCAGCGTTCCTGAAGATAATTAATTAAATACGTTAGGGACGAAATCTGTGAGCTTGTCGGATAGCCCTCTTCAAAATTACCAATTAAGCAGATTCCCACGCCATGTTTGTTATATTCATCTTTGCCGGCGTGTGCACCGTCTATCTGGGTATCCCATCTATTTCCAACCTCTATCTGGCCGTCTCTTGAGCCGTTTCCGTTTCCTATTAAGAAATGGTAACCCAGGCCGTTTACCCATCCCTTCTCATCTCTGTGATACTTGCCTATCGAAGCGGCATTTCCTGAATCAGAAGCGCTGTGATGTATGACAACATATTTCCATGGCCTTAATTTGAATTTATTTAATTCACTCATGATAGATTTCGGAATAACTATTTCGGTTTTTGGTTTTTTAGGT
>Ga0187827_10006650_pt1 | contig 13132 bp, 15 predicted proteins | sample ETNtaG_39_FD_167969 | JGI IMG/M metagenome (GOLD analysis project Ga0187827, IMG submission 167969) | Marine microbial and viral communities from oxygen minimum zone, Eastern Pacific Ocean - ETNP2014_SV_150_PacBio MetaG (Illumina Assembly) | ecosystem: Environmental > Aquatic > Marine > Hypoxic... | reverse complement strand
TATAAGCCTTGATATTGATCCAAGATTTCAAAAAAAATATCAAAATCTAATTATTGCCCTTAAGAACTCAATTCAAAACATAGAGAATATTACTTCAGTTAATGTTATTTTAACTTCAGAGAAAGTTCCAAAAACAGGTCCTACTATACGATTCAAAATTAACGCAGACAAGATAATCGCTATTGCAAGTGGGAAGGGAGGTGTTGGAAAAACTACATTTGCTGTTAATTACGCGGTTGCTCTCAAAAAAATTGGATACAAAGTTGGAATTTTAGACGCTGATATTTATGGACCAAACGTTCCTCGCATGATGGGAATATCTGATAAACCTCAATTTAACAATAATAACAAACTTATTCCTCTAAAAAATTATGGTGTTAAATGCATGTCTATTGGATTTCTAATCAGTGAAGACACTCCAACCATTTGGAGAGGACCAATGATTATAAAAGCTTTAGAACAAATGTATAGTGGTGTGGAGTGGGGCGAATTGGATTATTTAATTATTGATCTGCCGCCTGGTACAGGAGATGTTCAGTTAACTTTAGCTCAAAATTCACACTTAAGTGGCTCTATAATTATTTCAACACCTCAAGAAGTTGCTCTTATTGATGTACGAAAAGGTATGAATATGTTTAATAAAGTTAATGTACCAATATTGGGCATTGTAGAAAATATGAGTTATTTTATTTGTGACTCATGTAATCAAAGACATGAGATATTCTCAAATGGAAATGTTAAAAAAGAAGCAGAAAAATTTAAAATAGATTTTTTAGGAAAACTTCCAATAAATAAAAACCTTAGAATTCAATCTGATGAAGGCAGACCTGTATGTATTGCTGATTCAAATAATGATATAGCAAATGTTTTTTCTTCCATCGCTCAAGCAGTTCATAAAAAATTAACTAATTAAACATTCATCCTAGCTTTTATCATTGGGTGAGGATCATAATTAATTAATTCAAAATCACTAACTTTATAAGAAAAAATGTTTTTAGATACAAATTGTAATTGAGGCAGCTGCCTTAGATTTCTCTTGAGTTGAATACCTATTTGGTCAAAGTGTTCGTGATAAATATGAAAATCACCTAAAGTATGAATAAATTCATCAACTTTTAAATCACAATCATTTGCAACTAAATGAACAAGCAAACTATAACTTGCAATATTAAATGGAACCCCTAAAAACATATCACAAGAACGTTGATAAAGTTGGCAACTTAATTTTCCATTAGAAATGAAAAATTGCGAAAAAGAATGACATGGAGGTAGTGACATCAAATGCAATTCAGCCGGATTCCATGCAGATAAGATGTGCCTTCTTCCATTAGGATCATTTTTTAAACCATCAATTAGATTTTTTATTTGATCTATGCCCCTAAAGTCCCTCCATTGAACTCCGTATATTCTTCCCACGTCTCCGTCAAATTTTGCCTTATCTTTCCAATATTCTGATTTAGCATTTTGTGTCCATATGGTATTTTTATCTTTAAGATTTCCTCTGTCATCATCATATAAAATTTCTGCTAAACGTCTTTCATCATTTGACCCCTCTAAAAACCATAATAATTCTGATACCACTGACTTCCATGCAAGTTTTTTTGTTGTGAGTGCAGGAAATCCTTTATTAAGATCATAGCGCATTTGGTATCCAAACGCCTTACGAACTTTTCCAGCCCTGCTATCAACATCAATTCCTTTATCTAAACAATGTTTGAGTGCTTGCAAGTATTCTTTCATCTTTTCCAAATCTCAAAATGACATGTTTTATCATTTATAATTTTTTCTTCTAGAGTCATAGTATCTTCAATTTTTGTTAAATTTATTTTTTTATCGCAATCAAATTCTCCATAAATTCTTGTTAAATAGAACTCTTCAACTAATTCAAATAATTGATCTATGATTTTAGGACCGCCAATTATAAATAAGTCTTGTTTTCCATATTTAGTATTTATTAATTTAATTTTTTGAATTAAGTCTCCAGATATATATTCGTCAGCTCCAGGATATTTTGCCTTATCTTGATTTGTTATTAAAACATTAATTCTATTCTTAAGAGGGTTAGGCATAAATGGGTCTACCCATGTTAATCTTCCCATAATAACAACATTGTTTATTGTATATTTTCTAAACCATTTTAAATCATTTGAGTTTTTTGGCCATGGCATACTCCCTCTTCTACTAACGCCTCCATCATCATCAACTGCCATAATTGCTTTAATCATAATTTGGTTTATAATAGCAAAGTTATTTTTACAACTATAGCAATAAATGCTTTGTCCAATAGGTTAAGCGGACCCGGGGGCGGTGCCGGCTCCTCCACAGAACGCCCCTTTTAAGTAAATAATATGTCAGAAAAAAAAATAGGATATGATGACGCTTATTCATTAAAAACACCTGAAGATTCCAAAAAACTATATAAAAAATGGGCGCAAACTTATGATGATGATTTTGCATTAAGTTCAAATTATCTTTCGCCAAAAAAAATTAGTAGTTTTTTTAATAAACATTCAAGAAATACTGATACTCCAATTCTTGATGTTGGTGCTGGAACAGGTTTAGTTGGTGAATTATTATATAAGACAGGTAATAAAAAAATAATTGGAATAGACATATCTTCAGAAATGTTGGAACAGGCAAAATTGAAAGGTTGTTACTCTTCCTTAATAGAGGCAGATATTACAAAAAAAATTCCATTAAAAAATAATTCTATTGGAGCAGTTGTAAGTGCTGGAACTTTTACTCATGGGCATGTAGGAGCAGATGCTTTAGATGAACTTTTACGTATTACAAAACCTGGAGGATTATTTGTTTTATCCGTTAATTCAAAGATATTTATAAAGGGTGGTTTTCAAGAAAAATTTTTAATAATTAAAAACAAAATTTCTTCTCCTATATTTAATGAATTTAATGCTCATGGTGAGCACAAAGATAAAAAATTTAATGAAATAATAATATTTGCATCTATTTTTCGTAAAAAATTTTAATGAGTAACAGCAAAAATGGATTGCCATTCGCTGGAAAAACGAAGAATAGAAACACTTTCAATTAATCTAGAATAAGAAAGGATAAATAGATGTTAAATTTTTTTGCAGAAAATTGGTCTAAAATATTAATTGCCGTATTAATTTTCATAGCATGGGCTGATTTCAGTTATAAGTTGGATAAGATTGAAAAAAATACTAGAATAGAGAAAAAGAAATAATAATTAAATCCATGAGAGAATTTTATAAAGATAAATATAGATTAAAAGGAAAAGCATATACCTATGTGGTGTGTGCTATAATAATCTTCGTCATAGTGTTGTTTTTAATTTATTTATTTTAAAATCTAACGTCAATTTTTTGCAAATCATTCCTTAACAGTCTTTACATACTCAGGAAAATACCCAGATATCACACTCAATTCAAATGAGGGTAAGATTGAAGTGTTAGGTTCTCTTTCCAGCAGAAATTTAAAACTAAATTCAATTAATTCCTTTTTGCTTACTTTTCCATTTGTCAAATTTTGATGTATGTCATCAGTCAGGGTCACATTATGACTTGTTGGGTTTTTTGCGTTTACAGTAACCTGAAATTCTTCATCTGATAATTCTTTAATCAAAATCGTCATAAATTTTAAAGTTCATAGACTCTCCAATTAGTTTTGTTTGAAACTCTGTCGTATAAGGATTTTGCTCTTAAATTATCATTACGAGTTATCCATCTAACCAAACCCCATCCTTTGTCTGTAGAAATTGTTTTTAATTTTGAAATAATTTGTTCACCAATTTTTAAACCCCTAAATTCAGGTGAAACAAACAAATCATCCAAAAAACCAATATCCTTTCCCCTTAGAGGACTTGGCATTCTTCTGTAATGAGCAAAGGCAATTATTTTTTCTTCAAACTCACAAATCAATCCATTTAGTTCGTATTGTTCATCTATCAACCAACTCCATACGGTATTTAATATAGTCTGTGTCATCTCAACTTTATAAAACTCAGCATAACCGTGATAGAGTTTTTGCCAGTCTTCTTTATCATTAAGTTTTATGCTTCTAATAAATGTTGTGTTCATAAGATAATTTATAGCATAGCACGAAGTCACCTTTTAAAAATCAATCAAACGTAATTTTATAATTTAAGGAAAACAAAGGATTCCCGTCGTCATTTACTAGTTGAAAAAAAATTTTGTCAAAACCTTTTTCAATGATCATTTCTCCATCATCAATATGGTATTCTTCAAATACAAATTTAAAAGTTCCGTATTTTTTATCGATAACAATTTCACTATCATCCACATCAAGAACCATTCTAAATTTTTTATATGAAAGTTTATCTTGAAATGTCTCCAGGTATTTGTCAGCAAATACTTCCAACTCATTCATATCATTCGCTAATAAAGAATCAGACATGAAAAATATAAAAAATACCATGCACCATTTCATATTAAAATTACATAATGTTTCTTTAAAGATGAGTGTTGTTTTCATCTAACAACCTGAGTCATTCGTAGTATCATAAGGCATTGTTGTTCTGGCTATGTATTTCAATATTGAGTCCCTTAGTTGAGGGTATGCACTAACTTCTTTTTTGTAAAAAACCTTGTCCCTAAACTCGGCCCTTTTCTGAATAAATTCATCTTTTGTCATATAGGCAATAGTAGCATCTAGTAGATTATCAAATGTGGTACAAACATAGCCTGGCCGTAACTCTTTTTCTATATCCGCCTTATTCCAATCAAATAGTTTGCCGGGCTCTATAAATATTAATTTTTTGTCCAAGTATGTTGCTGTAGTTAAAATGCCAGAAGTATCTCCAACAACTATATCACTAGCTATTAATAAATCATTGCCGCCGCCATCTAAGGAGTTATGATTTTTGATTGTTTTAAAAAGGCTGGTATTTTTTTTTGATAAGATTTTCTTAACCTCTTTGCTTTCAAAATTATTCACCATAACATAATGGAATTTGAGAATCAGATTAAATTTATTCTTTTCAAGAAATTCTGCATATTCTTCAAGTTTTTCGTACTGACCTTTAAATTCATCTGGAAAAAAGCTATCCCCCTCAAATGCATCATGTGTAGGAGCATATAAGACTAGTGGCCAATTAGGGTTTAATCCATAACTTTCTAGCAATTTATATCTAGAGTCATTATCAAGTGTCTTTTTATTGATAAAGGGGGATAATTTTAAATTACCAATAATTTCTAATTGGTTTTTTGAAAAATTAACTTCAGGATAATACTGCCTAAGTCTTTTTTTATGATAATTACCTGGTAAAAAAAAGATGTCGTAGTTAAGATTGTGTGAATTAAGGTAATGATGCTTGTAAGGTACAGAGTGTAATATGGTTGCCTTAGGAGTGGCTGTATGGATTCTAGAGAGTAGTTTAGAAGTATCTGTTAGGTAAAATATTGGATTGTATTTTTTATTTAGCTTTCTAGCTATATCTTGAAAGTAATATTCTATGGTTCTTTCCTTAAAAAAATAATGAAAAATCCTGTTCATAATTTTCTTTATGAGTAGCGGTCTATTTATAAATGGAAACCTAAGATCAATAAGTTTAATTCTATCTCTGTCAACTCCGTAACTTATTAACTCTTTATAAAGTGAATCATAATGGACAACCCATATAACATTAATATTGTTTATTAACAGTCGATCTAACTCTAGTAGCATAGTTGCTGAATCAGCGATAAATATAATATTCATAATTTAACTAGAATGTCTGTAAAGCAGTAGCCCGATATTTAGCAGTGGTAACTCAAATTACTAAAGGGTTGTCATTTTTGTATATTGAAACATTGCGTAATTACACTTCTTATACAAATCTAGCTTTTTCATCAGATCATCCTACCACTGACCACGAGGGATGTTAAGGTTAAACATCTCGTCATTCCTTTCAATAAATGTTATTATTACACCAAATATATACAAAAGATAAGAAATGAAAAAAACTATATTTGTACTATTTCTAAATATTCTTTTATTTTTCAATTTTATTTCATCCAATGCTTATGCTGAAAAACAAGTTTTTCAAATGGTTTTTGTTCCCGCAAGTGAAAAAGGAGATAACAATGATTACATAAATCTAATTAAAATCATCGAAAAACTCTCTGGTTTTTCCATTAAGCCAATCAAAGTAACAGACTACAATGCCGCCGTTGAAGCTATGAGGGCGGGTCGTGCGCAGATCGCTTGGTATGGAGGAAAAACATATATTCAAGCTGCAAAAATTGCTAATGCAGAAGCTTTTGCAGCTGGTGTTCGCAAAGGTCAAACTGATGCTGGATACTACACCTATTTTGTTGTGCCGAAAAATAGCGTCCTTAATACTTTAAAGGATGTTAAAGGAACAACTTTAGCTCTTAACACCATTGGATCAACTAGTGGTGATTTAATTCCGCAGGTTGAATTAATGAAAATGGGTCTTTCGATTAATAACAAAGATCACTTCAATAATGTTTTTTACGCAGGCAGCCACGATGCATGTCTATTAGCTGTCATCAACAATCATGCTGATGTTTGTGGAATGAGTTCACGGAATTTTGAGGCTCGTCTCGAGGATAAAACTTTTAAAGAATCTGATGTAAAGATTATCCATAAATCCAGTAAAGTTCCTCCACCCCCCCTTGCTTATTCTAAAAAATTACCACAAGAAGTACGCAATAAAATTAAGCAGGCAACGCTAGAGGCTCATAAATATGGAAAAATTGGCGGTTATGGTGGTGAAATGTCGCATTATATTGCAGTGTCTGACTTCGATTATGATGCTCTGCGTGAAGTGGATAGCCTACTCAATGCAAATAATTAGAATTTTATCAATAAGTTAGTGTAAAAATTTAATATAAGGCCAACTTTGATATGTTGTTAGAAGTTACTGGACTCAGAAAAACGTTTGAAGATGGAACTCGCGCTTTGCGTGACATTAACTTGACAGCAAAAAAAGGTGAATTCATTGTCATTTTAGGACCTAGTGGCTCCGGTAAAACAACTTTATTACGCTGTATTAATGGTCTTGTCTTGCCTAATGAAGGAACAATTAATTTTGCTGGTCATTCCATTTATTCTAAAGGTCTAGCCAATCTGCGCAAAAAAACTGGTATGATTTTTCAAGATTTCAATTTAGTTGAAAATCTATCCTCTTTAAATAATGTTTTAACCGGCCTACTTGATTCGAGTAATAAATTAATGTCGATTTTTTATATGTTCTCACGAAAACAAAAACTCATTGCTCTAGAATGTCTTGAACGCGTTGGTCTTCTCCATAAAGCTTATATGCGTGTTGATCAACTTTCGGGTGGACAGAAGCAACGTGTTGGTATTGCGCGAGCTATTACAAAAAAACCCTTATTGCTTCTTGCAGATGAGCCAGTTGCAAGTCTTGATCCTTTGATTGCTCATTCAATTATGTCATTGATTAAAAATATTGGACGAGAATATGATATAACAATAATTTGTAACCTCCATCAAGTTGATTTAGCACTGAAATTTTCTGATCGCCTTATTGGGATTGCTGGCGGAAAAATTGTCTTGGATTCCTTAACTAAGAATGTGGACAAAACTTATATAAAAAACATTTATCGTGGTCATAAACGTGGTTTATTTTTCGGAGACAACAATTAATTAACAAAAGCATTATTATGAATTCATCATCACCTTCTTTTCCGCAAACTATGAAAATGGTTGTTGCGCCTGCTAGCGATCACCCAGAGGGGATCGATTTGAATAGTCTTGTTTTGTTTCTTCAGGACAAACTTAATATCTCTATTGATCTTTATCGATGCAGTAATTATGAAGAAGCCATAAATAATCTAACAGATGGGTCTGCACAATTGGGTTGGTTAGGATCTTTAGCTTATAAGGAAGCAGTTGCTAAGGATAATAGTATTGAGGCATTTGCTGTTGGTGTAAGAAAAGGGAGATCTACACCAAATTACAACTCTTTATTTATTGTGCGTCCTGATAGCGAAATCAAAAACCTTGTTGATGTACGAAACACATCGTTAGCACTAAGCGACATCCATTCTACCAGTGGTTACTCTGTTCCAAAGCATGAGCTTTCTGAACTCGGAATTGACATTGACAATGATGCTATGTTTAAAAAAATTATTCGCGTTGATAATCATGACAAGGCTATTCGGGCGGTTTTGAATGGGTTAGTTGATGTTGCTCCTGTTAGCTCTGTTAACCTTGAAGAAATGGTAACTAGCGGCGCTATCAATTCCACAAGCTTTCGAATTATATACCAATCTCCAGATATTCTTGGAGCACCGTTAGTATTCTCTTCAAGCATTGACCAATCTTTGAAAAAGAAATTAAAAGAGTTGGTTTTAGATGCGCATAACCACATTAAAATTGGTGGCTATGGTGGACGTATGAATAGGTATGTTGATCCTGAAGAAAGTCGTATAAACCTACTTGAATCATATCTCCAACCTCAATGGGGTTGGTCTACGTTTGCAGCGATTGCTATTTTTTTCGCTGTCTATACCTTTATTTGGATAGATCTTAAAGTTGATCCTACTCAAATTATCGAAAACTCAGTTTTTTATCTTGGCGATATTTTAGTGCGAATGATGCCACCTGATTTTTCTAATTTTAGCTCCCTAATAATGTCGATGATTGAAACCATTGAAATTGCCATGCTTGGAACTCTTCTCGCCATCATTTTATCAGTGCCAATTGGTCTTTTGTCTGCACGCAACATCGCACCGAATTATCCCATTTATGTGATAGCACGCACGATCACTATTTTTTTTCGAGCGATACCTGAATTCATAATGGCTATGATTTTAGTCATAGCAATAGGTTTTGGCGCTATGCCAGGTGTTATTGCACTCGGTTTTCACACCATGGGATTTTTGGCAAAATTTTATGCTGAAGCAATTGAACATATAAGTAAAGATCCGATGGAGGCTCTAGAATCTATGGGAGCTTCAAAACTTCAAGTAATCGCTTTTGCTCTGGTGCCACAAATTATGGCATCATTTATAGGTAATAATCTTTACATCTTAGATCGTAATATTCGTATGGCTACAATGCTTGGTATCGTTGGAGCAGGCGGAATTGGTTTTGAATTGCAATCATCTTTTCGGATGTTCAATTACCCACGTGTCTCGGCAATCATCATCATAATTTTCATAACGATTTTCATAATAGATAACATATCTTCCTATATTCGATCAAAAGTAATTTAAACCCCAATTATAATTTTCTTGTTTTTTTATTCCTAGGTAATACTAGTTATTTTGCATTATTTTGGTTTACTCTGTTTATTTTATAAATAATGGTTGAAAACACATTAGTAAAATTTAAATTGTTTATTATATCTATAAATTTTAATAACATATTTTATAAATCAACAAAAAAATTAAGAACAACTTAATTATAATTATGGATATGAATAAAATAATTTCAAAAAAAGATTATGAAAATATTAAATTATTATTAAGACCTTTAGTATTTGTACCTATGGCTATTGATTTACTTCATCACGGTCACATAAAAATATTAAAGAAGTCAAGTGAACTTGGTACTGTAATTGTGGGATTAATGACAGATAAGGGTTTAATAAACTATAAAGGGCCTCCTTTAATTAAATATAAATATAGAAAAGAAATAATCAATGAAATTAAAACTGTTGATTATGTAATGCCTTTAAATGGGTTATTATATTTAGAAATATGTGAGATAATTAAGCCAGATTATTTTGTTCATGGTTCTGATTGGAGAAAGGGTCCTCAAAATAAAATAAGGATTAAATTAATCAACAGTATTAGTAAGTGGGGCGGGAAGGTTAAAGAGTTCAAATATACTAAAAATATTTCCTCAACAATTTTAAAAGAAAAATATTCAGGAAGCAGGTCTTGAACAATGAATGAAAGACTTGAACAATCTACTACGAAAAGTTTTAGTTCATTTCACAAGGGATATTACCTTCGAAAGATATGTTATTTGTATAGGTTGCATAGAGTTGAAAATCGCAATTTCTTCAAAACGTCGGAATCAGAAATAGAGTTGTAGCATAGAGTTTCAAAAAAAATGTTAAGTGTTAAAAGTCGCGACATAGGGAAATTCGTTTGGGAAACAAAATGCCCCGAATTAAATTATTAAATCTTTCATCTCCTTGGAATGATGAGTAATTTGTTCATATCCATCTTTTGTAATTATAAAGCTATCTCCAACTTGGGCTCTAAAACCCTCAGTACTGGCACCACCGTCTACTGCAAATATCATTCCTGGTTGAAGAACTGTTTTATTGCCTACAATAAGTTGAGGTTCTTCTAAAAAGCTAAAACCAGTTCCTCGACCACATCGGTATGTTGGATAAGGATAGCCTTCGGATTGAATGGTATCGGCGTAAGCTGCATGGACCTCTTCCGCCGTAACACCTGGACGAAGTACATCTAAAGCAGCTTTTTGAGATTTTACTGCAACTTCTTGAGCTTTTATTTGATCTTTATATCGAATTTCTTCAACCCAAAAAACGCGATCAAAGCCTAATTTAAATCTATGAAAATTTGTTGATCCACAATAACAAACAAATACAGGATCTCCTCTTTTAACTAATTTTGTTGATGCACGATGATGTGTTTTAGGCAAATCTTTCCCGGAGGTCATGACAGGTAAGAAATGTATGTTTGGTGACATGCTCGTATTATTCGGATAATGAGTTTTTAAAAGTTCAGCCGCCTTCCTGGTGCCTGCCTGTGATTGCGCGATTGCAATTTCATATTCAGGAACGTTATGTCCTATTGCTTTTTTTGCTCCTTCCATCATGGCCATGGCAACTTCTCCTGCATGTCTTGCAATTATTAACTCTCCGTCTGATTTGATCATGCGGATGTCATTTATTATTGGGGTGATATCTCCCATAGGTTTGCCATTCATTAATTCAGATAAATAAATGCTCACTGGCGCATTTATCTTATATTTCTCGCATGAAATACTTTCATGTTGATTTATAATTTTCGGCAAAAATTCTCTCCACTCACCGCCAATGCCGTCATTCCAAGTCTTTATTTTATCTACAGGAGCATCTTCTGGCACTAAAAGAACGTCCAATAAAGGTGTGATTAACGTACTTTCATCATCTTTTGGCACAAGAAGAATTGTCGGGCGATTAAAATCCATATGAAGGAAATCATGGTATCCGGTAAAGTAATAGAGATTATCATCATCGGTTATAACTGCAAGATCGACATTATTTTCATTCATCTTTTCCCTTAATTTTAGCAAATTATTTTTAAACATTCATCCCTCCTCCATAACTATAGTTTATTTCAACTGTTGTTCCACCAGCTCAGTCCAGTATGATGACCCGATCACTAATAATTCATCGTTAAAATCATAGTTTGAAGCATGCAAAGGGCTTGCGTGAGAGCCCGTTGTTCCATTGCCCATTAAAACAAAGCATCCTGGCTTGGCGGCCGACATGATAGAAAAATCTTCTGAAAACAATCTGGGTTCACAGTCTCCATCGCTGTTTTCCTCCCCCAGTAAAATCACGGCAGCTTTAGTGGCAGATTCTGCTTGTTCGGATTCATTAAGCATCACGGGACAGGTGGTCTTGTAACTCACATCATAAGAAACCCCGTAAGCATCGCATATGCCCTTAACGAGTTGACGCATGTTTTTCTCAATAATTTCATTTGATTTATCAGATAACGCTCTTGCATCCCCTTTTATCAAGCCATTGCCGGGCAGTATGTTTTTTTTTCCGTCCGTAATGAATTCAGTGACGGACACGACGCCCTTTTCAACTGGGTCAAGCTTGCGGGAGACGATGGTTTGTAGCGCGCTGATGATTTGACTGCCAATCATAATCGCGTCCTTGGTCATGTGAGGTTGGGCCGCATGCCCCCCCTTGCCTTCAAATGAGATTTCAAATAAATTCTCACTTGAAGTAATTGTGCCTTTTCTTGTCGCAAAAGTTCCAACTTCCATTCCCGGAATATTATGCATTGCGTACACTTCATCTATGGAAAACTTAGTGAACAATCCCTCGTCAATCATTGTTTTGGCCCCGTAACAATTTTCTTCATCGGGCTGAAATATGAAATACGCAGTTCCATCAAAGTTACCTTGTTCAGCCAAATGCTTTGCGGCCCCTAGCAGCATGGTTGTGTGACCGTCATGGCCGCAAGCATGCATGCGGTTCTTTATTTTGGATTTGTAATCGAATGTATTGGTTTCGTGAATAGGAAGAGCATCCATATCCGCTCTAATGCCTACGCTTTTACTGCTTGAACCTTTTTTTAAAACCCCGACCACACCTGTTCTAGCTATGCCCTCATGAACTTCCAAACCAAAATCTTTCAATAAGGACGCCACTTTTTTTGAGGCGTACTCCTCTTCAAAGCCTATTTGAGGATTCATATGCAAATCCTGTCGCCACTCTGTCAGCTGATTGTGCAAAGCTTTCGTTTTCATTTATTCAGAGAGCATTAAATTCTTCAATTCTGTCGTCAAGAGAAAGAATGTGATTGTAATGATCACGCCAAAATTGTTGGTCTCGTCTTTTTTCGAAATCATTCAGATCAACGCCTTGTTTCTCCACCCATGTGTAATATCCCAAATTAAAAATCCTTTCCTTTTCTTTCTGACTGAGCTCCAAGATGTGGTCGGTTGTAATCCCTTTTAAATATTGACCGTACATTTCAGCGCATGAAGTTTCATCATATGTTCCAGGCGTGCTGATTAAACCGCTCTCAATCTCTCCCATGGATGAATTTAAATTGAACAAGGGTCAGCAATTTCAGGAATTTCAAATAGCCGCCCGTATCCTTTAACGGTTAGAGATACATTAATTCGACGCAAGCAACTCCACATCATTGCCTGATTAGAGCAAATAACTGGTTTATCAGCCTCTTCCTCAATTTCCTGAAGAATGTCGATGGTGCGTATTCCACCGCAACTGATAAAAATTGCGTCTGCTTCAGGTCTGTCGAGTGATAATGCGAATTCCTTTATGTAACCAGGAGTAATGTTGCCCATTACAGAGCCGTCATCAATTTGCATTCCTTGAATATCAAGAACATTAAATCCTTGATTAGTCATAAAGCGATGTTCCAGCTCATTAACCTCGTCGATGTAAGGCGTGGCGACAACAATGGATTTCGCATTTAAGGTGCGGAGTCCGTCG
>Ga0187827_10006648_pt1 | contig 13138 bp, 13 predicted proteins | sample ETNtaG_39_FD_167969 | JGI IMG/M metagenome (GOLD analysis project Ga0187827, IMG submission 167969) | Marine microbial and viral communities from oxygen minimum zone, Eastern Pacific Ocean - ETNP2014_SV_150_PacBio MetaG (Illumina Assembly) | ecosystem: Environmental > Aquatic > Marine > Hypoxic... | reverse complement strand
TTTGAGCTAATTTTCTTTATGTTTTTTTCTAGGTCTTCTCTACTCATATTAATTTATTAATAAACTACCTGTGCCAGAAATGGAATTATTATTTATTGAACCAAGATCATCAAGAATTCTTATATTAAGGTAGGATTCGAACCTACGAATGCCGGCTCCAAAAACCGGCGCCTTGCCGCTTGGCGAGGCCCCAATGATTTTATCTTATATTAAAAACATCTAATTATTGATAGTGTTATTTTCACCAACAAATGACCATAGTTTTGGAAAATTTTCTTTGAGATTCATTTGAGCATTATTGGCATATTCTTGTTTTTCATATGCGGCAAAACAGCAAGAACCGCTTCCTGTCATTTGTGAAAAAATACACTTTTCACTGCTAGATAAATATTTTAGTATTTGATTTATCTCTTCATTTTCCAGAATCGCAATATTTTCAAAGTCATTTCCATAATCATCATCATTAAGTATATTGTTTCTGTGATTAGGAATATTGTCTTCTTGAAGATTCGCACTTATTTTGTCATACATTTTTTTTGTAGAAAAATCAATCCCAGGTTTAACGAGCAAAAAAAAATATTTGGGAAACTCATGTTTAAAGACTTTCTCTCCAATTCCTTCCACAAGAGCGTTTTTTCCAAATAAAAAAACAGGGATATCCGCTCCTAGTTGAGAATAGAATTTATAGTCTTTGTTTATTTTTGATATTTCTAATCTTTCTAATCCTTTTATTAAAGCCGCGGCATTCGATGATGCGGATCCCAACCCCGCCTGTATGGGAATATTTTTTTTAATATTAATTTCCATATTAGTTTTATTGTCTAAATTTAAAAATTTTAATGTTTTTTTGATTATACAATCTTCAAAAAAACCTTGAGTGGGCTTAAAAGTTCCGGAATACTGAATGATCATTGAATTATTTTTCTTAATACAAACTTCATCAAATAAATTAATAAAAGTAATTCCAGATCTTATATTATGATAACCATCTTCTCTCTTATTCAAAATATGAAGAAACAGATTAATCTTTGCCGGCGATTTAATAGTAATTTTATCCAGCATCATGCCTATTTAGTTTTATCAAGATTTTATCAATGATATCATCTTCAGGCCCTGCCAAATCTTTAGCCTGTCTCCACATATACAATGCCTCTCTCCTGCGACCCATAGCAAAATAAATATCACCCAAATGATCAAGTGATATTGCTTCCGCTGGAGCTCTAATTATGACTTCCTCCATAAGTTCAGAGGCGATTTTTAAATTATTTTTTTTGAAGTGCGCCCATGCAAGACTGTCTAAAATGTAATGACTCTTAGGATTTTTCTCATAAGCTTTTTTTAGCATTTTTAATGATTCATTTAGAAAAACATTTTTTTCAATCCAACTATAAGCTAAATAATTTAACACCTGTGGTGATTCAGGATTGATGTCTAGTGATTTAAGAAAATCTTCTTCCGCAGATTCCCAGTTGTTAATTCTTTCATGGCAAATTCCTCTCAAATATAACAATCGCCATCGTTGATCTTCATCTAAATCCTGATTGTTCAAGACTATGGAATAATAGGGAATAGCCCTTTTATACTGTTTGGTTGACTTATATAAATCAGCCAGTGATACAAAAAGATTTTCATTACTTGGATACAAGTCAATTAAAGAAATAAGTTCTTCTTCAGCTTTTTTCGTATTATTTTGATGTTTCTTATTAATAGCGATATTTTTTTGACTTTCTAAAAATAAATTGTGATTCTTGTCAATCATATTATAAAATTTTTCTGCCTTCTCATAATTCTTCATCATTTGATATAATTGAGCAGCAACAAAAAATGACTCATTGAATTTTGGATTAAGATTTAAACTTAGTGATAAATAAAATAAAAGATAGTCAAAGCCCTGCAATTCATTATTATTTGCATTAGATGCTTGAACAATATCCAGCAAAGATTGGGCGATATCATTTTTGCTCTTTTTTATTCGATAATCATCATAAAAAACGTATTTTATTATTGATAACTCCTCTTCTCCATGCTGTTTTTTCAACTCATAAAAAGGTTCACTAATATTATTTAATTTTGCATGCGTTAGATAAACTAACCAAGCATCTTGATTCAAATCATCATTTCGTAAAATTTCTTTTGCAACCTTGGATGCTTTATCAAGTGAATTTGTATTAACATAAGCTAAGAGTTTTTTTGCTAAATCGCTATCATTAAGATTTTCTATATCGCTATTTTCATAGTAAGTATTGGCTTCTTCATAATCAAAAAAAGACATAGCCGAATTTGCAATAAGATATGAAGAAGAAGAAAAAGAATATGCTGTCGAAGAAACAAAGAAAATTACCACGCACTGGATAATAATAGACTGTTTATGCATTTATAAATTTACTTCTTATTTCAAAGGTATTAATAATTAATAACTTTTTGAATATCATGTCAATAAATTCAAATTTCTCTTATCTTTTTTTTTTAAAAGATTCGGGTGTAAATAGCTTTCTGCAAAATTCTCCTAATAAACACTATAAAGCGACCAAAAACGATGCGCCTTTTGATAGGGTTTCTAACTCGAATAATATTCAAAACATTGAATCCCTAAATCAATTAGAGGGATTCATTAAAACATCAGATAATTGTCCTCTAAAAAATCAAGCGCTAAATACCGTCTTCGCAGATGGAAATCCCTCTTCCAAAATAATGCTAATTGGAGAAGCTCCTGGAGCTGAAGAGGATAAATTGGGCAAACCCTTTGTTGGAGCAGCAGGTCAATTGCTCAATAAAATGTTAGCAGCAATAAATTTAGATCGCAATTCTGTTTATATTACTAACATTGTTCCCTGGCGTCCTCCCAATAACCGTGCTCCAAACACGGAAGAAATTTTACAATGCCTTCCATTTATCCAAAAACATATTGAAATTATTCAGCCATCTATATTGGTTCTGTTAGGCGGAACCGCAACAAAGGCAATACTTGCAACAACCCTAGGTATAACTAAAATACGTGGTAAGTGGCATAAATATAACAGTTTAAACATTAAAGTACCTATTCTAACAATAGCAGTGTACCATCCTGCATTTTTATTGCGCTCACCAGGACATAAAAAAGAAGCATGGGAAGATTTACAAAAAATACAAAAAAAAATTACAACTATGAACAATGAAGATATTTAGATTTTTATTATTCATAACTTTTTTTTTGTTTGGTTCCTTCTTTGTAAAAGCTACTGTAATTAATGATGAAATTTCAAAAAAATATAGTCAAATTTTTTCTCAGAAAATCTTAAATGATGCAGACTTTAATAATTATAAAAAAGTATTTGAATACCAAGAAGCTTGTGAATGGAAAAAAGCGAATAAGTATATTCTTGAAATTAAAAACAACATTCTAATGGGTCATGTTTTGGCTCAACGTTATCTCCATCCAAAATGTTATCGCTCAAAATATTTGGAACTGTATAGCTGGCTTAAAAAATATAATGATCATCCGCAAGCAAGAAGAATTTACCGCTTAGCAGTTCGAAGAATGCCCCAGGGGTATAAAAGACCTCCTCAACCTTCAAGAGTCGTTGGCATTGAAAATACAATTTCAGAACCAAAAAAAAATATAAAATATGTAAGCCAAAAAAAACTATCTAAAAACCAAAGAAAAGAAAAAAAGAAATTAATAAACGCAATAAAATCGCGAATCAATAAGGGATGGCCCACAGGAGCCGTTAAATTATTAAAACAACGCGATGTATCAATACTCCTTGATCAAGTCGAGATAGATCAACAAAAAGAACTTATAGCCAAAGGATATTTTTTAGCCGATAAAAATGAATTAGCTATACAGTATGCCAGTGAAGCTTTAGAAAAATCTGCTTTGTATGTTCCCTACGCCGGTTGGACAGCTGGATTATCATCTTGGCGATTAAAAAATTATGAACAAGCGGCAGACTTTTTTTCAAACTTTGCTATTTCTCTTAAAAAGGATGTATGGCACAAAGCATCAGGGAGTTTCTGGGCGGCAAGAGCATATGCAAAATTAAATCAATATGAAGATATTAATTTCTGGTTAAAACGTGCTGCTAATAATCCCAATAGTTTTTATGGTTTTCTTGCTTCACAAATTTTAGGAATAGAAAATCCTATTAATTGGACTCCAACTAAACTAGGCGCTAATGAAAAAATGATTCTTTCTCTGCCAGCTGGAAAAAGAATTCAGGCCTTAATTCAAATTGGTTTATTGAATGAGTTGGAAAATGAAATAATAAAAATTAATTCTGTTATGAATAAAGATGTTGCAATGTGGTCACTTGATATAGCCCAGCATTTTAGTTTAGCTTACACTCAACTAAAAATTGCAGGAAAACTAAAGCAATATAATGTCCTTCTTCCTACAAAATATTATTATCCGAATCCTATCTGGCAGCCACTGAAAGGATTTACATTAGATCCTTCACTATTATATGCCTTCATGCATCAAGAGTCGATGTTCAACTCAACTGCAAAAAGTCACAGAGGGGCAATGGGTTTAATGCAAATAATGCCTGCTACAGCAAAATTTATTTCTTCAAACAGGGAGGTTAAAAGAAATAATTCTAACATATTAAAAATACCTGAGATAAATCTTGATGTGGGACAAGAATATATAGAATATTTGCTTAATTTAAAACTTGTTAATAATAACTTAATATATTTAGCTGCCGCTTATAATGGCGGACCAGGCAATTTAGAAAAATGGTTAGAGAAAAAAAATCATCTAGATGATTCTCTTTTTTTTATGGAAAGCATTCCTTCAAGAGAAACAAGATGGTTTATTGAAAAAGTTCTTACAAAATATTGGATCTACGAAGATAAAATTGGTAATAAATCAAATTCTTTAAGAAAACTAGCTAATGGAGAAAATCCTATTTATTAGTTTGCTATGACAAACATTGACGCTTCAATAAAATTTGTATCAATTAATATCGCTTTATTAACTATTTCTGATTCACGCTCAGAAAATGAAGATGAATCGGGATATTTGCTGAATGAACGAATTACAAATTTTGGTCATACTGTCAAAAAAAGATTGATTGTTAAGGAAGATGTTGGATTAATTAAGCAGACATTTCTTGATCTGTCAAACGATCCTGCAATAGATGCCATTATATCTACAGGGGGAACTGGTTTAACGGGAAGAGACTCAACACCTGAAGCAGTAATGGCAATAGCTGATAAAATAATTGATGGATTTGGAGAACTATTTCGTCAATTAAGCTTTAATAAAATTGCCACATCAACCATTCAATCACGCGCTATTGGAGCTGTGATTAATCATACATACATATTTTGTTTACCAGGCTCTCCTAATGCTTGCAAGGATGGATGGGATGACATTTTACAGTATCAATTAGACATTCGTCATCGCCCCTGCAACTTGATAGAAATTATGCCTCGTTTAAATGAAAAATAAATTTTCAGAAAATTATCAAGATTTAATAAAAATTTATGCTGATATGCATAAAAATGGAACTGATCGGGACGATGCTAAAGATACTTTTGATGGAAAATCACTTAAATACTTTTTTCATCCGATTAAACAAATTATTGATTCAACAAAAAGTCAATCTTTAATAGATTTTGGATGTGGAAAAGCAAAATTTTATTTTAATAAGATTACAATTAAAGAAATTGAATATAAAAATATAATTGAATATTGGAAAATTCAAGATTATTATCTTTATGATCCAGGTGTAGACAAATTTTCAACGTATCCTAGCATTAAAATGGACGGGGTAATTTGCATTGACGTTGTAGAACACATGCCTCCAGAAGACGTTATTAATTTTATTGAAGATATTTTTAAATTTGCAAAAAAATTTGTATTCATTGTAATTGCTTGTTATCCAGCTGGAAAAAAGCTGCCGGATGGTAGGAATGTTCATCTTTCTATTAAAAAACCCGGAGAATGGAAGAAAATTATATCAAAAATAAAAATTAAATATCCTAGCATCTCTCCTTATGTGATTTGTTCAGTCAAAAGAGGGGTGTTTGTTGCGATTTCTTAATTATAAATAATACATATCATGTCCTATCCAAATTTTAATATTGAAAAAAATTTTACCGGAACTGTAATTGGAGTTGATGAAGTTGGACGAGGATCTTTAGCTGGTCCTGTAGTTAGTTGTGCCTGCTTTTTTTTTGATTATTCAATTGATCCATCCCAATTACTTCTTTTGGATGATTCAAAAAAACTTACTTTAAAAAAAAGATGCAAAGCATTTCATAAAGTTTATCAATTAATAAACGATAACAAACTTCGATTTGCACTGGGTTTTGTCAATGTTGCTGAGATTGACAAATTTAATATTTTTGAAGCTACAAGAATTTCAATGAAAAGAGCTGTTCAAAAATTACATTGTGATAAAGCTAATTTAATTATTGATGGTAAAATTGATTTGCAGTTGACTCAGCATAAAAGCAACGGGATCATCAAAGGTGATCAAAAATCATACTCAATTGCTACTGCTTCTGTTATCGCAAAAATGCATAGAGATCGCTATATGCGTTATCTGTCTTTACAGCACCCTCTTTATAATTGGGATAATAATTCTGGTTATGGAACAAAAAAACATATTGAACAAATACACAAAAATGGAATAACAGATTATCATCGTAAAAGTTTTGAACCAATTAAATCACTTATCCATATATAAAGATTCTTACTGTTGATAAGTTGCATTGACCTATTATTATTCATGATTAAAGATTCTTTTTTATGCAAAAGAAAAATCAAATTCTTCAAGGAAACAGTCTCGATATACTAAAAAAAATCCCTGATAATTCTGTTGATCTAGTGTTTGCTGATCCTCCATATAATTTACAACTCAATGATACTTTGTATCGACCAGATCAGACAACTGTGGAGGCTGTGACTAATGATTGGGATAAATTTGATACTTATGCATCATATGATCAATTTAGTTTAATTTGGCTGAAAGAGTGCAAACGTGTTTTGAAAGTTAATGGTGCCCTATGGGTTATAGGAAGTTACCATAATATATTGAGACTAGGATCTTGCATTCAAAACCTTGGATACTGGATACTTAATGATATCATTTGGCACAAAACAAATCCTATGCCTAACTTCAGAGGAACGCGTTTTACCAATGCTCATGAAACATTATTGTGGTGCACAACTTCACGAAGCGCCAAATATACATTCAATTATCAAAATTTAAAGGAGCTAAATGAAGGAAAGCAAATGCGCAGTGATTGGTATATTCCTATTTGCAGTGGCAAAGAACGATTAAGAAAAGATAATAATCAACGATCCCATCCCACGCAAAAGCCGGAAGCTCTGCTTTACAGAATAATTCTCGCATCAACTAATAAAAGTGATCTTATACTTGATCCTTTTTTAGGATCAGGAACAACAGCTGTAGTAGCAAAAAAATTACAAAGAAGTTTTATTGGTATAGAACAAGACCCTGAATACATTGCATTAGCTAGAAAAAGATTAGCTACAACCAAAACTCTAAAAAATAATGTGGTAAATTTAACTAAAAGTAGAAAAGAATTACCCAAAATCCCTTTTGGTGAATTAGTTGAACAAGGAGTGATTCCTCCAGGAGCAGTTCTTACTGATTCCAAGGGGCGCTATGAAGCTATAGTAAAAATTGATGGAAGTGTAAAAATAAATAATCTTTCAGGCTCAATTCACCAAGTGGGTGCGAAAGTGCAAGGCCTGCCAAGCTGTAACGGATGGGATTTTTGGCATATTAAGAATAAAAAAACAAGTCTGCTTCTTGATGAAGTTAGAGGTTATTACAGAAACAAAAAACTGGACCTTAATTAAGTTTTACTACCTCTACAATTTTTTTCATTATAGTCGGCATTCCAATTTGCGCAATATTATTTAATAAGACCCAATCATGATTTGTTATCTTTCTTTTACGTTCTTTTGTAAAATATATATCTATAGCAAGATCAAAGTGGCTAAAGGAATATACAATAGGTTTACACTTGGTAAATTTTTTTTGAAATAAACTAATCGAACTGTCTTTTACTAAAAATTTTTTTTCAGCAACCCATTTATCATTAGGCACTTCTAACATTGATGGCAACATTCCTTTAGGAGAACGCCTGCGAACAAGAATTTCCTCGGAACCATTAATAATAATGTACGCCCTGGTGTATTTTTTCATTTTTGTTTTTTTTGATTTATTTTTTTTTGGAATAACGTTTGTTATTTTTTTTTGATTTGCAAAGCATTCATTTGCAATTATACAAATATCGCACCTTGGATTTCTAGGTACACAAATTATTGATCCATAATCCATAAAAGCCTGGATCAAATTACTGGATTGTTTTTTAGAGGCATAAAATTTTGATAAAGATTTAATTTTTTTATCAATTAAATTAATTGACTGTTTTAATCCATACAGTCTTGCAAGTATGCGCTTGATGTTTGCATCTACAGGCATAACAGATTTATTATACCCAATTCCCAAAATAGCTTTTGCCGTGTAATCCCCTATTCCTGGCAAATCAATCAGATCATTGTAATTGTCAGGAACAATGCTGTTAAATTTAAATGAAATGATCTTCGCTGAATTTAATAAATTTTTTGCCCTTGCATAATATCCTAAACCAGACCAAAATTGTAAAATTTGGTTTTCATTAATCATACTCAATTTTTTTAAATTTGGCCATATTTTTATAAAATCCTTGAATTTTGATATAACGGTATTCACTGTTGTTTGTTGCAGCATAAATTCACTCACTAAAACATAATAAGGATTGGATAATTTTTTTTTATCTAATTTGCGCCATGGGAGTATTCTTTTATTCTTTTTATACCAACCTAGAAGTTTAGATTGGATTGTTAATTCTTTGCTTGTTATTTTAGGCATTACTTATTGCTATCATAATTTGATAATATAATATTGACAGTTTAATGACAAATACTCCCCCTAAAAGTAACCGAAAATACAAACCTATGAAAATCAGTGATTCACTTCGTGGGATTAACCAGAAATTTTTGTATAAATTTGGAAAACTGGACTACGTTATACATGCTAAATGGGCTGAAATTGTTGGTTCTTTCTTTGTTCAGCATTCAGAGCCTCAAAAAATTAGCTCCATACCTCAATCAACCAATGACAAAGGAGAACCTATTTACAGGAAATATCTTCATGTAAATGTTACTCCTTCTGCTGCCGTTGAATTTCAACATTTTCATAATAAAATTGTAGAAAAAATAAATTCGTATTTTGGTTACAAGGCGATAAAAGGAATAAAAATTCACCAACAATTAATAAAACGAGATAACATAATAGCTAAAAAGAACAATGTGAATTTAATAAACATCAAACAAAAAACTCGTGAAATAAAAAATGTAATATCAAAAATTGATGACAAGGATTTAGAACAATCTATTGTCAATTTAGGATTATCTATTACAAACGAAGAAGAAGAATGAAAAAATACGTTTTAAATAATTTACTTACATATTTTTTTAGTTTTTTTCTCATATTTTCATCTCTGGCTTCCGCAGAATCCGTTATTGATGTTGTGGAGGAAGATTTCATTATTGGAGATGAAAATGCCCCTATAACGATAATCGAATACGCGTCCTTATCCTGTAGTCATTGCGCTGATTTTCATATTAATACATTACCAGAACTAATAAACGAATTTGTTGATACGGGAATAGCAAGGATAGTTTTCAGAGATTTTCCATTTAATTATCCTGCGCTCTTAGGCAGTTTGGTGCTAAATTGTGTTCCCGAAGACATTCGATACGAATATTCTAATGCCCTATATCATCTGCAATCTAAATGGGTTTTACGAGAAAATGCAAAAACTACGCAAGAACTGTATAAGATCATGCAAAGTGGGGGTATGACCAAAGAAAGGTTTAATGAATGTATTGATAATGTTGATCTAGAAAACGAAATTCTTCAAGGGTTAATGGCCGCTCAAAGTGAATTTAACATCAAATCAACTCCTTCTTTTCTAGTTAACGGCATATTGATTGAAGGAAACAAGCCAATAAAAGACTTTAGACAAATCATTGATAAAATATTATCAGAACAATAGATGATAAATTTTAAAAAGCTTAAGCTAAAGGGCTTTAAATCATTTGTTGAACCTACAAACATCATAATAGAAAAAGGACTAACTGGCATTGTTGGTCCAAATGGATGTGGCAAATCCAACCTGGTTGAAGCTTTTCGTTTTGTTATGGGAGAATTGTCTCCTAAACAAATGCGCGGAAGTGAGCTTGATGATGTTATTTTCAATGGCACAACTGATCGTCCTGCCTGGGATATTGCTGAAGTTACAATAGATCTTGATAACAGTGAGAGAAAAGCGCCTAGTCTTTTTAATCAGTCTGATGAAATTGAAGTTACAAGACGCATATGGCGTGGCGAGGGATCAGAATACCGTGTGAATGGCAGAGAAGTTAGATTAAAGGATGTGCAACTCCTATTTGCAGACGCCTCCACTGGAGCAAGATCAACATCAATGGTAAGTCAGGGTCGTATAAGCGCTATAATAGTTGCAAAACCTGAACAACGTCGCACACTCTTGGAAGAAGCTGCTGGCATAACAGGATTACATTCAAGAAGACATGAAGCTGAATTACGATTAAACTCAACAGAAAACAATTTGGAACGCGTAAAAGATGTTCTAAAAACACAAGAAGAGCAATTAGAGGTTTTAAAAAAACAATCAAAACAAGCTGAACGTTATAAAAATATCCAAAATTATATAACCAAGGCCAGGGCGGCTGTTTTTTATCAAAAATGGATATTGGAAAAAGAAAAGTTAGAAGAAACTAAAAAAAAATTCAATGAACAAGATAAATTAGTTGTAAATCAAACTCAAACTGTTGCTTCCGTTAATGTGCAACACGAAAATATTTTACAAATATTGCCTAACCTTCGCCTTGAAGAAAATAAAATCGCATCAGAACTGCAAAAAAATTCTATTAATTTGAACAATCAGGAAAAAGAGATTGAGCGTGCTAACGCAGATATCGAAGAAACTCAAATTCGTATTGGACAAATAAAAGATGATATTAGCAGAGAGCAGTTTTTACTAGATGACACTAAGGAAAATCTCACTAGAGTTCGTGATGAAAAATCTTTGTTGGAGAAGGAGCAAGGTGATTTATTCATAGAAAAAAATGATGATCACTACTCAAAACCAAAACCACAAAAAAATAACAACCCAATGATTGATTACTTGGATTTCGAAGATGGATATGAAAAGGCATTAGCATCTGTTTTTTCGGATGAGCTGATGGCCTCAATCAATGAAGAACAATCTTCTTATTGGAAAATATTAGATACAAAGAAATATAAGTCGGTTTTTCCAGAAAATGTAATTCCTTTTTCATCAATTATTAAGGCGCCCGATAATCTCAAAAAACGTCTTGATTTCATTGGACTTATAGAAAACAAAGAAAACATTCATAAATTACAAAATGATTTATCTGACGGCCAAGTGCTTGTTAGTAAAACAGGTGAGATTTGGCGCTGGGACGGTTTTACATCTAAAGGAAAGGAAAATGCTTCAATAAAAACTGTTTTAGAACAATTAAAAAATAGAAGGTTAAAACAATTATCTGCTGAAGAAAAAAAATGGTTGGATATTATGACAACTGCCCAAAAAAGGATTGATGAATTGCATGAACGTCAACGAAATTTAAAAAAAGAACTTGAAAAAATACAATCCATGCCAGAAAATATATCTTTGGAGAAAAAAAATTTAGTAAATTTAATTGATGAAAACAAAAAGGCGCATGAATTAATAGCTAAAAAATTACAAGATGAAGAGACTAAAGCCAATGAAATAAACAAAAAATTAAAACTTGAAGAAGTTAAATTAAATGAGTTGCGTGAAGAAAAAATTCGAATTGAAGGCATCATTGGAACTATTGAAGAAGCAATTAAGCAATTAACCGATCAAGTAAAAGAGCGCTTGGGCATTACTTTAGACGGTTTGTTTGATCTAGCAAAAATTAATCCTAATAAAGCCCATTCTTCTATAGAGGATTTAGAAAAAAAATTAGAGCGTCTTATTGCAGAACAAGAAAGACTCGGGGGGGTAAATTTATTAGCCGAACAAGAAGCAAAAGAATTAGGAGAAAAAGTTGATTCTATTAAAAAAAATCAATCCGATCTACTGGCGGCCATTGCAAAACTAAGAGAAGCAATTGATAAACTCAATACTGAAGGTCGGCAACGTCTCCTAGCTGCTTATGGAGTAGTCAATGAGAATTTCCAGAACTTATTTGTCAAATTATTTGGAGGCGGCAAAGCATATCTAAAATTCACTGATGAAAATGATCCGTTACAAGCAGGGTTGGAAATTTTTGCAAGCCCTCCAGGAAAAAAATTACAACATCTAAGTTTATTATCAGGTGGTGAACAGGCGCTTACGGCGTTATCGCTTTTATTTGCTGTGTTCCTTTCAAATCCTGCGCCCATTTGTGTTTTAGATGAGGTAGACGCTCCACTTGATGACACCAACGTTGACCGTTTTTGTTCATTAGTCGAGGAAATTGCTAAATCATCACAAACAAAATTTCTCATAATCACTCACCATCGCATGACTATGGCACGAGTTAACAGATTGTTTGGTGTAACGATGCCAGAGCATGGCATCTCTCAGCTTGTCTCCGTAGATTTAGAACGTGCGGTTCAATTAAAAGAAAATGAATAGTTCAAAAAAACAACTAGAAAATCTGAAAGAAAAAATTAACCATTTGCAGCAAGATAAAGAAAAGAAATCTGTGCTAAAAAAAAATAGTGGGGCTGGTTTTGGGTTTAAGATAAGTACAGAAATAGTAGCTGCGCTCATTGTAGGAGTGAGCATCGGTTTGCTTGTGGATAATTACTTTAACACCAAACCCTTTGGCCTAATTATTTTTTTCATTCTTGGCGCATTTGCTGGATTTTTAAATGTTTATCGTGTAATGCGTCGCATAGAAAAACAAAAAAATTTTAACATCAAGCATTGATAATGTCATCTACAGGCAAAAAACACAGTCCTCTTGAACAGTTTGAGATTGTTCCTTATATTCATATTGATTCAAAAGGCATTGACATTTCTTTCACAAATTCATCCCTAGCAATGACTATTACTGTAGCAGTAATCACTCTTT
>Ga0187827_10006646_pt1 | contig 13139 bp, 13 predicted proteins | sample ETNtaG_39_FD_167969 | JGI IMG/M metagenome (GOLD analysis project Ga0187827, IMG submission 167969) | Marine microbial and viral communities from oxygen minimum zone, Eastern Pacific Ocean - ETNP2014_SV_150_PacBio MetaG (Illumina Assembly) | ecosystem: Environmental > Aquatic > Marine > Hypoxic... | reverse complement strand
GGGGTTATTGCTTCCCATATTGAATTTGCTGGGTTTATTGAAAGGTATAATATGTCTTATCGTAGGTTTGTTGGTGGGGAGTATAAGGACTTGGGAGACCCGTTGAAAAGACTGAGTGCGACTGAGAGGGTTATGCTACAGAAAAAGATTGATAAGATGCATGATTACTTTATTGAGGCAGTCAAGGAGAACAGAGACTTAGAGGAATGGCAAGTTAAAGAGATTTCTTCAGGAATATTTTATCTTGGTTCTGAGGCTATGGATGTTGGGTTAGTTGATGAGCTTGGTGGAGAGAAGGAAGCTGTTAAGTTTATTGAAACTGAGATTAATATTACTGCAGATATTGCTGAATATATGAGGGAGAGATCATTGTTTGATGTTTTTGCAAGTGCCCTTAATCAAAATTCTTTTTTTGTGGGTAAGGGAATAGGTACAGCATTTTTTGAAAAAACTGAGACAAGCAGTAGATTAGATATTTGGATTTGAGTGTAGGCATAAAATTTATATAACTTTATGGTAGTTGGTTGAGTATGAAAAGGGGTGTGATGATTTTAGTAATGTTTTTGCTAGTTATTGGTCTTGTTTATTCAGTTAATTCTGAGATTTTTGAGGATGATTTGGCGGGAGAGGATTATGTTCCTGGAGAGATTATTGTGAAGTATAAGGAAGAGCCAGCCAAGAAAGGTTTTAGGAGCAGGATGATGGTTAGATCAAAATCTATTGATGAGTTAGATAGGGAATTTAAGGTAAGGAAGAAAGACCAAGTTTTGAAGAAAGACAAAAGGATTCAGAAAATTAAGTTTGCCAATAAGAAAGATATGAAGAGGGCGCTTAGGGAATATAAGAAGAACCCTAATGTGGAATTTGCAGAACCTAATTATATTTTGAGGACGTTTGAACAGGCTGATGACATACATGTGAATCAATGGAATATTCCTAAGATTAATGCAACATTGGCATGGAATATTACAAAAGGGAATGGAACTGTTATTATTGCGGTTGTCGATACTGGTGTTGATTGGAATCACCCTGATCTTGATTTAAGGATATGGAATAATAGTGATGAGGACCCTTATGACGGAGTTGATAATGACGGTAATAATTATGTTGATGATTATAATGGATACGATTTTGTGGATACTTCTTCTGGCTGTGCAGATGGAGAGGATTGTGATGGTAATGAGGATAATAATTCAATGGATTTTCATGGTCATGGAACTCATGTAGCTGGAATTGTGGCTGCTGATACAAATAATGGGGTAGGCGTAGCAGGGGTTTGCTGGAATTGTACTATCATGCCGATAAGGGCAGGGTATAAGGAAGCTGATGGTGATGGGTCCCTAACTGCTGCTGATATATCTCAAGCACTGCATTATGCTGCTGATAATGGGGCTGATATCATTAGTATGAGTTTTGGTGGTGGGGATTCGGCTGTTGTACAGGAAGCAATTGATTATGCTTATAATAAAAGTGTGATACTAATTGCAGCTGCAGGTAATGAGAACACTAATTCTATAACTAATTCATATCCTGCTGCTTATTCGAATGTAATATCTGTTGCGTGGACAACAAGTACTGATACCAAAGCAGGAGGTTCTAATTATGGCTCATGGGTTGATGTTGGTGCTCCAGGTGACAGTATATACAGTACTTATTATGATAATACTTATGCGACTTTATCTGGGACTTCTATGGCTACTCCACATGTTTCTGGAGCTGTTGGTATGCTGTTGTCGTATAACTCAACATTGAACCAATCTGATGTTTTGAGTATTCTTAGAGGGAATTCAGATAATCTTACTGACTTTGGTGCTTCTGGATTAACGATGCCTAGATTAAATATCTATAAGGCATTACTTTCTCTTGATAAGATTGTTCCAAATATTACTTTTGTTAATGCGACTCCAGAAAATAACAGTGTTAGTTTTAATAATTCAGTTTTTGTAAATATTACAAGTACAGAGATTTTGTCTGCTGCATTAGTTGAATGGAACGGGACTAATAACCAGACGATGCAAGGTTCTGGGAAGAATTGGTTCTTTAATGAGACTCAGATTAATTTTGGAAATTATTCTTATAGAGTTTTTGGGAGTGATGCTGCTGGTAATTTTGGAGTTACTGGTGTGAGGTATATCTTTGTAAATGCTTCATGTGTTTCTGCTAAGGACAATATGACTTTGATTTCGAACACTACTTTTTGTAGGGACACTTTTAATTTGGATAGTGGGGTTAATATTGCTGGGAACAACACTGTATTGGACTGTAATCAAAGTATACTTAACGGGAGTGGGGATTTTACTAATTTAAATTCTGTTGGGATTGAGGTTAATCGGAGTGTTGAGAACATTACGATAAAGCGGTGCACAATAGAGAATTTTAGGATTGGGCTTTTGGTGAACTATTCTTCCGATGTGACTGTGAAGAACAATAGTATCTTTAATAATTCTGCTTGGGTTGTTTTGTCTAGTCTGTCTGTAAATTTATCCTATAACTATTGGGGGACTATGAATGGAACATTTATAGATAGGAATCTTTCTGGTTATTTGTATGATCCCTGGTATTTGAACTCAGATTATTTGATTGATTCTGATGGAGACAACGATGGTTATTCTAATATTTCTATGGGGGGAACGGATTGTAATGAGACTAATCCTTTGATTAATCCAGGTGTTAGTGAGAGTTATAATGATATAGATGACAATTGTAATGGCATTATTGATGATGGTGTTGTTTTTGGAAATGCATCCACTGTAAATACTACTTCGTTTTCAGTTTTGAATGTTACTATAGCTAGCTCAACTGATTTCTCACAGATTTTTACAGGTGTTCAGAGTGTTAACCTTAGTAATGGTACAGATACTGTTGTAACGTTTAGTTATAATTTTAGCAAGGCTTTTTTGAATCTGTCTGCTGTTACTGTAGATAAGCAGACATCTAATGATTCTGGATTTGTTGTTGTTAAAGGGATTAATCTTAGTCTTCATAATTTTAATAAGACTGTCTATATGGATCATTTCAATTCAAGTTCTTCAGGAATTTGTATAAGGGATGAGGAGATTAATAATATTTCAGTTATTTCTACTTATTGCAATGAGACTAATGAATATCCTTTGAACTGTACAACTAGTGGTTATAATTCAAGTGGCTATTTGTGTACTTTAGTTGGGAATAAGTTTAAGATTGAAGGTTTGAACCATTCTGGGATCAAAGAAGCATGTACTGATAAGGATAGCGATGGTTATGGTGTTGGTTGTTTGAGTGGAGCAGATTGTAATGACAACAATGCCGGTATAAACCCTTCTGGGACAGAAGTTTGTGGGAATTCAGTCGATGAGAATTGTGATGGCTCTGACACAGCATGTCCTGCATCTTCTAGCGGCGGTAGTGGGGGGGGAGGTGGAGGAGGAGGCGGTGGAGGCGGTGGAGGGGGTAGTAGTTCAACGACTAGTTACGGGAAATTGTGGCCGGTTTTGGTTATTGGTGAGAATGTTATGGAGATAGATAAAGATACTATCAGTATTTCTAAGGTGATTGTTAATGCTAAGAATGAGGTTAAGAATGCTGAGGTTAAGGTTTCTAATTTAGGTAAGGTGAAGCCGAGTGTTATTGAGAAGGACGTTTACGGAGTGGCTTATGAATTTTTAGAGATTAGTAAGAAAAAGATAGTTGATGAAGATATTGAGAATTTGTTAGTTACTTTTAAGGTCGTTAAAACGTGGATTGTTGATAATAATGTTGATGAGGATTCTGTTATTTTGAATATTTATGATGGTGGGTGGAGTAAGTTGGGAACGGAGAAGGTTAATGATATTGGGAAGTTTATTACTTATGAATCAACTGTTGGTGGATTTTCTTATTTTGCGATAACTGGTGAGAAGAAAGCTGAGGAAGAAGGCGTTAATGAATCAATTGCTGAAGAGATTACTGGAGAAGTTGTTGATGAGATAGATAGTGGTGGTGATGTGGGATTTGGATTGTCTCTTGATGTTGTTAGAGACATAGGTGTTATTGTTATTTTAGGTATTTTGTTGTTTATTTTGGTAATTTCGATTGTGTTTTTTAGGAGAACGAATGGAATTAAAAAAAAGAAAGTTTATAAGAATTTTTAGTTATGATGAATCTGGACAGCTTGGTTCAATATTCTCCAACTGGGTTGATGTGGTAACCATGGGATTCTAGTCTTGCATTGAGTGTAGTTATTAAAGCTGATGCTTCAGCTCCATTTTTTACTAGGTAACTTACATCACCAGTGTTACCATCTCTTGCTGGCATCCAAGTATACATGAATAGTCTTAGTCTTGCTTCTGGGAATACTTCATCTACGGCTTCTCTTGTTCTATCTCCTACATCAGTATAAGGAGCTCGTCTTTTTTCTGGATCCTTGAATACTTCATCTACGGCTTCTCTTGTTAAATCTCCAGTAATCTTAAGCCTTGGGACCCACCTAGTATCATCTGGGTTTTTAACTCCGCTTACTATTAGTTCTGCTTCAAGTTGTTTAACCATTTTATCACCATTTATTCTCCAAGAAATCTTGGAGTGTATTGTTATGTTCACCCCTCTAAGTATCAGAAATGGTAGTTAGTATAAAAAGTTTATCTAGAAGGATTGGTATGTTAGAATAAATTAAATAACTTTCCTATAAAGAATATGTAGAATATAATTAGAAGCCATCCTTCCCATTTTGTGATTTCCTTTCCTAAGGTTATGAAGAAGTAAAGGAGTGTTGCTATGACCATTACTGGTAGTGCGAATGTTAAGATGCTTGATGGTATTGTGATGTCTCCAAACAAGACAGCTATGCCCATTACAGCGAAGGAGTTGAATACATTTGAGCCAAGAACATTTCCTAGTGCCATTTCAGTTTGACCTTTTCTTGCTGCGGAGACAGTTACCATTAACTCAGGTAATGATGTTCCCAATGCTACTGCGCTAGCTGCGATTACTTCTGCTCCAATACTGAAGATTTGTGAGAGTTCTATTACAGATTCGACTGTATATTTTGCCCCTATGAATATGAAAATTGAACTGGCTATCAAAATGAGAATTGTTGTCCAGTTTAACTTTTTTTCTTCGAGAACCTTTTCCTCTTTTTTCACCTTGTCACTTATCTCAAAGTCTCTATGCTCTCTTTTTGTTGTGGAGGTGTAGATTAGGTAGAGTATAATACCTGCGATGCTGAGGAGCCCTTCTCCAAAAGTAAAAACTCCATCAAGGAAGGTTAGTGTAAGTAGGAAGGCAGAACCAATTAACATTGGTAAGTCAACGTGAATGAGTTCGAATTCAATTTTGATTACTTTTTTGCTTATGATGGCTGCTATTCCTAGAACGAAGAATATGTTTGCGATGTTTGAACCTACTACATTTCCTGCAACTATTCCTGGTGAACCTTTCATTACTGCGATAATGGATGAGATGAGTTCTGGTAAAGATGTTCCGATTGCGACAATTGTAACTCCTATGATAAATGGAGGGATTTTGAAGAAGAGGCCTATTTTTTCAGCAGAATCGGTAAAGTAATCTGAGGCTTTGATTAATACAATGATGCTTACTAAGAATACTACAATCCATGTTAGTGGGTCAGCCATTTTGTTTTATGCTATTGGCTTTATCAGTAATCTTTATAAACTTTATGGACTTTAGTATTTGAATGATAATTGGTTTAACTGGGGGGATTGGTTCGGGTAAATCCGCTGTTGCAGGAATGTTTGGTAAATATGGTTATAAGATTGTTGATGCAGATAAGGTGGGGCATAAGTTGTTGAATGAAGAAATTGTTAAGAAGAAAGTGATTGGGGAGTTTGGTACAGCTAATCGGGAGAAGTTAGGCAGGATTGTCTTTAATGATACAAGTAAGTTAAGAAAACTGAATAAGATAATGTGGCCATTGATATCTGGTAAGATTAAGACGTTAATAAAAGGTAAAAAAAAAGTAGTAATTGAAGCTGCTGTTTTGATTGAAGCTGGGTGGCATAAATATGTTGATAAAGTTGTTGTAGTTAAGACTAATAAGGAGAATCAAATGAAAAGGCTATTAAAGGTTAAAAGATACTCAAAACAGGTTATAAACAATATAATTAAGGTGCAGACGAGTCAGAGCAAAAGATTAAAATATGCCGACTATATTGTTGATAACAATAAGTCATTAAGTGAATTGAATGGGCAAGTTAAGGGGATTGTAAGTGAGTTAAAATGAAAGCAAAAATTGCAGTTTATCCTGGGTCTTTTGATCCTGTGACTAATGGACATATGGATGTTATTGAGAGGGCTATGAGAATATTTGATAAAGTTGTTGTAGCTGTAGGGGATAATCTTGAGAAAAAATCTTTATTTAGTGTTGATGAAAGAGTAGATATTCTGAAGAAAGTAACCAAAGGGTTGAAGGGTGTTGAAGTTAAAAGTTTTTCTGGTCTTCTTTTAGATTTTGTCAAGAGGGAGAAGGCAAGTGTAATAATCAGAGGTTTACGTGCAGTTTCTGACTTTGAATTTGAGTTTCAGAGGGCTTTGATGAATAGAAAAGTTGACAGTAAGGTTGAAACCATATTTATTATGACAAAAGGAAGCTATTGTTATCTTAATTCTAGTATTGTTAAGGAAATGGCACAGTTTGGTGGATGTGTAACTGAATTGGTACCTAAATTAGTTGAGAAGAAATTGAAAGAGAAGTTTAAATGATTAGTTATTTTGGTTGTTTTTTTAAATTAGACATAATCTATTTTTATCTCCGTCGGTAATTTTATAATACATAAGGATAGATTTATATAATTAAATTTATTCTCTATTCTTATGGATACAAAAAGGAAAGCAAAAGCAAAGCTTCCGACAAAGTATGGGGATTTTGATATTTATTGTTATGAATGCAAGGAAGGGTTCCATGCGGCTTTAGTAAAGGGGGATCCAACTAAGAAAGGCATATTGGTTAGGGTCCATTCTGAATGTCTGACTGGAGATGTTTTTCATTCTCTGAAATGTGATTGTGGGGAACAATTGGATAAGGCTTTGGAGATGATTTCTAAGGAAGGGGGAGTTTTACTTTATCTTCGTCAAGAGGGAAGGGGGATTGGTTTGTTGAATAAGATTAAGGCTTATAATCTGCAAGATGAGGGCTTTGATACCGTTGAGGCGAATGAGAAGTTAGGTTTTAAGGCAGATCTTCGAGATTATACAGTTGGTGCAAATATATTATTGGACATTGGTGTGACTTCGATAAGACTATTGACAAATAATCCTAAGAAGATTGAAGGATTGGAGAAGTATGGGATTAAGATTGCTGAGAGAGTTCCAATAATCATAAAGGCTAATGTGAAGAATAAAGACTATCTAGATACTAAGAAAAAGAAGTTAGGGCATATGATTGATTCTGAAGGGTTTGTTAAGAAGTGATGATTAAGTTTAGAATTTTAATAATGGCATTATTCTTCCAATATCTTCTTCTTTGATTACAAATAAGGTGTCTGTCCAGCAGCTCATTGTTTCTACAATGTTGATATCATTGTCCCAGAACAATGAGTAGAGGTAGTTGATAACTCCTGGCGTAGTTTCTATTTCCTTTGGGCTTCTTAAAGTTATTTCTACTAGGTCTTTGTTTTCTTTAATGATCTTGCTTTTGAATAGTGTTCTTATTTTATCTAGAAATTCTTCAGTTGTGATTAATGTTATGGCATTTGTACCTTCAATTAGGTTGAAGATTTCTGCTTTCTTCTTTATTTCTTTTTCTAATGTTAGAAGGTTATCAAAGTATATGCTTTTTTCAATTACTACAACAATTATTTTATTTTTTATCTCTACTTTGCTTTGTTTAAGTATTTTTAGAACTTTAGATTCTTTTGTTTCGTATGATTTTAATTTGTCTGAATATCTTCTGCAGGCTATTAGTATTGCATCGAAGTTTTTCTTTAGGTCTATGTCTGAATCTTCTGCAATTTGTCTTGAAAGTTTGGAATAATTGATTATTCCTTTTTTCATGCCATCCTTTATACTTGGGTGATTTGAAATATATTGTTCGGTCAGTTTTGTTATATTCATTTTAGCCTCGCTCTTAAAACGTGAACCTTCAGATATCTAGAGTAAACATCGTTTCCTTCTAATACCTCTTTTATTTTAAATGATTGATTTAATTGTTTATTCAGATTTTTTAATGGTGGGACTGCAATGCCAATTTTGTCAAAAGTCATTCTACCATTCCAGTAATCAAATTCTTTTTTTGTTATACTATTTTTATTTTTTAATTCTCTTAAATCTTCTAATAATCTGGAGACATCAGTGAACTCAGTAAGTTTGTTTTTGTAAGCTGGATAAACAAAAGCTGCAGTTGACACATAAAAATCTACGGAAGGATACTTTGATCTAACTATTTTTAGTATTTCTTTCCAGTTTTTTGGCATATTTTTTAGGGAGACGAATGTTCTTGGTAGGAACAGTCCCTCTTTATTAAGTAGTCCTGAGATATTTTTTAATGCTAGTGCTCTTTGTTGATTGTTTAACATGTTTAGTACATTATCTGCTAGAATGAAATCGAATTTCTCACTTATTTTCATTTGTCTCCAATCTTGGGCAACTAACTTCTCTTTTCCTTTGTATGCCATATGTTGTTTTGATAAAATCTTATAATGCGCCTTTGAGGCATCTATTAATGTCACATTAAGCCCGTATTTATGTGCTAAACTTCTATATTCTACTGTACAGCCCAATATGGCCATTTTAATTGCTTTCTTTGGCTTTCTTGAAATTTTGTCTAAGATATATTTCTCAATTATAGCTAACTCTGATATTGAAGGTCTAGCTGGAGGTAGATAAAACTGCCAGTCGTATGCTTTGTTTTTAATCCACGATGTTTTATTACTCATTTTAGTATCTCCTTTGCTTCCTTTAAATTGTAATCAAACCATTTTTTGTTTTTCTTTTCAATTGACAAGCCAATTAGTCCAATTAAGAGGTATAGTCTGTAGAGTTTTTTTCTTTTTTCGAACTTTTTTGAGATAGATCCAAATTTATGGTATCCTTTTAGGAATGTTTTTTCGTGTTCTTTTGAATCTTCGAACATCCACCATAGTGATTTTACGAGGTCTAACTCATTATGGCCTGCTATTGACCACTCAAAATCAATTATGCCTGTTATTTTTTTGGAGTTTGCGAAAATATGCGAACAGTGATAGTCTTTGTGCAATAAGCAAGGTTCTGAATTGATATTTAGAAGGTGTTTTCTTTCTTCAATGTAGTTTAATGATTTCTCTATGAATGATTCTTTTATTTTAGGTGTTTTTGAAAGTTTATTTATTTTTTCACCCAAGTCGAAGAAAACAAAATCTGACCATGTGCTGAATTTTGGAGAGATTTTTGATCTGATAATCCATCCGTAAGATGAGAATTTTATGGAGTGTATTTTTGCAAGCAACGAACCAGATTCCCTTATTAATTCATCGCTGGTTGGAATCTTACAGACTACAGCTGAATTAGGAGGAGTCATCTCTTCACCTACTAATTTTGAAAGGAGGAGATAGTTTTTTGGAAATATTTTTTTTGAGGTGTCGAGACTATGCACAGTAGGCACAGGAATGTTGATTTTATTCGAAATAAGGTTGTAAAGGTATTTTTCTTTTTCTGCTTTCCAACCTTCTTTAGGATATATCTTTAGAACTAGCTCTCTATTTGGGTTGTTTATTTTTATGATGTAGTTTTCGTTGATAATTCCTCCTCTGATTTTGGAAGTTTTTATGACCGTAGATTTAGGGAATACTTTTCTTACTGCTTTAGTTGCTTGTTGATCCGATATCATTCTTGGTTTATTGTGTTATGTCGGAATACCACCATTCTTAAAGATGGTGGTTTATTACGTAAACCACAAATATATTGAGTGGTATTCTGAGCATGCTCAAAAACCATCTTATATGTTGGTGGCATGTTTTACATACCCATGGTTTAGCACGGTGGTTTTTGACATGTCTTATTTTGGACAAACATGTTTATAAATGTTTTGGTTAAGTCAATATATTTATATAGGGTTTTTGTAAGTATAGTTTAAAATGAAAACATACTTACTCGCTATGCTCGTTCGTAGCTTTAATTTTAATATAAATGCAAGGTGATAGATTAAAATGAAACTTATTAAGAATGGGATTTGTGCTGTTGATGGATTTGAGGCTGTTGGCAAGCATATTGGTATTAAGAAGGTTAAGAAAGACTTTGCAGTTATTTATTCTGATAGATTATGCTCTGCTGCAGGGGTGTTTACTTCTAATAAAGTTAAAGGAGCTCCTGTTGTACTGACTCAGAAATATTTGAAAGATGGGAAGGCTCAGGCTATTGTTATTAATAGTGGGATTTCCAATGTGGCTACTGGTAAAAAGGGATATGAAGATGCAGTAAAGATGTCTAAATTAGGGGGGGTGGAGTTGGATGTTGATAATGAGAATGTTTTGGTTGCATCTACTGGTCTAATTGGGGCTTATTTACCCATGGATAAGATTGAGTGGGGGATTAAGGGAGTTAAGGACGAACTTGTGGGAGATGGTTCTGATGCTTCCGAAGCTATATTGACAACTGATAAGGTAGTTAAGGAGATTGCAGTTGATTTTGGTGGTTTTAAGGTGGGGGGCATTGCTAAGGGTTCTGGAATGATTCATCCAAATATGGCTACAATGTTGGGTTTTATTACAACTGATGCTAAGATTAGTGCTGGAAATTTGAAGAAGATGTTGAAGAGGGCTGTTGATAAGTCATTTAATATGGTAAGTGTTGATATGCAGACTAGTACTAGTGATATGGTTTTGATAATGGCTAATGGTAATGCAGGGGAAGTTAGTGAGGGGAAGTTTCAAGATGTTTTAGACTTTGTTTGTTTGGATTTGGCTAAGAAGATTGCAAAGGACGGGGAAGGAGCTACTAAATTAATTGAGGTTAATGTTAAAGGTGGGCCTAGTACCCAAGATGCTAAGAAGATTGCTAAGTCAATAGTCAGTTCTGATTTGTTTAAGTGTGCTGTTTATGGGAATGATCCGAATTGGGGCAGAATAATGTGTGCTATTGGGAATTCAAAGGCAGAGTTTAGCGAGGAGAAGATTGATATTTATTTTAATGGAGTGAAGATTGTTAATGGTGGTGTTGGAGTTGATTTTAAGAAAGAGAAAGTTATAAATAGTCTTAAGAAAGGGGAAGTAAAAGTAATTATTGATTTGAATGAGGGTAGGTTTGAGGCTACTGCTTACGGGTGTGATATGAGTGAAGAGTATGTTAAGATAAATGCCGATTATCATAGTTAAAGGTGAATGAAAATAAATCAATAATTAAAAAACTTAATCAATAAAATAAATTAATGAAAAATAATCAATTAATAATTAAAAATCAATAAAAACGAACCATTAAAAAATAATAAATCAATAGTTGAAAAAAATAAATGAAATAAAACGGTAAAAATAAAGGTAATTTAAATGAAAACTCTAAAGCAAAAGATAACTACTTTGATTGAGGCGCTTCCTTATATTCAGAGATATCATGGGAAGATTGTTGTAATTAAGTATGGTGGGAATGCGATGATTAGGCCTAGTTTGAAGAAGTCTGTCATTACCGATATTGTTCTTTTGAAGCATGTGGGGATTAATCCTATAATTGTTCATGGTGGTGGTCCTGATGTTAATAAGGCTATGGCTAAGGAAGGGATGGGGCCTAAGTTTGTTAAGGGACTTAGAGTAACTGATGAGAAGACGATGAAGATTGTTGAGAAGGTATTTGAGGGGATTAATCAGGAGATGTGTAAGTATATTAAGAAGGCAGGTGGGAAGTCTTTGTGTGTTTCTGGGAGAGATCATAAGCTTATTAGTGTGAAGCAGAAGGATAAGGCTCTTGGTTTTGTTGGAGATATTAAATCAATACATCCTGCTATTATTACTAGTGTGATTAAAGAGAATTATATTCCAGTTGTTTCCCCTATAGGAGTTAGTAGCGATAATGAAGTTTATAACATTAATGCAGACACTGCTGCTTCTGCTCTTGCAATTGCACTTCGGGCTGAGAAATTGACGATATTGACTAATGTTGAGGGCGTATATGATGGCGGAAGTCTTATTTCTCAGTTAACGATAAGGGCTGCAAAGAACAAGATACAGAAGGGAGTAATACGGAAGGGGATGATTCCTAAGGTTGAGGCTTGTGTTGAAGCTGTTAAGAATGGATGTCAGAAGGCCCATTTAATTGATGGTACTATGAAGCATAGTTTGTTGCTTGAGATTTTTACTGATAAGGGAGTAGGTACTGAGATTATTAAGAATGAGAAGAGTAGAGGGTTTTAGTATAGGATAATTCTTTTAGAAGTTTGATCATTAAAAAATACCAATAATTAAATAAATTTTAAGTTAAAATAATAGAATTTTGCTTGATTAATCGTAGAAATCAAAATTTGTTTGCATAATTCTTTGTAGAAGTAATTATTTCTATATGTTTTTCCACAATCTTTAAATAGGAAGACTTACAAGATATGTTAATATTGTTTACATATTATGTATTATGTGTTTACATAGTATGTTATTACCTACATAATATGTAATTAGTGCCTACATGGTATAGTATGGAATTGAAAAAAGAGCTGATTAAGGAGTTATCGAAAGAGGAATTAATAGATGAATTTCTACAGTTTTTGGGTGATAAGTATGGAATTACTGACGAAGATATACTGAGTTCGATAAAGAAGAAGGTTCCGGAGGATACTATTCCTATTGATGTCTTTAAGAATGATAAATTAAGTGCTTTAGAGACGATAAGTAAGTATTTACGTGAGAATTGTGAGTTGACGTTTTCTAAAATTGGTAAGTTGACTAATAGGGACCCTAGGATGATTGGTAGGACTTACTATAATGCTTCTAAGAAATTGTCTTCTCGTTTGGTTAGTAGGGGGTCTAAGTTTCATTTAGGGGTAGAGGTAATACGGAATAGGAAACTGTCGGTTCTTGAGAATATTGTTTCTCATCTGAAGGATAAGCTTAGTTTGAGTTATCATGAGATTGCTGTTTTGTTGAATAGGGATGATAGTACAATCTGGACTGTGTACAACAGGGCTAAGAAAAAGAGGAAGAATGTCAGATCTTGAAAAAAGAATAAGGGGGGTTGAAAGAGAAGAGATGAAGGATTTGACAAAGGTAATGCTATTT
>Ga0187827_10006645_pt1 | contig 13140 bp, 8 predicted proteins | sample ETNtaG_39_FD_167969 | JGI IMG/M metagenome (GOLD analysis project Ga0187827, IMG submission 167969) | Marine microbial and viral communities from oxygen minimum zone, Eastern Pacific Ocean - ETNP2014_SV_150_PacBio MetaG (Illumina Assembly) | ecosystem: Environmental > Aquatic > Marine > Hypoxic... | reverse complement strand
CCCGAGCGGCAAGAGCCTCGATCATAATCGCTCCTTCATTTACCAGAACGCCGCGGGCGAGCTGACCGCCGCCATCTGGCGCGCCGTGCCCATCCAAAGCGGCCTGCCCGCCACACGGCACTATGAGCTGCCTGCAGACTGGGGCAAGGTGAAAGCAAGAGACCTCCTTGGCTTCCCGGTCGATCTGTCGAAGGGCCTTAAGTTCACGGCCCTGCCGTTTTTCATCCAGATGCCGAAGGGCTACAAGCTCGCGCAGCTCTCCCACGATCTCCGCATGCTCCGGGCAGTCGACGGCACCTATCCGGTTTTGCTCGACCTCCATCTCGGCGAGACGGAATCGGTCAAACGGGCCCAATACAAAGCTACGGGAAAAACATCGCACCACATATACGCCGGACAAATCCCCGGCGGCAGCAAATTACGTGAACAGTTCCTCACCGGCATCGAAAACGAGACATTCAGATTTACCACGGAGAAGCCCGGAAACGTGCTCCTGCGCCGTCGCTGGCATTTTGATGGCGAAGGGCAGTCGCTGAGAGTTTCGGTGAACGAAGGCAAAGCCATCGCCTGGGACTTGACCAAAGGCAAGGACAACGCGCAGGGCATCCGCGAATCCACCCTCGTTTTGCGCAACTGCAAAGCCGGTGAAAACACCATCGCCATCACGCACGGAAAAGCCGGCAACAGCTCCGGTTACCGGCTGGAGCCAATGCCGGAAGAGCATCTCTCATTGGATCGCATGGGCATTTTCAACGCCCGGCAATCCACCGGATCGGTTGTGAAAAACGTAAGCGCTGCGGGCACACCATTGCGCCTTCCACCCGATAAAAACGATCCAACTGCAAAGACCACCTACGAACGCGGCCTCGGCGCACACTCGGTATCGTTCCTCGAGTACCCGTTGAACGGGCAGTTCGAATCGTTCGAAGTCACCGTCGGCATCGACGGCAGCACGGAAGGCCGCGGCTCAGCCGTATTCAGAATCTTCGCCGACAGCAAAGAGGTAGCGAATTCAAAAGTGCTCAACGGTTTCAGCAAGCCCCTCACCCTGAAGGTGGACAATCTGGGGGATGTACGCCGTTTGATCCTGAGCGTCCTGGACGCCGGCGATGGCTCAAAGCACGACCTGGCGAACTGGGTTGACGGCAAGCTGTATCTGAGGAAATGAACGTGGCAGGACTACGTGGCGACGGGCTGCCAGATTCGTTCGCAAAAAGTCAATCACGCCCCGAAGGGGCACAAACATATCAGCCCAGGGCAACGCCCTGGGTTATTAGTAGGAATGGTCACCCTTGAGCCCTGAAAGGGCGGCACAGATCGCTGAGAGGCATCATGTTGTGTCGCCCTTTCAGGGCTAGGATTGTCTCTTCTATCTGTTCCCAGGGCGTTGCCCTGGGCTGATATGTTTGTGGCCTTTCAGGCCGGAAATCAGCTGACGTCTACTTTTTACGAACGAATCTGCCAGCCTGTCCGCCCGTCTTGCTCATCGTCTTAATCACGGGCCGCTCCGGGAGCACAATTGGAACTGTCACTTCTGCGCGTGTCGCGAAGATGCTCTACGACGAGGAGACAAGGTCTATTCGTTTTTACTCAATGCACCCACACAGTCTTCCGGGCAGACAGGCTGGTGGCAGCAGCCCGTCGCCACGATAACACATCCGCATATGAGCGATCCCCGCGAACAGTACGACCTCGCGGGTCGCGAACCGTACGTGCTGGATCAACTACTGTCCTGGCTTGAACAGGCACGCACTGAGCCGCCGCCGCAGGATGAGCCGGAGCAGGAGGAAGGCCAGCGCTATCGTCGGTGAGGCGACCGGCTTTCCTACATCCTGGCCTCTTCTTCAGCCACCTTCCTCTGTCCACTTTTCTTCGATGGCGCATTCTCAATCGTCGGCGCAGATTCACCGGCTTCGACCATGCGGCGTATGAGGCGTTCTTTCATGGTGTCCGCCACGATGCGATGTGAGCCCTGCTCGATCAGGTTGCGCAATTCGTAAGGATCGCACTGGAGGTCGTAAAGGTATTGCTCCACGTACACGTCAGAACCGGCGTCCTGGCCACCACTCTTTTCGGGGGCGTCGACACCGTACTTCCAGCGTCTGGTGCGGACCGCTCGGCCGACCTGCGCTTCGCTTATCTGAATGAACGCCTCTTCCGGCCAGTCTTCCGCGGTACCGTTAATCAGCGGCATGATGGAGCGGCCCTGCATTTCGGCGGGTACGTCGATGCCCGCGGCATCCAGCAAAGTCGGAGGAAGATCGATGAGGCTGATCATTTCCTGCAAACGCCCTCCTCCATCGAACCCCGGGCCCTGGAATGCGGTAGGCACTCGCACAGCGCTCTCGTGGCAGGAACGTTTGTATTCGCTGTTGCGCGTTTTGAAATGGCAAGCGTGGTCCGAAGTAAACAGGACGATGGTGTTTTCCAGCAGTCCCAGGCTTTTCAGCGCGTCGTTCAGCCTGCCAAACGCTTCATCGAGTCGCTTGACCATGCCCCAGTAACCGCCCAGATGCTGCTGAGAGGTCCCGCCCAGTGCGGCGAGGTCCGGCGGAGTCCATCGGCCCGCGTATCGTTCGCGGTAACCGTCCGGTGGCGGGTAATCATCCAGGTGGTTCTGGTGATGCGGCTCGATGAACGAGGTAAACAGAAAGAATGGTTCAGCCTGATGCTCAACCACATATCGGATAATCGCATCGTTACATGCATCCACTCGATACCCCGGCAGGTCGACCGGGTTCTGGTCGTTATCGAAGAGCCTGGTCTGGTACGCGTCGGAAGTAAACTCGAGAACGTTCGAAGCAAGCCAGTAGTCGTATCCACCCCGGTCTTCAGGTTCCACTCCGCCCACCTGGCCACGTGCAGCAAGGTGCCACTTTCCAATGTAGGCGGTGGTATAGCCAGCACTCTGGAAATGATGGGCAAGCGTCGGTGTGTCTTTGGGCAAAGGTATCCCGTTTCGGAAGCAGCCGGTCGTCGTCGCATAGAGCCCCGTTTGCAGACACGATCGTGCCGGCCCACACACCGGCTGGCAGGTAATCGAATGCTGCACATGCGTGCCGTTCTGCGCCATCCGATCGAAGTTGGGCGTAAGGTCGAGCGGATTCCCGTGCACCCCGGTGGAATCCCAACGCTGCTGATCGGTAAAGAAGACGATGACGTTTGGCTTGTCGCTGCGATTCTTCGGCATGGTGTGTTCCTGCGTTGATGAAATCAGAGGAGCAGAGGGTAGCCATCGCCTTGGCTAACGTAAAGCATGTGGGATGGCGCGAGGGTGAAATACTCATTACGCATTACGTATTACCCCATCGTTGACACTCCAAAACAGTTTTGCTAGTTTGCCGCCCGAGAATTGACAGGACATTTTCGCCGGCATTGAGGGCGTCTCATCGTGATTCTGTTGAGTCACGTTTGCCGGCTTTTCAACATTTTGAACCCAACTCAAGAGGTCAGGTATGAGTGAAGAATCTGCCGCTCCCGAATCCTACGAACCGCCGCAGGATTTCAAAGACAACGCTTACGTGAAGAGCCGTGAGCAATACCAGGAAATGTACGACCGCTCGATCAACGACCCGGAAGGATTCTGGGGCGAGATCGCGGAGGAGTTTTACTGGCATAAGAAATGGGACAGAATCAACGATTACAACTTCGACCTGAACCAGGGCACCATCAGCATCAGTTGGTTTCTCGGCGGTCAGACCAACGTGTGCTACAACGCGGTGGATCGCCACCTCGAAGATAAAGCTGACCAGGTCGCCCTCCTCTGGGAAGGCAACGAGCCGGGCGAAGAAAAACAGCTCACCTACAAAGAGCTTCATGAGCAGGTCTGCAAGTTTGCCAACGTACTGAAAAGCAAAGGCGTTCAGAAAGGCGATCGCATAGCCATCTACATGCCCATGGTGCTCGAGCTTGCGATAGCCTGCCTTTCGTGCGCCAGAATCGGTGCCATTCACTCGGTCGTGTTCGGCGGCTTTTCTGCAGATTCCCTGGCCGATCGAATCGAAGACTCGACTGCCAAACTCCTGATCACGGCCGACGGCGTTTTCCGCGGTGCGAAGATCATCCCGTTGAAAGATGTCGCGGATGAAGCGTGCGACATTTCAGCCGGGAATGGGCACACCGTTGAAAGCTCCATCGTCTACCAGCGCCTCGGCGATCAAATTGATGTGAAATGGGAAGACGGCCGTGACTGCTGGTGGCACGAAGAAATGGAGACCGCAAGCGCAGACTGCGACGTCGAATGGCTCGACGCCGACGACCCGCTCTACATGCTCTATACCTCGGGCTCGACCGGTAAGCCCAAGGGCGTGCTGCACACGGTCGGTGGCTACATGATCTATACGGCCACCACCTTCAAATACATCTTTGATTACCATCCGGGCGATATCTGGTGGTGCACCGCGGACATCGGCTGGGTGACCGGCCACAGCTATATCGTTTACGGGCCACTTTGCGCGGGCTCGACAAGCCTGATGTTCGAAGGCATCCCGACCTATCCCGACCCGGGACGTTTCTGGCAGGTGGTGGATCGCTACCAGGTCAATCAGGTCTACACCGCTCCGACCGCGATTCGCGCACTCATCAGCCAGGGCGAGGAATTTGTCACAAAGCATCAGCGCACCAGCCTGCGTCTTCTGGGCACGGTCGGCGAGCCGATCAATCCCGAAGCCTGGCGCTGGTATCACCGCATCGTCGGTGACTGCCGCTGTCCCATTGTTGATACGTGGTGGCAGACCGAGACCGGGGGGGTTCTCATTTCCGGGCTGCCCGGGGCATGGCCGCAGAAACCGGGCTCGGCATCGTTGCCGTTCTTCGGGGTCCAGCCTGCGATCTTCGATGAGAACGGGAACGAGCTTGAAGGAGAGGCCGCCGGTTACCTGGTCATCAAAGAACCCTGGCCGAGCATCATGCGTACGGTTTACGGGGATCATGACCGATTCGAAGAAACTTATTTCACCCGCTTCAAGGGAGTCTACTTCACCGGAGACGGTGCACGCCGCGATGCGGACGGCTACTACTGGCTCACCGGCCGCGTAGACGACGTCATCAATATCAGCGGGCACCGCATCGGCTCGGCCGAAGTCGAAAGTGCTCTCGTGTCGCATGCCTCCGTTGCCGAAGCCGCAGTGGTCGGTTTCCCCCACGAGATCAAGGGCGAAGGCATCTACGCCTACGTTACCTTGAATGCCGGCCTCGAATATACCGACGACCTCAAAAAGGAACTCGTCCAGCAGGTGCGCAAGCAAATCGGCCCCATCGCCAGCCCGGACGTCATCCACTGGGCGCCCGGTGTGCCGAAGACCCGCTCCGGCAAAATCATGCGCCGCATCCTGCGAAAGATCGCTGCAGGCGAAGATGACCTCGGCGACATCACCACCCTGGCCGATCCGGCGGTCGTAGATACGCTCATAGAGCTCAAAGGCAAGTAAGACTGGCTGTAAGAAACGTCCCAACTGAAAGAGCCCTTCCAGCATCGCGCTGGAAGGGCTTTTTTCGTTCTGGGATATCGGAGCTGATCGTTCAGCATCCGGCGATCCTGAATTCAGAGGATTCATGCGAATGCCCCTCGGAGTACGCCGGCGTCCCGCTGGCCTTGGTACCTCGGTCGCTGCTCTCCGAGGCCGATGTGAGTTGGCTGAATCCTGGACCTTGAATCCTGAATCCTGAATTCGGCAGTGCGGCCCTGAAACCGCCAATTCCTCCATTTTCGGAAGATTTCTTTCAGAAACAGCTTGCATTCGGCTGGAATATCACTATAAATACACGCTCATTTGTGTGGCTTACACCATCCAAAGTAATGATTCGACTCCAGTCCTGCAACATCATGTCGATAATGAATTCATTCATGCAACATCTTGTGACTGTCCCAATAATGGGCCATTCTATATGCAACCGGTGTGCGCATGAACGCCGCAGATTCATTCGAAATCTAAAGTTCTTTGATATTTCGAGTTATGTGTCTACGGCGAAAAGTGGGTGCACTGAGACCACTATGAATCGTGGTTGGAGCAGGTTGAGGGCGCGTTATTTGCTACCACACAGAATAGTGGCATTCAAGTATGTGCCACTACAGATTGTGACTGCGTCTTTCTCACTTCAATACCTGGAGGATTAGCCCGATGCTTCGTAATTCTCAGGACCGTTTGAAAAGGTCGCTGTCAAAGCCATCCCCCTCACTGGTTTTGGCTGTTTCTGCTTCGGTGGCTGCTATGGTCGCTCTCCCCGTCCTCAGCAGCACCTCATCCGACTCTCAATACCGAAGAGTCGCTACTCGTAAGACGCTGGTGACCGGCTACTGCCCGTGCAAAGTCTGCTGTGGCAAGAGTGCCAACGGGGTCACCAGCACTGGCCGCAATGCTTTCCGATTTACGGGGGTCGCCGCAGACCCGAAAGCCATCCCCTATGGCAATTTTGTCCGGATTCCTGGAGTGGGATTCCGGAAAGTTGATGACACAGGTGGTGCCATGCGCCAATCATGGAGGAAAAAGGGCGTGTATCACCTTGACTTGCGTTTCAGGTCTCATGAAGAGGCCCGGCAATGGGGGCGCAAGTGGATGAAGGTGGACGTTTACAAGCCTCTCTTCTAACTGGCTGAGCTCCTCCGGCTCGGCTGGATGAAGTGGGGTCTATTACCCTCTCTTCTAACCCAGGAGGTTAGAAAATGGACCCACGTCTGATGATGCCGCGCGATGCCGGCCTGTTTGCATCGCAACCCGAGAGGCACCCCACCTCCGGGAATGACTCGAAGGCGGCGGGCTCGCAGCCGGCGCATCGGTCGGGTATCCGACCCTCGCGCCAGCTGCCTCGGAAGCCCGTCACCAAGACCGTTTCGTACCCGCTTGTCTGTGCTTACTGCAATCGACAGGCGGATGGGATTGCTTTCCGAACCAGGCTCCGTGAAGGCCGCTCGACTGCCGAGGCACCCGCCCTCGTCTGCGAGCATTGCCACGAATACCAAGGGGCGCATCCGTTCATGGATTCGTGGAGCCCTTACTGGTCAGCACAGCCGGGCAGCCGTCTGTGTTACCTGGCCTTTGGCCGGATTCAATCCTATTCGAAAGATGAACTGATCCGGCTCTGGAGTCGAAAGCGAACAGAGCTGAATCAATTCAGAAAACCAAGGTGGACGAAGACCCTCTGGCGTATCTGGTACCTTGGCCGGAAGTCTGGGGTCGTCCGAGCGTAGCTCGACAAAGCTCCTCGCCCGACTGGGCGCGACTATGCTCGAAGCTCTAACCTTCATGATGAAGGGCATGCATTCTCCGCGAGTCCCGTGCATGAGTGAGCTTCGAGCACTCCGCAGTGCAACGGCTCAGCCTTTCTTAACCCGGAGGCTGAGCCGATTTTTTTGGGAGCGGAATTCTCTGCCTCAAACTTGAATCGAGCGCGGCAGGTTCTGAATGAATTTAGGCGGGCACTGCGCGGCCAATCCCTCTGAAAAGGCCCAAACTTCACACAGAACTTTGCCGAAAACCTGGCATCGATTGCGAGCGTCAAGCTTTCCCACTCGCGGCGATAATCCTGTCGCTTCAGAGAATCGTTCCATGCGTACCGGACTCTCAGAGATCGGCACGCGTGCCTCGATCTTCTGAACGCAGGCAATAGGGAATTCTTGATGCTCTAAGCATCCTCCAACGTCACTGGTGAATGTCACCAGCTTGTAGAGTACGGAGACCTCGTCGAGCGAAGCTGCCTGGCAAAGGGAAATGTCAAATCCCTGCAGTTTCAACGGCAGACGTCCTGACTGTGCAAGAGGAATGGGTTTTCGAACAATCCTTTGCTGGGGAGGAAAGGACATGAAGAATGGGACAGATTGCCAACCTTTCGGTTAACTGGGACAACCTGACATCCGTCACCCAGGCCAGAAGTAAACAGGCGCAAGCCAATCTGCAGGCAGCCATCTCAAAAGGCAGCCCCGCCAGAAACTACGGCCCGCAATCGCAGGCCAGTACCCAAAACGATGAATCGCATTCGCTCGCCGATGCGACCGTCCACATCCCGCGCTCCGGCTCCGGAGATTATGACGGCACCGCTGCCTTTGATGTCAGCGTTCACGGCCGCAAGCTCCACGCGCTCAATGATAACATCAACGAGCAGAGCCAGTCGCTCCAGCAGGACGCCATTAACGATTCGCCACTGGTAGACGCCTTTATCTATGAAGGGTACCTGGAATCAGAATACGCCGGAAACACCAGGCCCGGCGCCAACAACCTGGCCGACCAGCACCAGGGAAACAACCAGACCAAGAAGTCCATTGCAGCCAGCCGTACTCGCATGATCGAGCTCGGCGGCCACAACGACATCTACCGCAAGGGATCACTGATCGATGTCGCTGACATTCGCAGCCGGACCACCGCGTTCAACGACCAGCGTCAGAATCTCAAGCAGAACGCCATCCTGAATGACCAGGGATACCAGCAGTACGGCATCCTCGGCGCCAGTAACCTTGGCAGCCAGACCGCTGACTCCACGGATGAACTGGTAACGCATTCACTGGTTGAAGTCACCGCGCCGCTGAACGAATACAACGCGGATTCCGCCATCGGCACCGGCACTTTCTTTGGTGGTTTCCAGGACATCACCTCAGAAGGCATTTCCGGCAACTTCCAATTCTCGGAAGGCAGCCAGGTAGCCGTCGATGCCAACTTCAGCGGAGGCAACGGCGAGGCGTTCAACGTCATGCCGCAGGCCCAGTGGAATACACAGAATCAGGACACCCGCAGCACTCTCGAAGTGAACCCCCGTTCCTTCCCGAGCCGTGACACCGCGGTAAGCGCCCTCAATGTGAACGCCACCACAGCCAACGACAACGAACAGATCCAGGTCGGCAGCCAGGTATCCGAAGTCGCCGGATTCGGCGCCGCTTCCAATACCGGCCCGGCCGAGCAGGCGAACGTTCAGAAGTCCATCACCGTGGCTTCCGTCAACTTCGTCTTCTAATCAGAAGAAGTCGCCAGCATAAGCTGCCTCCGCCACTGGTGGAGGCAGCTTTTTTTATGTACTGAGTATCATGGACAAACGTAGCTGCATGCTAGGTCGGGATGAAGCCTGGTCTTTTTACGAAGGAATCTACCAGCATGTAGACTCAGAAAGCCTCCACTGCGAGCTGGCCGCAATTCAACCCCAAGGAAACGCAGATGAACGACATCCCCCCATGGCGCATCGAGGCCGGAGAATGGAATTTCGAAGGAGATCGCTTTGTCGCTCAGCCTCTCGATTCCAAAGGTCAGCCCGCGGCGCTCGCGTTCTGCTCGGCAGTCTGTTCCGCGGGGAACGGAGGATGCCATGAGTTTGAGATCGCATGCGATGTAACCGCGGACGACCCAATTAGTGTGAGCTTTGCCATCGATGAGTTCCAGGTCGGCATCGGAAATGGGAGACTGTTCCTGGCCAGGCAGAATTTCCATGAAGTTCTGCTCCCATTCGAGACTGAAAGTGGACGCACACTTCGCATGGCATTGCACGACGCCGGCCAGGGCGTCACTTTTTCGATTGATGGCACGAAGCTCCTGGATTTCTCACTGAAGCGCCCGCTCTGCTCTGTCGGCCTGATCACCTACACGCGGGCGACTTTCGACAGACTGTCCCTGAAGTTCAGCCGTTCCGCGGAGCCTCCACAGAGGAAGCCGGTCGAGCAATTCCGCTTGAGCTGCGCGGTGGATTTTCTGGACGACATGCGGAAATCGAAATTCACCACAACCATGCTTCGTGAATACATGAAGCGGCTGAAAGAAATGGGCGTCACACGCGTCTACTGGGAAGACGTGCATCTGCTCCGAGAAGATTTTCTTACCGATCCGGAAGTCTTCGCACTCGCAGAGAAAGATCTCACCCGTAATCCGCCGGGCGTCTGGGAGACTATGAAGCAGGGCTGGGACGAATTCGCCGAAGCGACGCAGGCCGCGCATGAAGTCGGCATCGAGATGTTCGCGCTCATCAAGCCTTTCGATTGGCACTACTACGACGTTCACAATGAGGAGGGCAACTGGAACAAGATCCAGCAGTTCCTCTTCAACAACCCGGACAAAGTGATGCAGCGTCGTCCCCCGCCTCCAGACAGCGCGCCAGTTGATGCACCGATAGGGACCATCCGGCTCGTCAGCCGCAGCGATACCCCGCTGCGCATCCGACCTGCAGACATCACCATCTGGGTGAGTGAGGATAACGTGGCTTACCACCGCTATGGTGGGCCAATCAAGATCAACGAGTCGGTCGGATCGAGGCGTTTCACCGATTGGTGGACACAGCAAACCGAGCCCGAACAGCGCGTGAGAATCGTGACCTTCAGCGGCATGACGATCACGGGCCCTCACGTGGCTATTCGTTGCGCAGCCGATACCGGGTCCTTGCTGAATCGTCTTTACCGGCTGGTCGAAGTGGAGGCGTCCGGAGGGCGCCCGATGCCGATCACTTTTGCGACCGAGTTTTCAGGGGGCGAAGGCACGGGCTCGAGCGTCGACCTGTCCTTCCAGTGGGATGTGAACCGCGGCATTCCATCTGCCCGGAGCAGCCGTCGGGACTTCATCGAGGAGTTCAGGGCAATCGATGGTTACGGCGGATGGCTCGGATTCACCAAAGGCGCGCTGCCCGTTCCGAGGCGAAAGTGGGTGCCGCTCTGCCCGGCGTGCCCGGAAGTGCGCGACCTGTTCCTCAGCATCGTGCAGCACGCCATCGATTGCGGTGCCGACGGTATCGATCTGCGGGCGCCGGACGGCCACACCAGATGTCTCGATTGGGCAATGTACGGTTTCAACGCCCCAATGATCGAGGCATACCGAGAGCGTCACGGTGTCGACCCCGCGACAGAGCCGTACGATCGCGCGGCTTTCTGCCGCCTCGCAGGAGAGTTCTACGACCAGTTCGTTGAAGCCGCGTCCCTGCTCTGCCGGGAGAACGGAAAACAGATCCAACATCACATCTTCATCGTCTCAGACATCTCGCCGGAAGAGCGCGGCCCGATGAACATCTACCCCAACTGGCGGCGGTGGATCACCGAAGGCTGGCTCGACGGGGTAACTCTCAAGGAAGTCTCCCCCGGCACATCGTTTTTCAATGAAGTAATGGAAGCCGCCGCAACCGCAGAAATCGAAACGCACTACTGCAAGTTCCTCATGCGCACCATGAACACCAACTGGCACGATCCCAACACTCAGCCGGCCCCCAACGCCGCGGAAACAATCTCCAAAGTGATCCGGAGCGCGAGAGACGCCGGTTGCGACGGCCACATACTCTACGAAGGAGGTGCTTTCTTGAAAGGCACGAGCGACGGCCGCGTCCTCTTCGTGAGCGAACAGGTCTCCTCTGCGATAAGGGAGGCCGCGCAGTCGTAGGACGAATCGGCCAGCCCCGGCTCTGATCAGGACAAGGATCAGGAAACAGAATCGAGCATCGAGCAGCCAGCTTCGAGCCTCGGGCACTGAGACACCGGGGCCTTCTTGAGGACCTTAAATGGGCTTGGCGCACGCTGTTGGCGGCTTCGCGTACAGTCTCTATACTGCCCGCCTCTCGCACCGCAAGAAGCGGTTTTCAAGCGAGTTAACGTGCGCCGGAGTGGCGAAATTGGCAGACGCGCTGGATTCAAAATCCAGTGGGCTTCGGCCCATGTGGGTTCGAGTCCCACCTCCGGTATCGTGACCTGAAGCTGTCTTTATCGACGGTTTCAGGTCTTTGTTTCAGCGGGACATCCCATGCCCGCCGCAAAGCGGCGGCCCACTTACGATACATTGGAGAACACCAAGGATGAGCCAACCGGTAAGCAAGAACATCACTTGGCATCACGGCAACCTTGCCGCCGAAGATCGAGAGAAATTTCTTAACGCAAAGGGCTGCGTCGTCTGGTTCACCGGACTCTCCGCATCCGGCAAATCTACCGTCGCCAGAGAGGTCGAACATGCCCTCGTTGAAAATGGAGTTTTCGCCAGCGTTCTCGACGGCGACAACGTCCGCCACGGGCTGAATAAAGACCTTGGGTTTTCGCCCGAAGACCGCACCGAAAACATCCGCCGCATCGGCGAAGTGGCCAATCTCATGGCCGAAGCCAACATCATCACTCTGACCGCCTTCATCTCGCCTTACAGAGAAGACCGCGATACTGCCCGGGCACTTGTAGCCGAAGGCAGATTCATCGAAGTCCTCTGCGATGCATCGCTCGAAGTGTGCGAAGAGCGCGATCCAAAGGGCCTTTACAAAAAGGCCCGGGCCGGCGAAATCCCTGAGTTCACCGGAATCAGCGCGCCCTACGAAGCTCCGGAAAACCCGGAGATCGTCCTCAACACCGGCGAGCAGACCCTCGAAGAATCCACCCGCGAGGTTCTGGACTATCTCTCAAAGCTCTAGATTCATTTCTCATGGCATCGGCGACCCAAGATACACCCCGGATTACTCAGAATCTGGTGGAACAGTTGGATGCCATCGAAGATGCCAATGCGCTCGTTGATGAGCTGATGAGTCTTTTCGGCGACCGCGCGGCCATCGGCACGAGCGGACAACTCACCGGCTGCGTTCTGGCAGACATGGCCGGCCGGCGCGGGCAACCTTTCAGAGTGTTCGTCATCGACACCCTCAGGCTGCATCCCGAGACTTACATTTTCTGGGATCGCCTGGAGGAACACTACGACATCAAACTCGAACGCTTCAAACCGGACGAAGAAAAGCTCGAGCGCATGCTCAATCAACACGGCGAGTTCCTATTCTTCGACAGCAAGTTCAAGCAGGAACACTGCTGCAACGTCCGAAAGGTCGAGCCGAATCAGCAAGCCATGAGAACCCTCGATGTCTGGATCACCGGCCTCCGTCGCGACCAGTCCGACGAAAGACGAGAGACCCCTCGCATCTCGATCGTTCAGGAAGACGTCCGAGAGATCCTCAAAGTCTGCCCCCTGGTGGATTGGGAAGAGGAACGGATCCGCGACTACATTCGTGAACATGACGTCCCCTACAATCCGCTGTTCGACGTTTCGCTGCACGGCGCCCATTACAAATCGCTCGGTTGCGTCATCTGCACCACGCCAGTGATGCCCCACGAACCACCCCGCGCCGGCCGATGGCGCTGGTTCAACGCGGTCGAAGAAGGCAAAAAGGAATGCGGGCTACACATCTGATATGAACTCAAACGAATTTAGTCCACGTCTGGAAAAGGCG
>Ga0187827_10006643_pt1 | contig 13145 bp, 11 predicted proteins | sample ETNtaG_39_FD_167969 | JGI IMG/M metagenome (GOLD analysis project Ga0187827, IMG submission 167969) | Marine microbial and viral communities from oxygen minimum zone, Eastern Pacific Ocean - ETNP2014_SV_150_PacBio MetaG (Illumina Assembly) | ecosystem: Environmental > Aquatic > Marine > Hypoxic... | reverse complement strand
ACTATAAATGATAATCCACTATTGGAGAAAAAATTTCAAGGGCTTGGAGATGAACTTTCAAATCTAGAATGGGATGTAAAATCCTATTTTATTATGGGAGGTGTTATGCATGATTCTGCTATTTCAGCATGGGGGATAAAAGGGTGGTATGATTATGTTAGACCAATATCTGCAATAAGATATATGGCTGATCTTGGTCAAAGTACTAACGAAAGTCTTTCTAATTATAATTCTAATGGACTTCCATTAATTGATGGATATATTGAAATTGTTAATGAACAAGACCCTCTTGCTGGTGATGAAGATGAGAATTTGGGAAAAATTAAATTATATTCATGGAAGGGTCATGATTTTATTGATAATCCATCTGTGGATCAAGCTGGTGTAGGTTGGATTCTTGCAGAGAACTGGTGGCCATATCAAAGACCTACTTTTGTAACTCCAAACTTTGCTGGATATGTCTCTGGCCATTCTACATATTCTAGAGCTGCTGCTGAGGCATTGACATTATTTACAGGAAGTGAATATTTCCCAGGTGGAATGGGAGAATTTATTGCTAAGGAAAATGAATTTTTAGTATTTGAAGAGGGGCCAAGTCAAGACATTAAATTACAATGGGCTTCTTATCGAGATGCTTCAGATCAATGCAGTCTTTCAAGAATATGGGGAGGTATTCATCCACATCTTGATGATATTCCTGGTCGTCTGATTGGAAGTATAGTAGGAGTAGAAAGTTTTGATTTTGGAGCAGCTTATTTTGAGTCTTCCTTATCAACAATAGATATTGAGTTGCCTAAATTGAAACTTGTTTCAAATCCAATATATCCAGATCAGTCAATTGAGATCATTAATACCACTGGAGATGAAATATTTAAGTTATATAATATTAATGGTCAAGAGATAAAAATTAACACTTTCTACAATCAATATAGGGCATCTATTTTTCACCAAGGATTAAATCCTGGCATATATTTATTAAAATCTAATAGTTTTCATTGGAAAATTTTAGTTAGATAATATTTTTTCTTATTGAATTTTCATCAAGCAATCAAAAGGCTGTACGGAAAATAATTAAAAACTAGCTTCTTACTCAATTTAATATTATTTAAATTTGTCGGCACATTTAAAATGGCCTCGTAGCATAACTGAATAGTGCATCTGATTACGGCTCAGAAGGTTGGGGGTTTGAATCCCTCCGAGGTCACAAAAAGGAATAACTCAAAAGAGTTATTCCTTTTTTTGTTGTTAATTCAAAAAAAATATTCACATTTGCAAAAATTTTAGAAATGGAATTAAATATCAAAGAAATATTCACTGCCTTTATGGTCTTATTTGCAGTTATTGATATAGTTGGAAACATCCCAATTATAATTGATTTGAGATCAAAAGTTGGTCATATCCAAAGTGGAAAAGCATCATTGATTGCAGGGGTAATTATGATAGCATTTTTGTTTGTTGGACAAGAAATTTTGAAATTGATTGGGATTGATGTCAACTCATTTGCTGTAGCAGGTTCATTTGTATTATTTTTTATAGCTCTTGAAATGATTTTGGGTGTCACCATATATAGGGATGACGAAACAAATAAACTTACAGCATCGGTATTTCCATTAGCATTTCCTTTAATAGCTGGTCCTGGAAGTTTAACAACTATTTTATCGATTAAATCTGAATATGCCACTGAAAATATTTTAATCGCTGTGATAGTAAACGTACTTGTTATTTATCTTGTGTTAAAGACTTCTCATAGAATTGAAAAATTCATTGGTAAGAATGGTATTAATATTGTCAGAAAGGTATTTGGAGTAATATTGTTAGCAATTGCAGTTAAATTATTTGCCTCAAATATTAAAGAGTTATTCTAATTACGGTTCTGAAGGTTTATAATTAGATGTGAGATATTTAATTGTCTTTTAGTTTTTTTATATTTACATTCTAATCTTTTATAAAAACCAAAAACATGAAAAAATTTAAATTAATTATAGCTCTTGCAGTAGTATTTGGATTCATTTATTCTTGTAATAATTCTGCTGTACAAAAAATGAGCGATAAAATGGGAGGAGATCAATCAGATCATGTATGTGCTAGTTGTGCTAAATCGTCAGAAGCTAAAGCAACTTTTGAAAATAACTCAAAAACAATGCAAATCTTATTTGATAGTTATGCAAACGAATCAGTTGACTATTCTTATTTTGCTGATGATGTAGTTTTTAGAGGAACTTTATTAGGTTCTGCAGATTCTCTAGGTCTAGATGAAATCAAAGGAATACACAAAGAATTTTTTGCAAAATATGACGTAAAACATATGGCACCATTTAATTATTTACAGGGTGTTAATGCTGAAACTGGTAAAGCTGATGGTTCTGTACGAATGTATTATGCAATGGAAGTAACTAATACAACTAATGATAAATCTGTTGTTGTTCCAATTTATGAATCATTTGATTTTAATAAAGAAGGTAAAGCTACTTTCGTACAATGGTACTGTGATTGGACTGCTTCTTTAGAATCTATAGAATAAATTAGTAAAACATAATTTATAAGTCAGTTATTATTAATTTAGTAACTGACTTTTCTATTAATTATAAACTTTTAAATATGAAAAAAATATTTATAACAATTTTAGCTTTAAGTTCATTTACTCTTTTTAGTCAAAAAAAATTTATTGAGTCTATGAGTTTTAATCAATCTCAGGATATTGATTTTTTTATTAATGTAAAGAATAATACAAAGTTAGGAGAGTATATAACTGCTTCAGGAAATTCTGTAAAATTAGGTGATACGCTAATTATTGGTAATCCAACATCTTCATATGCAACTTCTAATACGTTTGGTGGTGGAAATAAAATAGCATATGGAAGAACCAAAACAAGATTTAGTAAAGAATTTGAATTTATCCAATTAGGTAGGCCAGCTGGGCTGGGAGCCATTATGTCGGGAGGTGAGAAGCCTGCTATGGCTGGAGTTAATTTATCTAAAGAGGTAGTATTGGTTAAAGAAATGAAAACATACCATAAAGGGAGCAAGAAAAAGCCTTTGAATGTTCAAATTGTACTAGGTGAAATAAATGGAAGAGCTTTTGGAATAAATAAATATTTGAGTGTAATGAATACTGAGCTTGCAATTGAAAGCGGAGAAATATTTTTAAAAAATAGAAAAATGACTAGAGAAGAGGCAATTGCAAAATTAAGGGAAGCTAAGGAATTATTAGATTTGGAAATGATGTCTCAGGAAGATTATGATGCTCTAAAAAAGGAGCTTTCTCCTATAATAATGAATAAAAATTAGGTCGGTTATTTTAAATTATTTCTTAATAACTCTTCTAACTTTTTAACTTCACTTAGATAAGTCTCATAAGTTAGCATTAGGCTGGATCTTAGAATAAAATCATAGTGTCTAAATAGATTTAACATATATTTTACTTTATCCTTTTTATTGTCTATATATAATAATTCGTTTGTGTTCATAGGAAACTCACCAGATTTCATTTTACTTACCATTTCCCAATAACTTATCATATCTCTCATATAATATTTATCAAAAGGTTTAAAATTGAAATTATTAATCATTACTGGTTGAATATAATTATACCAATAATGTCTTTCCCTTTCTAGCCTTAATTTTAAGATTTTAATTTGCGCCTTTACTACGGCTATTTGTTTAACTAGTTCCTTGTCTTCAAAATACCTAAGTGATCCAGAATTCACCACTTGCTCTAGATTAGCATCAATGGGTTCGTAATAGTCCCAGCTAAGCATTGCAAAAGCAAAAAGAAAAAACTGATCTTGATTATCAGTTATAATTCCACGATCTTCTATATCATCAACTAACTTTTGTATGTTGATTCTTAACTCTTTTCTTTTTTCTAGGAATGAATTAAATCCTATTGTATCGCTGATTACATCTTCATGCATTCCTATTATAAGTTCTTTAGCTCTACTATTTTCAAGATAATCTTCTCTGAAATTATCAACCATAAATCCAAGAGTAATTGCAGAGAAAAGCAATATAAATTCAATCAAATTACCATTGGTGGAACTTTTCTTACTAAATCTAAAAAAATTATGTATTTTCATAGAATATTATTTAAGGCATATTAAGATATTAAAAATAAAAAAAACAGACATGAAATATATTTTCTTTTTATCTATTTTTTTGGTTTTCTCCTCATGTAACACAAATCAATCTCATTATGGTGAAATAATCACTAGTGAAAATATTGTTGATTATTCTAAGGCAAAAGAGTTAGTACTTGAAGAGGGTAAAATTTCTACAAAAATTGAGGGGACAATTTTAGAGACATGTGCAAAAAAGGGTTGTTGGATTAGATTGAAAGCAGATAATGATACTTTGTTTGTGAGATTCAAGGACTACGGGTTTTTTGTTCCTACTTCTGGAGTTGAAGGAAAAACAGCAATACTTCAAGGCGAGGCGACTTATGAAACATTAGAGGTTGAAGAGGTTAGACATTATGCTGAAGATGCTGGAAAATCAAAAGAGGAAATAGAATTAATAACTCAGCCAGAATATATTTTTTCTTTTACTGCAACTGGTGTAATTATTGAGGATTAGTACTATATCTAATTTTCTATTCTTTCAATATTTTAATGAATTTAATTTTATTTGACTTGATCTCTTTGATTTGTAAAATATAGATTCCATTATCTAATTCAGAAAAATCAATTGTATTTTCTCTTGTTTGTAATATTCTTTTACCATTTAAATCAAATACAATTATATTGATTTCATTAAAATGATTTATGTATAGGATATTTGATACTGGATTTGGAAAATAGTTCAAAATAATTTCATCCTCTTCTATGCTAGAACTTAATGTGTTATTTTCCCATTTCCATATTCCACCAGATAGAGCATCTTGATTAAATCCGCCAGACCATCCAATTTGTTCATTTAGAAAATCAACATATGTGTGCTGCGTTGTATCAATTGGATTCCAATTATACCCACCATCATTGCTAAAAGATGAGCCAGCTCCAGTTGTATAAACTATATCCGTTCCCTCAATGAAACATAAACCATTTGTATAAACAGTGCCTGAAATTGAAACTTGATTCCAAGAAACTCCTGAATTTGTAGATCTGTATACATTTCCTGAATTATCAACTATAATGCCATTATTAGCATCACTAAATGATGTATCTCCATTGACCTCAGCACTACCAAAATCTGATATAGGAGAATCATAAACTAGCCATGTATTGCCTTTGTCAGTTGAATGATAAATTCTTCCTTTATTAGTTGTAAACCAAACACTATCCCCTACAACTTCTATTTGTCTAGTATATCCATATTCTCCATTTATTGGATTAGGAATCCCACTTCCCGGAACTAAATCCCAGTTATCACCTCCGTCATTAGTAACATAGAGTTCAAATTCTCCGTTAATTGGATCCCCTTGAGCAAAACCAATATTTTCATCCCAAAAATAGACAACATTGGCAAATGATGAGCTTGTATTATAATTTGCAGTATCCTGTCTTGTCCATGTAGAGCCACCATCTGTTGTTTGAAAGATTCCTCCAATATCTCCAGTACTTCTTGGAAATGCAACAAGCCATGCTTTGTTATAATCATAAGCATGAATCATAGATATTCCTAGATTTTCATTGGAGATATCAATTACACCATTATTCCATGTTTGGCCACCATCATTAGTTCTTGTAAATTCTTGAATATTTTCCCCTGAACCACTTCCATCATAAGCAGTTCCCCATACTATATTTTCATCTACTATTGAAATATAATTAATACCTCTAGAGGCAGTATTAAATGAACTATTTTGTAATATCCATTCGCCAGATGGCTCAACAAAAATATTAACATAATTTTCTTTAGTTAATGTTTGTTGACTTGTGCTATTTGATATAGTTAAAGTAACATCAAATTCTCCAATTGAGGAGTATGTAATTTCTGGAGGATTTTCACCTTCAAAGTTACTGGGAGATCCCCCTTCAAAAATCCATTCCCAAGTATCTCCTCCAATAGAATAGTTTGAGAAGGTAACTGATTGACCTTCAAAGGCAACTTGAGGAGAAGCTGTGAATGCAGGTATAGGGTCATCAGTAGTTGGCTGTGCACATAAAAGTGCAGCATAAGCGTCAATTCGATTTCCAATATTCTGATTAATCTCTGCACCACTACTTGCTAAACAGTTTAAAATTTGATTTGGTGTAAGCGATGGGTTAACACTTAGCATTAAGCCAGCTAGTCCGGCCGCAAATGGAGTTGCCATAGAGGTTCCACCAAATTTTGCATAACTATTCAAATCATTTGTATATACAGTACTAGTTAATCCCCCATATGAATAGCCTCCTGGTGATGCAATATCAACCCACAAAGGGAAACCAGCATTATAATTTGAAAATGATGATTTTAAATCAGTACTATCAACTGAACCAACTCCTATTACATTATTATAAGCAGCTGGATAATAAGGGGTACTTGTGTTATCGTTTCCCGCAGCGCCAAGAAAAACAATTTCAGGATAACTATTAATTAATTCTTGAACAGCACTTGAAGAATTTTCAGACCCATAAGACATACTAATTACATTTGCACCATTTTCACAAGCCCATTGTACTCCTGCATAACCATAATAGGTAAGACTAGGATTCTGCCCATCTCCAGTAGCTTTAACAGCTATTAATTGTGCATTTCCCCCCAATGATGCTATTCCTAGCGCATTGTTAATTTCTGCAGTAGCTAAGCCTGCACAATGTGTGCCGTGGGACCAAGATGAACTTTGTTGAAAGGTTTGTGGAGGGGTAGCATCATTGTCATTATCAGCAAGATCTATTTGTTTAAAAACATTTAAATCAACATGACTTGTAGCTACTGCATTGTCAACAATAGCTATTTTAATATTTTCATTTCCAATACTAATATCCCATGCATCTTCAGAATTTACCAATGTATGATACCATTTGTTTGTGCCATTATGAAAACTGTCATTTGGAACAAAAGTATTTTTGTATATAGGTTCTTTTTCGGCATATTTAACAATCTCGAGATTGTTTAATTTTTTAATTAGCACATCAATTGCCTCATGTTCTAAAAAAACAACTCTATATATTTTTTGTAATTCTCTTTTATTTGTAAAATAACTAGGTCGTTGAAAACTTATAATTGAAATGCCTTCAAATACATCTATTAATTCGGGATAGTCATCAATTGTCTCAATTATACCAATATTATCAAATGTTTTATTAATGTCCTCTTGATTAATTTCAACAAAATTGTTAAGCTTAAACATTATTGTTCCATCAAGAAATTCTGCATCGTAGTTTTGTCCAATTACAGTAGTTGTAAATAGAACAAAAAGTATTTTTATTACTTTCACATTTAGTTATTTGCTTTTAATCTGATTACAATAGCACCTCCACGAGCTACACCGCCATATCTATTCGTGGCTGCAAGGGATCTCAATATAGTTACACTTTTAATTTGTTGAGGATCTATAAAAGTAGGACAATCAGTATAAAGAATTCCATCAACATCATATACTGCATAAGCTTGATTATTCATTGACATACTTCCACCTCTTATTATAATTTTAGGAGTTGAATTAGCAACATTACTGCCAATTACTTTAACCCCTGGGAACTTGCCAACAATTACATCAATTAGTGTTAAAGCCATAGGAGAAATAGATGATCTTGAAGATGATGATATAGTTCCGCTAGTTGATGAACAACTAATTAAAATAGAGACTATTAATATAGAGAAGATTTTTTTCATAAAACAGAAATTTATTGATTTATAATTTGTTTGGTAACAAATAGTTTCCATCCAAAAATCATCATTTGAATTTTAGATGCTTTTGATAGATCTAATCTTCTTTTTGTATAATTTGGAAGAAATATTCTATTTAATAAAGCCAACAACTTAAATAAAATAGTTTTCATAGTTAATAAATTTAAATATAATTAGTTACAATTAAATTATATTTGTAAAAAAAATAATGAGGTCAGGTTTTATAATCTTCACAATTTTATTGTTTTCTAATAATATTATAGGCCAAGATTTTGGACCGCCTTCTAATCCTACTTACGGAAATGTTCAGTCAGAAATTCCACAGGAATATTATCTGGAAGCTAATGGTATGTCTGGCGAAGATTTAAAACAGGCAATCTATCAAATTATTCGTAATCATGTATTTTTTCCCTATACATCTTCTTCAACTGATACCTGGGATATACTTCAACAATCGGATCAAGATCCAGCAAACAATGATAATATTCTTCTAGTCTATACAGATCGTTCACAAGATAAGGGATATAGAGATGGATGCAATTGTTACTCTAATTATGAAAATGGAACTCATAATAATTCTTGGAATAGAGAGCATGTGTGGCCTAAATCTCATGGTTTTCCTGACCAGGATGACATTGCATATACAGATGTTCATAATTTAAAACCATGTGATAGATCAGTAAATAGCTCAAGAGGTACAAAAGATTTTGATAACGGAGGAAATCAACATGACGAAGCAACTGAATGTCTTACTGATAGTGATAGCTGGGAACCTGGAGACTCTGTAAAGGGAGATATAGCAAGGATTATATTTTATATGGTTGTTAGATATGATCCTGGATATGATCATAATAATAATGCTTTTGATCTAGAAGCTGTTGATTATACAACTCCAAATAATAGTGATCCTATTTTAGGCAAACTATCATCATTGCTTCAATGGCACATTGACGATCCTGTAGATGACTTTGAAATAAATAGAAATGAGGTTATTTACAGCTATCAAGAAAACAGAAATCCATTTATTGATCATCCTAATTTAGTAAATTTCATATGGGGTGATAATTATGGACAAGAGTGGAATGAAAGTCTAAGCATTTCAAATCAGGACTTAGAAGATGATTTTAAAATATATCCTAATCCAACCAGTGGAGAGATTTTCTTTAACACAATATTAAATAACTCAAAAGTTGAGATTTATTCGGAAATAGGAAAAAGAGTATATGCAATTGAAAATATTAATTCTAACAAGATTAAATTATTATTGTCAAGCGGAGTATATATCATGAAAATTAGAAATAATAATAAGATCTTGAATAAAAAGATTATAATTAATTAAATTTTAATTTGATGAATTTATTATGGATGTTTATTGGTTTTATTTTATTGGTTATCGGAGGTGAATTTATAATAAGATCTTCTATTGCACTATCCTTAAAATTAAATCTTTCAAAGCTTGTTATAGGAATGACTGTTGTAGCTTTTGCAACATCACTCCCTGAACTACTAGTTAGTATTAGTGCTGCTATTAATAATGCTCCATCTATAGCAATAAATAATGTAATAGGCTCTAATATAGCAAATATAGGACTGGTCTTAGGGCTTACATGTATAATAGGCAATATAAACGTTGAAAAATCATTTTATAAAATTGATTGGCCAGTAATGTTTATTTTCTCAATCATATTATACTTTATTATAGTTAGAGATAAAATTATTGATCAGAATGATGGTTTAATTTTACTTTCTCTTTTGATCGTATTTATAGTCTTTATACTTAGGTCTTCATTTAAAGCTTATCAGCAAGATTCTATTGATAATGATTTAATTCATTCAACAAATGTTAAAATAATTATTTGGCTGATTATTTCCTGTTCATGTCTTTATTATGGGTCTGAGTGGTTAGTTTATGGAGCTGTTAATTTTGCTGAACAAATTGGAGTAAGTGAGGCTGTTATTTCTGTTTCTATTATAGCCATTGGAACTAGTATTCCTGAATTGGCAACATCTCTTTTTGCAATAGCAAAAAATGAAAAAGGAATTTCTCTAGGAAATTTAATAGGATCAAATATCTTTAATATTGGCTCTGTACTTGGAATAACTTCAATTATTAAACCTATTGTAGTTGATGATATGGAAATTATAAATAGAGATATTATATGGATGCTAGCTTTTGCTGCTTTAATACTATTAATAGCCTTATTCCCTAAGAGAAATGTTATTGGAAAAATTAAAGGATTTTTTCTTTTATTTATATACTCAATATTTATTTTATTAGCATTTTCCTAATATAAAAGGCCCCGATAAAACAGGGCCTTCTACAAATATATTTATTAGAACTATTAGGCAGATTTAACTGTTTTTATAATTCTTCCAGCAATTTTATATGGATCCCCATTAGAGGCTGGACGTCTATCTTCAAGCCACCCTTTATATCCATTTTCTACGGTCATAATAGGAATTCTAATTGAAGCTCCTCTATCAGAAACACCATAACTAAATTCATCTATTGATTGGGTCTCATGTTTGCCGGTTAATCTTTCTTCGTTATGTGCCCCATAAACAGCGATATGCTCTTTAACAACAGGTCTAAATGCTTCACAAATTTTAGCATATGTTTCTTTTGATCCACATGTTCTTAGGGTTGTATTTGAGAAATTAGCATGCATTCCTGAGCCATTCCAGTCACCCTTGATAGGTTTTGGATGATATTCAATATAGTAACCATAATCTTCAGTAATTCTATCTAAAATGTATCTAGCAACCCAAAGTTCATCACCAGCTTTTTTTCCGCCTTTAGCAAATACTTGAAACTCCCATTGTCCACATGCAACTTCTTGATTAATACCTTCAACATTAATTCCTGCTGCTAAGCAAATATCAGCATGCTCTTCTACAATATGCCTGCCATGTGTATTCCTTCCTCCAACTGAGCAGTAATAAAGTCCTTGAGGGCCAGGATAACCACCAACAGGAAATCCTAATGGTAACTGAGTTTCTGTATCCATGATAAAATATTCTTGTTCAAATCCAAACCAAAAATCATCATCATCATCATCTATGGTATCCCTGCCATTTGATTGGTGAGGACTGCTATCAGAATTTAAGACTTCAGTCATAACTAACCATCCATTTTCACGAGTAGGATCAGGATATATTGCAACAGGTTTTAATAAACAATCAGAAGATCCACCTTCAGCTTGTTTTGTAGAACTTCCATCAAAAGCCCACATAGGACAACTCTTGAGTTTTCCATCAAAATCATCAACGATTTTAGTTTTACTTCTCATATTTTGGGTTGGCTCATAACCATCTAACCAAATGTACTCTAATTTAGATTTGCTCATTTTACTGATTTTTAAAATTAAAAATATGCGATTAAACTCCTGAAATGAATATATCAAATTATTTATTTATTGTTAAATATTTTTTTTGAGTTTCCAGATTTTTTATAAACATCGCACAAATCTTTATTTATAGGGATAGCTAAGCATTTAGAATTAAATTTTTTTATATAAATGTTAATAACGATTATAATCTAGATAAGATTTTATAAAATCTTATCACTAATTCATCATGATCTTAATGATTTCTTTAATACTTTTGTTGGCATATTTTTAAGTTAATGAATAGTAAGAATTTACACGAAAGATATTCTAGAAGGGGAGTTTCAGCATCAAAAGAAGATGTTCATAATGCTATAAAGAAAATCGATAGAGGTTTGTTCCCTAATGCTTTTTGTAAGGTTGTTCCAGACTATTTAACTAATGATGAAAATTATTGTTTAGTTATGCATGCTGATGGAGCTGGAACAAAAAGTTCTTTAGCATATATGTATTGGAAAGAGACAGGTGACATAACGGTTTGGAAAGGAATTGCACAGGATGCACTAATTATGAATATTGATGATTTAATTTGCGTAGGAGTAACAAATAATATCTTACTTTCATCAACTATAGGAAGAAATAAAAATCTGATTGATGGAGAGGTTATTTCAGCTATTATCAATGGCACAGAAGAATTAGTTGAAGAATTAAATTCACATGGGATAAGCATTAAATTAACTGGAGGGGAAACTGCTGATGTTGGAGATTTAGTACGTACAATTATTGTTGATTCAACAGTTATAGGCAGAATTAAAAGATCTGATGTAATTGATAATTCTAATATAAGAGAGGGTAATGTTATTGTTGGATTATCATCATTTGGCCAAGCAACTTATGAAAATCAATATAACAGCGGAATAGGAAGTAATGGATTGACATCGGCAAGACATGATGTATTCAACAAAATTTTAGCAGAAAAATATCCAGAAAGTTATGATCCTTTGGTTCCAGATGATTTAGTCTATTCTGGATCTATAAGTTTAGATCAAGTATTTGATGGTGTTGATTTGAATGCTGGTAAATTAGTTCTTTCCCCAACAAGAACATATGCCCCAATAATAAAGTCAATATTGGAAGAATGTGATAAAAAGTTAATTAAAGGAATTGTTCATTGTAGTGGAGGAGCACAAACAAAAATACTTCATTTTATTTCTGAAAACCTGCATGTAATTAAGGATAACATGTTTGATCCACCAATGCTTTTCAAATTGATTCAAAAAGAATCTAAAACAACTTGGCATGAAATGTATAAAGTTTTCAATTGTGGTCACAGAATGGAGTTATATGTGGAGCCTCAAATTGCAGATGAAATAATAAACATTGCAAAGAGATTTAATGTGGAGGGTAGAATTATTGGAAAAGTTGAAAGATCGACTAAAAAGAAACTAACAATAAAATCTCAGTTTGGGGATTTTTACTATTAATTGTTTGCATAATCTCTCTCCATAATTTATTGTATTTTTACAATTCAAGAATTTTGATGTGTTAGAAAAATTAGAAAATCTCGAAAATCGATTTAAAGAGTTAAGTGATTTGATGATTAAACCAGAAATTTTATCAGATCAAAAGCAATACATTCAGCTTTCCAAAGAATATAAAGAAATAAAGAAAATCATAGATAAGGGAAAAGTCTATAAATCTATACTATCAAATATTTCAGAGGCCAAAGAAATAATTTCAAATGAAAAAGATGAAGAGATGCAGGAAATTGCAAAAATTCAATTGGATGAATCTGAAGAAGAATTACCTAAAATGGAGGAAGAATTAAAAATTTTATTAATTCCTAAGGATCCCGATGACTCGAAGAATGTAGTTGTGGAAATTAGAGCTGGAGCTGGTGGAGATGAAGCAAGTATATTTGCAGGAGATTTATATAGAATGTATTCAAAATATAGTGAGGGAAAAGGATGGAAAGTAAATTTGGTAGATTTTAATGAAGGAACTTCGGGAGGATATAAAGAAATAATTTTTGATATTAGTGGAGAG
>Ga0187827_10006638_pt1 | contig 13152 bp, 15 predicted proteins | sample ETNtaG_39_FD_167969 | JGI IMG/M metagenome (GOLD analysis project Ga0187827, IMG submission 167969) | Marine microbial and viral communities from oxygen minimum zone, Eastern Pacific Ocean - ETNP2014_SV_150_PacBio MetaG (Illumina Assembly) | ecosystem: Environmental > Aquatic > Marine > Hypoxic... | reverse complement strand
CTGGTCCTTGAAATTCATGTTTAGAAAAATTTGCAATTTCAGTAACTCCTACATTTTCTCTAACATTTTTAACTTCTTTTGAAACATAATCATGAGATCTAGATCTTTTTATAGTTGGTTCTTCGTATGCATCTTTTGGATCATTAGCAAACCACAAAACACTTTCCAATCCAAAACTATCTCCCATCACTGCTCCTTTTGAAACAAAACGATCATATAGAGCTGTTGTTTTTTGTTTTCTACCTTTAGGTAAAGTTTCATTTGGAAAGGTCATAATGAATCTTCTTTCATAATTTTCTGAAGATTTTATTGTTCCATATTGAGGTGATGCATAATTACCAAATCGTGCCACATCCATTGCCCAAACATCTATTGATGGTTCTCCATCTATTATCCATTCAGCAATACATTTACCAACTCCACCACCTTGGCAAAAGCCAGCCATTACTCCAACTGCAACCCAATAATTTTTAAAACCTGGCACCGGACCAATTAAAGGACTGCCATCGGGGCCAAAAGTAAAAGGACCATTAACAATATTTTTTATTCCTGCTTTTTCAAGGGCAGGCATTCTTTTAAAACCTATAGCAAGCCTGTCTTGAATATTTTCTAATTTAGGTTCTAAAAGTTCATGACCAAAATTCATTGGTGTTCCTTCAACTTTCCAAGGAGTTGATTTTGGTTCGTAAGTTCCAAGAAGCATTCCTTTTCCTTCTTGTCTAAAATAAATATTACCTTCAAAGTCTGTTCCAACAGGTAATCTTTTGCCTTCACCCATCGCCTCTATTTCTGGTATTGCTTCTGTTATTAAATAATGATGTTCCATTGGCTGAACTGGCAAATGAACTCCTGCCATTTGACCAACTTCTCTAGCCCACAACCCTCCAGCATTAATTACTATTTCGGCATTAATATTTCCTTTATCTGTAATTACATTCCAGGTTCCATCTGGTTTTTGTTTTGTGTCTTTAACTACTGTGTTGTTATAATATTTTGCCCCATGAACTTTAGCAGCTTTTGCAAAAGCATAAGTAACGCCTGAAGGATCTATTTCAGCATCTATTGGATCCCATAAAGCAGAAATATATCTTTTTGGATCAATTAATGGATTTTTTTTTGCTACTTCTTCCAAAGAAATAAATTCTTGATCAAGACCCATATATCTTGCTTTAGATCTTTCTCTTTTTAAATAATCGTCCCAAACTTCATTTGATGCTAAATAAAAACCACCACTAGGTTTAAATCCAGTTGAGTGACCTGATGTTTCTTCAATTTCTTTGTATAGCTTAATGGTATAAGCCATCAGTCTCGAGATATTAGGATCGCTTGAAATTACATGAACATTTCCTGCGGCATGCCAAGAAGAACCTGAAGTAAGCTCTTTTCTTTCAAGAAGAATGCAATCTTTTAAACCAAATTTTGCAAGATGAAAAAGTATTGAACAACCTACAACGCCACCACCAATTATAACTACTTTAGCATGTGTTTCCATCACTTAAAATCTATAATTTTTTTGCTACATCCGTATTTAAATGTTTCAAAGTTGGATCAGTACCATGTGCATAATGTTTTGACATATCAGGATAGTATTTATAAGAAATTGGTTTTCTACCTAATGCAACAGCCATTTCTCGTACATGATGAGGTTCTGCACCACAACAAATTCCGATAAAATTTATTTTTTTATCAACACATTCTTTTGCAAACTCAGCCATCTCATATCTGTTGCAATACAAGTTGTCTAGTGCTACAGGAAAAGCATTTCCACCAGGAATACAATCGCAATTTGGATCAGTTTGATTTAGAAATCCTGGATCTTTTTCCGTAGTTCTATAAGGAACAGGTAATGCTGCAACATGACAAGAAACTTTCTTTCTTATTTCAGGCAAAAGTTTCATAGTCATTTTTGGACCTCTAAAACAATTTAATCCAACAACATCTGCACCGTTGTCTTCCAAAATTTTACACGCATCTCCTGGTGTGTAACTATCTCTTGTCACCCCATCACGTTTGATGGAAAAATTACAAACAGCGATTAATCCAGCTTCTTTTATTACTTTAAGAGCAATTTTCATTTCTTCAAGCCAAGTAATTGTTTCTGCTACAATAAAATCAACTCCAGCTTCTTTCGCCCACTGAACCTGTTCCTCAAACATTTTTTGGCATTCAATATGACTTTTTTTATCATTTGGATCATAAACATTAGTATTAGCAACGTCTCCACAGACCATTAAGTTTAAATCTTTAAATTCTTCCCTAGATTCCTTTGCTATTTTTAATGCATTTTTTTGAAGAGGTTCAAGCAAATTTTCTTTACCAATAATTCTTAATTTTTCTCTGTGACCATAATATGTAAAAGCCTGCACAACATCAGATCCGGCTCTAATAAATTCTCTATGTAATTGCGAAACAACTTCTGGATGCTCTAAAACCACTTCTGGAACAAAAGCTCCAGCCTGCAAGTATCCTCTTCTCTCCATTGCAAAAAGATAGCCTTCCGCGCAAAGAACAGGTCCTTCATTTAGTCTTTCAATCAAATTTTTTGTCATAAGCATTTTCCTTCTTTTAGAAGCTAATCACATTTTTATTCATTTTAAAATATATTTGTGAAGTTCAATTTTTATTGATAGCTTTTAATATGTCCGATAAAAATGTTTCAAACAAGGTGCCTATTTACAAGTTAAAAACCACAGAAGAAGTCATGAAATATTATGAGGAGTGGGGAACTAATAACAAATATGAGCAAGATATGGTTAATTGGAATTATACCGGTCCAAAGGAATCTGTAGCTACATTAAAAAAACATGCAAGCAACAGAAATATAAAGATATATGACGCAGGATGCGGAACCGGATTAGTTGGTGTTGAACTAAAAAAATACGGATATAAAAATTTTGATGGAGCTGATTTATCTCAAAAACTTTTAGATTTAGTTCCGAAAAATTTATACCAAAATCTTTCAAAAGCTGATCTAAATCAAACTCTCAATATTAAAAACAACGAATACGAAGCAGTGTTATGCGTTGGAGCCTTTACTTTTGGACATGTTAAGCCCCCCGCTCTAGATGAATTTATTAGAATTACAAAAAACAAAGGTTTATTATGTTTTACTATTAATGAAGGTATTTACGAACAATATGGATTTGATAAAAAAATTAAAGAATTAACAGAAAATAATTTATGGAAAAAGAAAGAATTTTTCAAATCAAATTATATAGCTAGCAAAGATGTAAATGCATGGTTGGGTTTGTACGAGGTAATTAAATAATGTCAGAGATTTACAATATAATTGATAAGAAAAAATTAGATGTTGTTACTAAATCAATTGAAAAATCTCACGGCTTACCCAACGAATGTTACACTAGCGAAGAATATACAATAATAGAAAGAAAAAAATTATTTGAGGAAAAATGGTCCGTTATTGGAGTTGCAAGTTCAATTCCTAACCCAGGAGATGCCAGGCCTTTTGATTTATTAGGTATTCCATTATTTATTTTAAGAGACAAAAATAAAAAAATAAAAGTTTTTCACAATGTTTGTAGTCATAGAGGATATAAAATATTACAAAAACCTGAAAAAATTAATAATGTAATTAGATGCCCCTATCATTCATGGTCATATGATTTTGATGGAAACCTATTAGCAACTCCCCACATCGGAGGAATGAACAAAAATGAAGCAAAAGGTTTTGATAAATCATGCAGTGGACTTAAAGAGGTTCGATCTTATGTATGGTTAGATTTAATATTTGTTAATACTTCAAGTAATGCAGAATCTTTTGAAGAATATATTAAACCATTAAGTGAGCGTTGGTCTAAATTTTGGACTAAAGAAGATCAAAAATTAATTAAACATCCAAAAGATCATGGTTACTTTCAGTTAAAAGCAAAATGTAATTGGAAATTTGCTATCGAAAATTATTGTGAAAGCTATCATTTACCATGGGTGCACCCAGGATTAAATTCATATTCAAAACTAAGCGATCATTACCATATTGAAAGTGATCCAAATAGATTTGCTGGGCAAGGAACAATGTTTTATGATCCAAAATATAAATCTTCAAAAAAATTTCCATTTTTTCCTAATTGGCCTAAAGAAAAAGAAAAATTTGCAGAATATGTGGCTCTTTTCCCAAATGTAATGCTAGGAATACACAAAGATCATTATTATGCATACTGGTTAGAACCCGTAAATCATACTTACACATTGGAACACATGGAAGTTTATTATGTTGGTGATGAAGCAGCTTATTCTGATGAATATAAAGAAATTAGAGAAGAAAACTGTAAACTATGGTTAGGAGTTCAATCAGAAGATATGAGTATTATTGAAGGAATGCAAGCGGGAAGAAATTCCCCTTCATACAATGGAGGTAATTTTTCACCAGTGATGGATACATCAACCCATAATTTTCACAAATGGGTTGCAACAAGTTTAACGGAGCTATTAAATAGATAATATTAAATGAAATTTAGTAGAAAAATTTCACCCGATTTAAAACCTAAACCAAATTTTGTAACCAAAAAAAGATTAAGAGAAGATGAAATAAATTTTGATAAACTTAGATCTTATAGATTAGATAGAGTTAAAAAAGAATTAGAAAAAAATAATATAGAAGCATGCATATTATTTGATCCAGTAAATGTTAGGTACGCTTTAGACACTACAAATATGAGCGTTTATCATATGCATAACTTAACTCGTTATTGCTTTGTACCAGTTAAAGGACCAACAATTTTATATGAATATTTTAACTGCGAAGGATTATCTGGCCATTTAAATTTAATAGATGAGATAAGGCCAGCAATAACTTGGGATTATTTTAGCAATGGCGATCAAGCAAGTTCACAATTAAAGAAATGGGTTAATGAGATTAAGAATTTATCAAGTTCTTATTTTAAAAGTAAAAAAATTGCAATTGATGTTATTAATGGTCCTGCAGTAACAGCTTTAAATAAAGAAAATATTCAAGTAGTAGATGCTAAATTAATTCTTGAACAGGCAAGAGTTATAAAATCGCCTGAAGAATTAAAATGTATGAAAGCTGCACTAGAAGTTGCTGAAATAGGTATTGTTAAAATGCGTAACGAATTAAAAGCTGGTATGACAGAAGATGAACTTTGGTCAATTTTACACAAAACAAATATTGAACATGGTGGCGAATGGATTGAATGTAGGATTTTATCTTCAGGAGAACGAACAAATCCATGGATGCAAGAAAGCAGTAACAAGATTATTAAAAGAGGAGAAATCGTATCATTCGATACTGATATGGTTGGTCCTTATGGATATTGCGCTGATATATCAAGAGCTTTTGTTGAGGGACATAAATTTAATTCTGAACAAAAAAAATTATATCAAATGGCTGTCGAACATATCAGTTACAATGCAGAATTAATTAAACCTGGCTTAACATTTAAAGAGTTCACTGAAAAATCCTGGAAACTTCCAGAAGAATATTATGGCAATAGATATCCCTGCATGGTTCACGGAATTGGCCTTTGCGATGAGTGGCCATTGATAAAATACCCAACGGATGGAGGTCAAAGAGATGGCCATTTTGAAAAAAATATGACTATTACAGTTGAATCTTATATCGGAAAGGTTGGAGGTAAAGAGGGAGTTAAGTTAGAACAGCAATATCTTGTAGGTGAAAATAAGCTTGAAATACTATCACATCATCCGCTAGAAGAGGTTTAATGAAAATAATTTTAATAATGGGTCTGCCAGGGGCTGGCAAAACAACTTTGGCAAATGAATTAGCTACTTTAATTAAATCAAAAAGATTGAATGCTGATGAAATAAGGAGAGCCGCAAATGATTGGGATTTTTCAGAAGAGGGCAGAAAGAGACAAGCTAAAAGAATGTCTGATGAAGCACTTAAATTAAAAAGTGAAGGCAATAATGTTATAGCTGATTTTATTTGTCCAACTCCAGCAGCAAGAAGTTTATTTCCAGCAGATTATATTGTTTGGGTAGATACGATTAAAAAAGGTAGATTTGATGATACTAATCGAATGTTTGTAAAACCTGAGAAATATGATTTTCATGTAACAACGCAAGATGCTAAAGTTTGGGCACCAAAAATAGCTAAGGAGATAAATTAATGTCATATCAGTGGGACAATAAAAAACCAACAACTCAAATGCTGGGAAGGTGGCAGCCATTTCATGATGGTCATTATGCTTTATTTGAAGAAATAATTAAAAAAACTGAACAAGTTTGTATTCAAATAAGAGATGTGCAAGGAGTAGATGACAATCCATTTGATTTTGAAACAGTTAAAAAAAATATAGAAGAAAAATTAAATCTTAAATACGAAGGTAGATTTAAAATTATATTAGTTCCCAATATAACAAACATTTGTTATGGCAGAGGAGTGGGTTATAAAATAGAAGAAATAGTTATGCCCGATGAAATACAAAAAATCTCAGCTACAAAAATTAGAGCTAAAATGAGGGAAGACGGTAAGTTGAAGTGAAATTCAATGAATGATCGACTTATAACTATTGTAGATTTAGAAAGATATCCAATTCAAGACTTAAATTCTCCAAAAATAAAAGAAATAATCAATAAATGTAAAACAGACCTGGATCAATTTAGTTGCTCAACTATTCCTAAATTTATTTTACCAAAATCTTTAGAAATTATGAATTCAGAGCTAGAAAAACAAATCAATGAAGTTTACATGTCTAAAGAAAGTATCAATGCATATCTTTACGCCAAAGATGACCCAGCACTACCAGAAGATCATCCAAAAAGAATGTTTATGAACAGATATAACGGATATTTAAATTCAGACTGTTTCCCAAAAGAATCTGAAATGAAATTTCTTTATGAAACTGAAGAACTTTTAAAGTTCGTATCCGCTTGTTTAGGTGTTTCACCAATTTACAGATGGGCGGATCCATTAGCATGTCATGCATACAATGTTATGAAGACAGATGGTATTCTTCCATGGCATTTTGATAGTTGTGAATTTACTTTAAGTTTAATGATACAAAAACCTGAAAAAGGAGGAATATTTGAATATTGTCCTAATATTCGTGAACCAGGCAACGAAAATTTTGAAGAAGTTAAAAAAGTAATTATTGGAGATCGTACAAGAGTTCGTCAGCTAAAATTAGAACCAGGTGATTTGCAAATATTTAAAGGACGTTTTACATTACACAGAGTTACAAAAGTAGAAGGCAATCTTTCAAGATATATGTGCATACCAGCTTATGTATTAGACCCGTGGAGAGTAAACACTCCCGAACATTCAAAGGCTATATATGGAAAAGTATTACCAATTCACATAGAAAGAAATAAAGTTAGAGCAGACGGATTGGCAGATTAAAAATGGCAGACAGTATTAAAAAAGTTGCCGTGATAGGCACGGGAGTTATTGGTTCTGGTTGGATTATTAGATGTCTAGCTCACAATAAAAAAGTTATAGCATACGATAAAGATTTAAGATTAGAAGAAAAATTAATTTCAGAAATAAAACGAGCATGGCCTTTTATAAAAAAATTATTCAATAAAAAAAAACTTAATCTTAAAAATTTTAAATATGTAACTTCTATAGAAGAAGCCGTAAAAAAAGCAGATTTTATTCAAGAATGTGCAACGGAAAATTATAAAATAAAGATAAAATTAATGAATATCATAGGTAATTTTGCAAAACCCAATGCAATAATTTCATCAAGCTCATCAGGTTTACTTCCAACAAAAATATATTCTAAATGCAAAAATCCTTCACGAACAATAATAGGACATCCTTTTAATCCCGTTTATTTATGCCCCGGTGTTGAGATTGTTGCAGGAAAAAAAACTAAGAAAAATTTCTTAAATAAAGCTAATAAATTTTACAAATCTATTTCAATGAATCCAATTATGGTTAAAAAAGAACTTCCTGGATATTTAGCTGATAGATTACAAGAAGCATTGTGGAGAGAAGCATTACATATAATTAATGAAGGTTATGCTACAACTAAAGACTTAGATAGAGCAATAGAAGATGGACCAGGATTAAGATGGTCTTTAATGGGAACTTTTTTAACATTTCATTTAGCGGGAGGTAAAGCAGGAATGAAACACATGTTAAAACAATTTGGACCTGCTCTAAAATTACCATGGACTAAACTAAAAGCTCCAAAACTTTCTAAAAAATTATCATCAAGAGTTATTGCAGGAACAAGACAACAAGCAAAAGGAAAATCTGTTGCAATGATATCAAACATAAGGGATGAATATTTAGTTAATCTTCAAAAGTTAAGAAAAAAATACGAAAATAAAATAAGAAAATAATGAAAACATCTTTATCAGCAAGTTGTCTTTGCAAAGGGGTAAAATTTAAAACTAATGGGGAACATAGAAATGTTTCAAACTGCCATTGTATTCAGTGTCGTAAAACGCATGGAATTTATGGAGCGTATTCAAATGTAAAAGACAAAGATATTAAGTTTCTCAATAAAAAAACTCTTAGATGGTTTAAATCTTCAAAGAATGCAAAAAGAGGTTTTTGTAATAAATGTGGAGCCAGTATTTTTTTTAAATTTAAAAGTAGCAATAACATTTCAATAGCTGCTGGTATGTTTGATAGACCTACTAAACTTAGGACCATGAGAAATATATTTGTCAGTACTAAATCTGATTTTTATAAAATTACTGATAAACTCCCAAAATTTAATAAGTACTCAAAAAAATAGACATGGCACAAATAAATAATTTAGAAGATATAGTAAAAAATGGTCTATGTATTGGTTGTGGACTTTGCCAAAGTATTACCAGTAAAGATTCTATCAAAATTTCTATGTCCTCAAAAGGCAGGTTAGAACCTAAAGAAGTAAAAAAAATAACATCTGAAACATTTAATAAAATATTAAATGTTTGTTCTGGTGTTATTGTAGAAGGTCTTCCAAAAGAACAAGTGAATGCTGAAACGAAGAATGATCTGGTTTGGGGTTATTATTTATCTTTATTTTATGCTTGGTCCACTGATGATAAGATTAGATTTGAAAGCTCAACAGGCGGACTATTAAATGGATTGTCGCTTTATTTATTGGAGTCAAAAAAAGTAAAATTTATTTTACATACAGTTGCTACACCAGATAAGCCAATGAGAAGTGTATCTAAACTTAGTTATAATAATGAAGAATTATTAAATTCTAATAGCTGTTCAAGATATGGGCCAGCGTCACCATTAGATAAATTTCATGAAGCTTTAAATTTAAATCAACCTTTTGCATTTGTGGGAAAACCTTGTGACATTAGCGCTATAAGACAATTATCTAAAACAGATGAAAAGGTTAATAAGTTATGTAAATATTTATTAACTTTGGTTTGTGGAGGTTCAACAGAATTTACAAAGTCACAAGATTTCATTGAAAGTTTTAAAGTAAAAGAAGAAGAGTTGTCTATCTTTAGATATAGAGGCTATGGCAATCCAGGAAAAATGTATATCAAAACAACAGATGGAAGAGAATATGATCGAGAATACAATTCTTTTTGGGGAGAAGAGTCTACTTGGCGAGTTCACTTTAGATGTAAAATTTGTCCAGATGCAATTGGAGAAAGTTCAGATATAGCGGCATTGGATACTTGGAGGGGAGGATCACCAAAAGAAGAGGACGAAGGTTTTAATGCCGCAATCGTTAGAACAAAAAAAGGTTTAAACTTATTAAATGACGCAATAAAGGCTGGATATATAAAAAAAGGTGATGAGTTAAAAATTGATGATATTAATGATTTTCAACCACATCAAGTTAATAGAAAGAAAGCTGTCCATGCAAGACATGAAGGCATGAGAAAGAAAAATATTCCAACAGTTAATACCAATGGTCTAAGAATTAAAGAATTATATGATTTAAATTCTAAAGAGTTTAATTTAAAAGAAGAAGAAGGCATTAGTAGTAGAGTTAAAAAAATATGAATGTTTTAGTAAAAAATTTAGGGAACGGGATAAAGAATGTAAAAATTAATGATCCAAGAACTTATAATTCATTATCTTTTGCAACTCTAGATTCTCTTTTAAAAACTTTTAAAAAACTTGATAAAGACAACTATACCAAAGTAATAATCTTAGAAGGTATGGGAAAAGGTTTTAGCGCTGGTCATAACTTAAAAGAAGTAAGAAGTTTAAAAAAAAGATCTAAATATCTTAAATTATTTAATCTTTGTTCAAAATTAATGTTGCAAATAGTTGAAGGAAGAAAACCAGTTATAGCAAAAGTACATGGAGCAGCATTTGCTGCCGGATGTCAATTAGTTGCTAGTTGTGACTTAGCTTATAGTACAAATGATGCAATGTTCGCTACCCCAGGAGTAAATATTGGATTATTTTGTAGTACACCAATGGTTGCTGTGAGTAGAAAAGTAAATAGAAAAAGAATGATGAAAATGCTTTTAACAGGAGAGTTTATAAAAGCTAATTATGCTAAAGAAATAGGTTTGATTAATGATTATTATTCAAAAGCAAAATTAAATAGTGAAGTTTTAAAGACAGCAAAAACAATTGCATCAAAATCAAATTTAACAATAAAAATTGGAAAACAAGCTTTCTATAAACAATTGGAAATGCCCTTGAGAAAAGCTTATGATTATACAAGTAGAATGATGACATTAAATATGATGGCAATAGATGCTAAAGAAGGAATATCTGCATTTTTAGAAAAAAGAAAACCTAAATGGAAAAATAAATGAGTGATGATCAAATAAAAAATATTCTTGAAAATTCAAAAACTATCGCAATGATAGGAGTAAGCTCAGAAAAAAAAGGTGAAGACCCAAAAAACTTAAAAAGAAAACCTGCAAATGTAGTTATGAAATACATGCAAGATTTTGGTTACAAAGTGTATCCAATTAATCCTTTTGCAGAAGGAGAAACAATAAATGGAGAAGCAGTAGTTGGAAGTTTAGATAAAATTTCTAGAAAAATAGATATTGTTAATGTATTTAGACCCTCAAAACAAACACCCGGTATTGCCAATGAAGCAGTTAAAATTGAAGGTAAGGTTTTATGGTTGCAGTATGGAATTCAAAATGAAGAAGCTAAAAAAATAGTTGAAAATGCTAAAATTCAATATGTTTCAAATAGATGTATAAAACAAGAATACCAAAGGTTATTTCTAAAATCTAATCCGGTATTTCCAGTACTAAAAAATTAGTGAAAAAAATTTTAGAAAAGATTTGGAATTAGATGAACATAGTTAATTTTACTCCTGTCTCTGCTTTTGTTGGAGGATCGTTAATTGGTTTTGCAGTTTTTATATTTTTTATTTTTAACGGTAGAATGGCTGGAGTAAGTAATATTGCATCAAATGCCTTGATGCAAAGCACAGATCGTTTAGATAATTTTTTATTTTTGTTCGGTTTAATTCTTGGACCAATAGTTTATTCAATATTTAATAACGAAATAGTTTCTAATATGACCAGCTCATTAGTTTTAATTATAATTGCTGGTTTATTAGTTGGATTTGGAACTAATATAGGAAATGGATGTACCAGCGGACATGGTATTTGTGGAATAAGTAGACTTTCACTTAGATCTATAATTGCAACAATATCATTTATTATTACAGGAGTTTTAACAGTATTTATTTTTGGAGCATAATGACAAAATTAATTTCACTTATTTCTGGTTTAATTTTTGGACTAGGTTTAACAATTTCAGGCATGGTTAATCCAGAAAAAGTTATTGGTTTTTTAAATATATTTAGAGAGTGGGATCCTTCACTCATTTTTGTAATGATGGGGGCGATAATAATTTTTTCCCCTCTCTATTTTATTTTTAAAAGAAAATCTCGACCGATAATAGCTCAGTTCTTTGTTGTTCCTTCAAGAAAAGATTTAGATAAAAATTTAATTATTGGAGCAAGCTTATTCGGCATTGGTTGGGGCTTGGTAGGTTTGTGTCCTGGACCAGCAATTTCAGTTTTATCTTTTTTTAAAACTGAAGTTTATATTTTTGCAGTTTGTATGTTCATAGGTTTTTTTATTGGGAATATTTTCTTAACTAAGAAAAGCTAGATTTTTATCTATTGTATTCAATAAATTTCTTAAGAGAATTCTTTAAAAAATTATCATAATTAACGCCTAAAGATTTGTTGTATTTTTTAGTTGCAAAAAAAGTTTTATTCATTTTAAAATCAAAAGATGGCTCAAAGAAAAAAGGTATAGATAGTCGTTTTGATTTATTCCAAAGAACCCTATGGTTAGTGGCCTTATATATACCATTTGTAAGATATTCTAGGGCAAGGCCAGTGTTTACCACTAATGCATTTCTATTGAATGGAACATCATACCATTTTTTAGTTCTTCTATTTTGAACTTGCAATCCACCTTTTCTATCTTGATATAAAACTGTAAAAATTCCACTATCTACATGAGTTTCACAACCAAGGGCCACTCCATCTTCTTTAGATATTTCAACAGGCTTTTCTTGTTTTGGATAATAATTGAATCTTAATGTGCTTAAGGTTCTAACTCTTTGAAAAGCAGTTTTCGATAATTCATGATCTTTTTTTGAAATAGATATAATTATTTTAAACAACAGCTCGCTTAGTTTAAAAATTCCACTATAATATTTTTTAATAATACTAATAGAATTTTTATTTAGAGATTTTGAAAGATTTAATCTTTCTATTTTTTTTCTTTTATTTTTTTTGACAAACATTGATGAGATCATTGGATCACCGATATCTAATCCTTCTTTACCATTTACATCACTTGGAAAATATCCACGATAAACATTACTATTTAATTTATTCCATTTTTTTGGAGCCAATTTTCTTTTATTTTGTTCTGTTGATTTAAAAAACTTGATTCCAACATTGCAAACCCTTTGAATTTGTTTTTTACTTATACCGTGACCTGTAACTTGAAAAAAACCAATATTAACACACGCTTTTCTAATTTTATTGATAGTCTTGATTGATTCTGTTGAACCAAAATTTTCTTTAAGTATTGAAGAAATATTAATAGTAGGAATTAAATTTTTTGTCATTTATCTTAGTGGTTTTTCTGTAGCTATAGATTGATCTTGAGCTTTTTCCCGCATAAAAATATATATACTTCCACTTACAATTAAAATCATTCCAACAATTGTTCTTTGACTTGGTATTTCATCAAAGAAAATCCATCCATTTAATGATGCCCATACTAATATTGAAT
>Ga0187827_10006637_pt1 | contig 13153 bp, 8 predicted proteins | sample ETNtaG_39_FD_167969 | JGI IMG/M metagenome (GOLD analysis project Ga0187827, IMG submission 167969) | Marine microbial and viral communities from oxygen minimum zone, Eastern Pacific Ocean - ETNP2014_SV_150_PacBio MetaG (Illumina Assembly) | ecosystem: Environmental > Aquatic > Marine > Hypoxic... | reverse complement strand
GTGTGCCGCAGCAGTTTTGGTTTATGCTACCCTCATGTTTATAAAAAATGGTCAGTTTTATTTGATGGGGTTCGCGGGAGTTTACTTGGGAATCATTCTCAACTTTTGGGTTCCGCACGGGATTCTCTTCTTTTTCTTGTTTCAAGTTTTACTCCTGTTCTTTATGAGGAGAGATGTAGATCCTAGCCGTCATGCCTTTTTTATCCTGGGGGTCTGGGGAATTGGTTTGACAATAGCGTTACCCACACTGCTCCCTCTCACGGTTGACGCAAATGCATCTCAAAAAGTAATCCAGTATGCGACAACGACATATACCGAATCATTCTTGACAAACTTTTTTTTCATACTAAAAGCCTCTTTCGGTTTTATACATTCAGGAATGATGATTTTCCCAATGACCATTATGTTTGGAACCATGTTTTATGGCTGGAATCATGCGACATCTTTAGAAAAAGCTATCTACAAAGCAACTTTTGCATTTTTTGTCTCTGTATTAGGATTCTATTTCTTTAAGGACAACTTAATCGAATGGCCTATTATTGGTAAAACAGTAGCGGCAATGAACCCTGTAAGACCATCACATTTGAACCACTTTTTTATGGTTCTTCTATTAGGTATTGCTGTTAGCCGGTATGTTGCGATTACTTTGCCAATTAAAGGAGTTGTCTGGAAATCTGTTTTAACTGCCAGTCTTTTTTTTGTATTTAGTTATTCATTAAATCCGGAAATCCTTACCTTCATAGCGACTAGCAGAGCAAATTCAGTTATGTGTTTGTTGCTCGGATTGCTGCTTCTGACAACGACAGTTCGATTCGGGAGGTTCCGGAAGGGGTTAATCACAATTACACTTGTTTTATGCTTTTTTATTCTAGCCATACAAGGCACAAGATATACTTGGCATAAACCTCCGATTTTAAATCCCTTTGGAAAAATCTCCTACTCCTCCGTAACCCTGTTTCCTGGTGAAGAACAGGAGCAGATGGAGAAAATGGACAACTTCTTACAAAAAGAGACTGAAAAAAATCACATACAGACTGCTGAATTACGAGGTTTATCCCATGGAGATGATATGTTCCAGAGATATCCCTATCTTCGCATTTCAACCATTAACGGGTTTGCTGACATAAGAAGCTTACGCTCACATTACCTCTATGTTTGGGCAGCCAATGACTTACGCACCAAAGACCAAGAAAAATATGAGATGCTTTTCAATTGGGGAGGGTTTACTTATGATTATGGTACACGCTATAATCATAACCTGTTGAATTTGATGGGTGTAAAATATCTTATCTCTCGAATCGGAGACCGTGATGAAAGGTTTTCCGTCGTTATTAAGGGCAAAATTGATCAAATAGTAAAAAATGACCGAGCCTTTGAAAGGAGTTTTCTTGTTGACAAGGTCAAAGTTTTGAACTCGTTTGATGAGATGGAGAACTATTTGAAATTCAACAACTCTGACAGATTCAAAGAGGAGATTCCTTTCCTGAAAAGTGACCTTTTCAACATAAAGGATAGTGCAATCAGGAATCGCCTCCTTTCATCCAACTATCTCGTTGAACAGCACCACTCCAAGAGAACTACTGATGAACAGTTTCTTGACATTAAAGATGAAAACAACGTAGGTGAGAAACACTTAATAATAGAGCCGAGTGAGCATACTGGTAGTACCAGAGTTCTGGACTTTAAGCCAAACCAGGTCACCATAGAAGTGCAAAGTCAACATCCGTCCATATTGGTGTTAACCCAATCTTATCATCGCGGTTGGAGTGTAAAAGTAAATGGGAGATCCGCAAGTTTAATACCAGCTTATTATGCCTACCTTTCAGTTCCGGTTGAAAAGGGCAAAAGTATAGTGGAATTCACTTTTAATGACCCTCTTTTTGTGAGCTCTTCAATCGTATCTATCACACTTTTAATTTCATTGGTTCCAATTATTTTTTTGAGTTGGAAAAAAGAACGCATGAAGAATATTATTAGGGTGCTGAAAATGAAAAATCAAAATCCTTTACAATGATGACTACGGTAATACTTGTAAGTTTACTTTCACTGTTGATATTTGTAATCATGGCAATAATTATAAGGGGTAATTCGTTTGAAGGTGCCGGTATTACTGCAGATGCTGGAAAGCAAGTAGCTGCTGCAGCAAATTACGGTAAATGGAGATGGCCGTCAGAAATGCACAAATTTGCTTACGATAAATCTCGAATGAAGGATATGGGTGTTTTGATGCTCGTATTAATGCAAAAAATACTGAGAGATAAAACGAGCTTTTTCCCTGTGCTAATGATATCTAATCTTGCCAACTCGGTTTCTTCTGTTCTTATTTATCTCATATCAATAGAATTATGGTCTAAAGAAATTGGCATTATACTTTTCCTTCTTTACATATTTTGCTTTTGGCCATATCAGATTGTTTTACATGGTGGATATCATGTAATCGCTCAAATGTTTGCATTGATCTCGATATATTTTTTAATGCAAATAAATAACAGTGCAACTGTTTTGAATCTGATATGGTTCTTTTTTGCAGGGTTCTCTTTTTGTATTATGATATTTTCGTCGGCGTCTTCAAGAAAGTATGTCCCGATAGTTTTCGCCGCATTTATTTATTCAATTATATTGTTTTTTTCGCAAGTTAAAGAAAACCAGACTATATTTTTAGCACCACATAACCCAATATACCTAACCAGTATCGCATTTATCGTGATTAGTCTATCTGTGTTAATCCTTGTTAAGGTCCAATATAAACAAATTGTAAAAGCGATTTATTATGAAAAGGGACCGCAGTGGATGAATAGTATCATTAAAAATAGAGAAAAAGATACTTTAACGGATAAATACAATATTGCCCGAATATTCATTGATAAAATATATTTTATAGGTGTTTTCTCTTGTTTGTTTCTTCTAGTTTGGTTAGGGATGTTTCCTGTCGAAGTCAAATTCATATTTTTATTGTCGGCTATAATTTGTGGCTTCTTAACAAGTTTGATATTATTTACATACCCAAATTTCGTAGATGCCATTAGAGGATATTATACTTATAGTGATATGAAAAATGCCGGTCATTTTAATTGCGTCAAAGATTATTTCATGAAAATAGGAGAACGATTTGTCGATGGTCAGCGAGCTGAAAAATCTGGATGGCGATGGTTGGTAAGATTTTTTCCCAATATGGTTCCGTTTCATATTGCACTGTGTCTGGGTGGTTTTCTTGTTGTGAGTATAAAATTTTATCAAAGTGATACTTTGCTATTGGGATCGATATCTGTCGTTGCAATTCAGCTTGTGAGTTTTTCATCGATAATCATAGGTGAAATTACCCGGAGCCCCCAGATTGCCAGAACTTATTTCCCGAGTTTTATTGGGATATTATTTTGGATTGGATTTTCTTTATCATCCTTTTATAGTATTATAGAGCCAGTTAATCATAGTTCGTTTTTTCATTTATTGCTTCTATATGTTATTATTTCCTCAATGTGGAATATGTGGGTTCTTTTTAATGATATTTTTCCGTCAAGGATGGTAGTTGCACGATTAAAGAGAAAGCTTGATGAGTTAAGAATTAATCAATTTTATTCATATGACACACGTTTTAATCATTGGCTCGTTGATGTACTATTGTTTGAAAATCCTGGAAAATTTGAAGTCTTATACATTAAATCATTAGCTGATGTAAAAAATGGTTATGTTGTTGTTCCTGGCACGAGCTGGAAGGCGGTCAATGTTGTTGGCATTGCCGATGGGGTAACAAGCGACGATTTTAAGAAAGACCCTATATTAAATCACCTAATTGATTCAAAAAAGATATCCAAATACTCGATTGCTTCCTTCAAGAACATGGGCACTAGTCGATGGTGGGTGCATGAGGATGAAGTGTCAAGTTACAGGGAACTTATTTTAAAAGATATATCAGAATATGACCGGTGGCGTGCTCGCGCATGGTTGTTGGATGTATCAAGGTTGCGCGCTGAGTACTCTTTTAAATCCTGAAATAGAACAAAACAATATTAAAATTACCTGGTTATTTTACGGTAAGTTCTAATGATAAAAGCGTAAGTAAATTTTTTAAGAAAATAAATTAAAGGGAGGAAAAAATGAATATGAAACCAACAATTGAAGAAGTAAAAAGATTTTGGGATGATCGTCCCTGTAATGTTCGACATTCATCGAAAATAAGTGGTACACTTGAATACTTTGAAGAAATTCATAAGAAAAGATATTTTGTTGAACCACATATTTTACGTTTCGCAAATTTTCCTGAATGGAAAGGAAAAAAAGTACTTGAAATTGGTTGTGGAATTGGTACAGATGCGGTTTCTTTTGCAAAATCTGGGGCGCATTATACAGGAGTAGAATTATCAGAAACAAGTTTAGATCTTGCAAAAAAACAATTTCAAGTATATGACATATATGGGAAATTTTATCTTGGCAACGCTGAAGAACTCTGTTCTTTCCTTCCTGAAAAAAAATATGATTTGATTTATTCTTTTGGTGTCATCCATCATAGTCCTATTCCAGAAAATATATTTTCTGGAATAGAAAAGTATCTTGTTGACGGTGGTGTTTTGAAGGTGATGCTTTATGCAAAATACTCATGGAAAAATTATATGATTGAAGTTGGGCTTGATCAACCAGAAGCTCAATTTGGTGTTCCTATTGCTAATACATATACCAAAAATGAAATAATCACCATGATGAAAGGTTATGATATTAGAAAAATTGAACAGGCTCATATTTTTCCATATTTAATTGAACCATATAAAAAAGGAGAATATATAAAACAACCATGGATTTCATGCATGCCTCCAGAAATGTTTAAGGTCTTTGAAAAAAAACTCGGTTGGCACCTTTTAATTACAGCAATGAAAAAAGCATGATTAATTATGTTCGGTGCAAAACTTTTAGAGAGAAAAGGGCTTTAAAACTTGTATAAAACCAACACACTAGTCAGTTTAATAAACTTGGATTATATCTACAGATTGAGGTTTCGATGGTTTTCGAGAATAAATTTTATAGGGATATAGATAAATAATTTTGCTAAGAAATCTAATTATGAAAAAGGAGATACTATGAACATTATGGTAACTGGCGGGGCAGGGTATATAGGATGCGTTTTAGTTCCAATATTACTTGAAAAAGGATATTTTGTCCGAGTACTGGACAATTTTATGTATGGTGGGAATGGATTGATTCCCTGTTTGATGAACAAGAATTTAGATGTTGTGCACGGTGATGTGCGCGACTCAAATGTTTTAAAAGATTCACTTCAGAGCATTGATCTAATTATTCACTTGGCCGCTATTGTTGGGTATCCAGCTTGTAAAAAAAATCCTGATTTAGCACAAACTGTTAACTACGAGGCTACGGTTTTGTTGGAGAAGATGCGTGATAAGCAAGTGCCAATTATATACGGATCTACTGGAAGTAATTATGGAGCCGTTGTTGGACAAATTTGTACTGAAGAAACGGCTTTGAATCCAATTTCTCTTTATGGAGAAACCAAGACAAACGCTGAACAACATTTGCTTAATAGTAATAACGTGATTTGTTATCGTTTTGCCACAGCATTTGGCGCTTCAAATCGAATGCGGTTAGATTTGATGATAAATGATTTTGTTTACCAGGCTAAACGAAATCACAACATAACTGTCTATGAGAAATTATTTAAAAGAACTTTTATTCATGTTCGGGATATGGTTCACAGTTTTCTTTTTGCTATCGATAATTACGATAAACTCAAAAATGGAGTTTTCAATGTAGGCTCAGAAAAAATGAATTATTCAAAAGAAGAGATAGCTTATGAAGTGAAGAAAAAGGTTGATTACTATCTTCATTTTGCTGATTTTGGTACGGATGAGGATAAACGCAACTACGAAGTCTCTTATAACAAAATTCAGTTATTAGGTTTTGATACAACTATTTCTTTGGAGGAAGGAATTGATGAATTGGTTAAAGCTGCTGAACTTATTGAAATATATAATGACTACTCTAATGTATGAAAATGGAAAGCACAATTAAAACAACATCAGTTATTGGATTGGGCAAATTAGGAGCTTGTATGGCTGGCTGTTTTGCAGCCAAAGGGTTCCCAACCATAGGAGTGGATCTTAATATCAATTTTGTGGATGTTATCAATGCTGGAAAAGCTCCTGTGGATGAAACTGATCTAACTGAGATAATAACAAAAGGCCAAAGCCGTCTTAGTGCAACTCAAGATTATGGAAAGGCCATCTTAGAAAGCGATGCAACTTTTGTAATTGTACCAACACCTAGTGAGGTTCATGGCGGGTTTTCACTGAAATATGTTAAAAAAAGTTTCGAAGAAATTGGCAAAGTATTAAAAAAGAAAAAACAGGGGTATCATTTAATAGTACTCACCAGCACTGTTTTGCCAGGTGGTACCGAATATGGATTAATTCCTATTTTGGAAGAAATTTCTGGTAAGAAATGTGGGGTTGAATTTGGCGTGTGTTACAGCCCTGAATTTATTGCTTTAGGGAGTGTTATCCGTGATTTCCTGAATCCTGATTTTGTGCTAATTGGACAGTCAGATAAAAAAGCAGGTGGTTTGTTGGCTGCTTTTTATAAAAAAGTATGTGATAATGATCCTCCTATAGCGCGAATGAATATTATCAATGCTGAATTAACTAAATTGTCAGTCAATTCCTTTATGACAATGAAGATATCATTTGCTAATTTGATATCAAATCTTTGCGAAAAATTACCGGGAGGCAATGTTGATGTTGTCACTGAGACACTTGCTTTATTCGGAGGGATTGGGAAAAAGTCGCTTCGAGGTGGTTTGGGATATGGTGGCCCCTGTTTGCCTCGAGATAATGTCGCCTTATCTTATCTGATAAAAAACCTGGGATATGAAATATCTCTTCCCTCAGCAGTAGATCAATTTAATCGTTCTCTTGTATCCAAACTTTTCGATATTGTATTGAAACATAGCCAGAAGGGATCTTCTATTTTGGTTTTGGGATTATCTTATAAGCCGCATACATGGGTTATTGAAGAGTCTCAAGGTATTGCTCTTTCTAAATTCCTTGCTGATAGTGGGTATGAATTGAATGTTTATGATCCGAAAGCTATGGAAGTAGCCAAACAGGTTTTGCCTCCAACAATTAACTTTGCCAATTCTCTAGAAGAAGCGGTTCAAAACTCGGATATTGTTGTCATTACTACTCCGAATCAGGATTTTAAAAGATTATCTTCACTTATATCTGCTCAAAAAAAGCAGTTTGTGGTAATTGATGCTTGGAGATGCTTACCTGAGTTATCGCAAAATTCTAGTGTTAAGTATATTCCTTTGGGGATTGGCTTGGATAATAATTTGAAAGATAAGCTTTTGCAGCTTAGCATGTAACAAAACATATATGTTAGAGAAGAAAAAAATTATAATTACTGGAGGAAGCGGCTTTCTCGGAAAATATTTGATGACCCGGTTTGCAAATGCTGGCTATGAAGTGTTTGCATTAAGCCGTAGTCAATTTGATCTCACGCAACGGGAGGACGTGGAAAGAGCTTTTCTTGAAATAAAACCTGATATAGTTGTGCATGCCGCAGGCTTTTTGGGTGGGATAAATTTTAGCCGTCTTTATCCGGGTGATGTTTTCCTAAAAAATCTTCAGATAGCTTGTAATGTTTTAGAAATGACAAGGAAGCACAGAGTTAAAAAATTAGTCAATATTGGTTCGGCTTGTGTTTATTCGGATCAGTTGAAGGGGCCTTTCAAAGAAGAGGATATGATGGCATTACCTATGCATCCAAGTGTACAGTATTATGGTTTTTCCAAACAGGCATTGTATCTTGGTGGACGAGCCTTTAGTGAACAATTTAGGCAAAACTCCATTCATCTGGTTTTGACCAATCTTTATGGTCCAGGAGATAAATTTGACCCTGAATTAAGTCACGTAGTTTCATCGATGATTCCAAAATTCTATGATGCAATGAAAAAGGGGAACCCCGAAGTTATTTGTTGGGGGTCTGGAAATACTGTTCGTGAGTTTCTTTATGTGGAGGATTGTGCTGAAGCTATTTTACGTGCAACAGAATCCTATAATAACATCGAACCTTTAAATATAGGAGTGGGAGAGGGAATTACCATGCGCAATTTGGCGGAGCTTATTAAAAAGGTAACTAAATATGATGGAAAAATCGTCTGGGATACATCAAAACCAGATGGCGCAACATATAAAGTAGTTGATTCTTCTAAAGCACATGCTCAGCTTAACTGGGTACCACCCACTTCTTTTGAGAATGGAATAAGAAAAACAGTAAGTTGGTTTTCCGAATATTATGAAAAATGGCTCGTTGGAAAAAATCAATAAGTGAAAAGGCAGATAATTATGAAAGAAACTTATAAAGAAATAAATACCTGTCGAGTTTGTGGATCGGAAAAATTGTTACCAGTTTTAACGCTCGGTAATCAATCTACTATAGATTTTCCAGATAAGGATGGAGCTGCAACTGGAGTTTTAGCTCCGCTAGATTTAGTTTTATGTGGAAACGATGATTGTTCACTTGCACAGTTAAGGCATACGGTTAACCCGGATCTCCTTTACCGCCAATACTGGTATAAATCTGGTATTAATCAAACAATACGTGATGCTTTAGCTGATATAACTTCTTCGGCACAAAAACTGGTTGCTCTTAATAAGGGTGATATCGTTGTTGATATTGGTGCTAATGATGGGACTTTACTTAGAAGTTATAATATTGATGGATTATCTACTGTTGGATTTGAACCGGCTACAAATTTAATGGACGAGGCCAGGAAAGGCACTTCATTAATTATTAATGATTACTTTAACGGAAAGAGTTTTCAACAAAACTTTCCAGGGTGTAAAGCTAAAGTTGTAACTAGTATTGCAATGTTTTATGACCTAGAAGATCCAAATTCGTTTGTAAGAGATATTAAAAATATTCTCGCAGAGAAGGGCATTTGGATTAATCAAATGAATTATCTCAAAACGATGCTATCAGACAATGCATTTGATAATATTAGCCATGAACACTTGGAATACTATTCTCTTTCTTCTCTTCAATTTCTTTTGGCTCGTCATGACCTTGAGGTTTTTGATGTTGAGCTTAATAGTTTAAATGGTGGAAGTATCAGGGCGTATATCGCACATACTGGGGATTATCCTATTGATGAAGAAGTTCATAGGTTGAATGATTCCGAAAAAATTTTAAAAACCTTTGGCCCATATCAGGAGTTCGTTGATCGCATTATAGAACTCAAAAAAACAATTTTTGATTATATTTGCTCCGAGCACAAGGCTGGGAAGAAAATATACGTGTATGGTGCATCAACGCGCGGTAATACATTGCTTCAATATTTTGGTTTAGATAGTACCATGCTTACCTCAGCCGCTGAGCGTAATCCAGTTAAATGGAACAAGCGAATGGCCGGAACAAATATTCCTATTATTTCTGAGGATGAGGCACGTAACGCAAAACCTGACTATTTTTTGGTTTTACCGTGGGCTTTCATTAAAGAATTTGTTGCGAGAGAAAAGGAATATTTACTTGGTGGAGGACGTTTCATCGTTCCACTTCCTAAGTTTCGTGTTTTGTCAATTGATAATATTTAGTCCAAAGTTAAATTAATAAAACGAGGCAAAAATGTTTGGATTCTATCGCATAGCAGCAGCGGTTCCTGAGATGAGAGTTGCAGATGTTGAATATAATAGTGATGCGATAGTTTCATTGGTAAAGGAAGCCGATGAGAAAAATGTCGCGCTTACGGTATTTCCTGAATTATCGATAACCGGTTACACGTGCGCCGATCTATTTCACCAGTCCGTACTTATTGATGGAGCCCGCGCATCGATAAGGGCGATTGCTGAAGCGACAAAAGACACGGCTGTTGTATTTGTTGTCGGAGCCCCGGTTTACTACAGGAACAAGCTGTATAACTGCGGGATCGTGATCCAGTCTGGCCGTATTCTCGGTGTCGTGCCCAAAGTATTTAATCCGAATTATCGTGAGTTTTATGAGAAGCGCTGGTTTGCATCGGCTGCAGGATTGGCAAACGGCTCGGTAAAGATCAATAAACAAATGGCCCTGTTTGGAAAGAGTTTGGTTTTTGAATACGATCGTTATTTCTCGTTTTCGGTTGAGCTTTGTGAAGATCTGTGGACTGTTATTCCTCCAAGTTCATATCATACGATTGCCGGCGTTACTGTCTGTGTCAATCTATCTGCAAGCAATGAGCTGGTGTCAAAATCAGAGTACCGCCGCTCGTTGATCAGTCAGCAAAGCGCGCGGTGTATTGGCGCATATGCCTATGCGTCATCAGGGGTAAATGAATCGACGACTGATATGGTTTTTGGCGGGCACGCATTGATTGCGGAAAATGGTAGCATTCACGCCGAGAATGAGTGTTTTGAAGAAGGATCGAGCCTGGTTTATTCTGATATAGACTGTGAGCGCTTAGTTTATACACGCATGAGCGAGAGTTCGTTTTTGGATTTGGATCTCCCGACTGGCTGGGTGTACGACAGAGTTAAAATCAATACCATCAACATAATTGATTCTCTTAAACGGGATGTTGATAAACACCCGTTTGTTCCATCAAATCTTGATGAGCGAAAAAAACGTTGTGTTGAAATTTTTCACATCCAGTCAGCTGGATTAGCTAAACGTTTTAAGCATACTGGATCAAAAAAAGCGGTTATCGGAATCTCCGGGGGATTAGATTCCACATTAGCATTATTGGTTATTGCTGAAACATTTCGAAAACTTGGTAAAGATTTAAAAGATATTATTGCGGTTACAATGCCCGGATTCGGTACGACGGACCGTACCTATAATAATGCGTGTGAAATGTGTCGTTTGATTAATGCAGATTTGCGAGAGATCAGTATCAAGGATGCCTGTCTGCAGCATTTCAAAGATATTGGGCACAATCCGGATGATCACTCAACAACCTATGAAAATGTACAGGCGCGTGAGCGTACACAACTGCTAATGGATATTGCGAATAAGGAATTGGGATTGGTAATTGGAACCGGTGACCTGTCTGAAATAGCACTTGGTTGGTCGACGTACAATGGTGATCATATGTCGATGTACGCCGTGAACTGCAGCGTTCCAAAGACCCTGGTTCGCTACTTGATCCAGTGGGTTGCGGATAACTCTGACGACGAATTGAAGCACACGCTGGAAGATATTATTAATACGCCGATCAGCCCTGAATTAGTGTCAAATAAGAAGGATGCAAAAATAAATCAAGTTACCGAAGACATTATTGGTCCGTATGAACTGCATGATTTCTTCCTGTACCACATTGTAAAATATGGCGCTGCTCCTGATAAAGTAGCCTTTCTAACTGAAAAAGCCTTTGATGGTAAATATGATACGGCGACAATCACAAAATGGCTCGCTCTATTTCTACGCCGTTTTTTTGAACAGCAATTCAAGCGAAGTTGCATTCCGGATGGTCCGAAAGTCGGGACGATCAGTTTGTCTCCGCGTGGCGACTGGCGCATGCCTTCAGATGCAGTTGTACAGGCATGGCTCGATAAATTAGAGCATGAAAGTTGATGCTATAATTATTCTGCGAACCTTTTGAAAAACAATATATTATGAATGAAAAGACTAATATCCCGCAATCTTTAGTAGAGTTAGTATTTTAGAAATATAAAACATATATAATAATATGATTACTTTATTAGTTCCCACAATGAATCGGCCAGATTTTGTCGTAAGATTATTGAGGTACTACGATAGTCTAAATTTCAAGCATTCCATTCTTATAGGTGACTCAAGCAACCATGAGGAATTTGAGAAAACTAATCATGTAGTGGACGAATTAAATGGAAGACTAAATGTGGAACATTTTTATTATCCTGATCTAACTAATTATGCTGTTTCATACAAATTAATACAGAAAGTAACCACACCCTATTCAGCTTTTCTGCCAGATGATGATTTTTTAGTACCTAACTCTATCGAAAAACTTATATCATTTATGGAAAAGCATCCTGATTATAGTTGTGCATGGGGAAAAACTACGATTTTTAGTCTAAAAGATCAGGGGGTACATGGTCAAATAAGCGCTATGGGACCAAATAACGAAGCAACGGATTATTCTATCGAAAACAATTTAGCAAAAGAAAGGCTTTTAGAACATATAAGTAAATATACATCAGTATTTATTGGGGTTTGCAGAACACAAATGTTCAAAATAGCATTGAGAAATTCTTTAAAGATGAATGAGACTGGTAATAAGTCGAACAACACTTGGTGGACAGCTCAAGCATTCGGTGAATTATCAACTTCTTTCTCTTTAGTTGCTCAAGGGAAAGTAAAATCGATTAATTGTTTGTATTGGGTAAGGCAGTCACATGATCAAAGATATTTGTTTAATGATACTTTTGATTGGATCACAAGTTCGAACTGGCTGTCATGTTATAATTTGATGGCTCAACAAATTGTCGAAGATGTAATGATGGAAGACCATCTGAATAAGGAAGAAACTTATGAGGTAGTGAAGCAAGCTTTCTGGGCTTATCTTTCTGGAGGGATAGAAAAAAAATATAAAGCAAAGTACTTTAGGAAAAATTCTTCATTCTGGGGTTCAATCACAAAAAGGGTAAAAATGGTACCTGGTGCCGTTCATTTGGTAAGAAATGTTCGAGCCCAACTTAATAATTGTGAACTTTTGCTGTCTGCACTTCTCAGTCCTTCATCGCCTTACCACAAAGATTTCATGCCTGTGTATGCAGCAATAACTAAACAACCAGTTAAAACACAATAAAATGAAAAATAAAATATTAGTAACCGGCGGCGCAGGATATATAGGCTCAACTCTGGTGCCGATTCTTCTGAAACAAGGGTACAAAGTTACCGTTCTTGACAGCTTAATTTTCAATCAGTCAACTCTCTTGGATTGCTGTGCAGACTCAAACTTTGAATTCGTCCAGGGTGATATATGTGATCACGAACTAGTGAATAACTTGCTTCCTAAATTTGATATCGTGATTCCGCTTGCTGCTATTGTAGGCGCACCGGCCTGCAGGCGCAATCCTTCACTCACCCGGCTGGTTAACTACGATGCCCATATGAACATCGTGAATAATGTATCGGCTGAGCAAAAAGTACTTTTCCCAACTACCAATAGCGGTTATGGCATTGGGGAAAA
>Ga0187827_10006636_pt1 | contig 13157 bp, 10 predicted proteins | sample ETNtaG_39_FD_167969 | JGI IMG/M metagenome (GOLD analysis project Ga0187827, IMG submission 167969) | Marine microbial and viral communities from oxygen minimum zone, Eastern Pacific Ocean - ETNP2014_SV_150_PacBio MetaG (Illumina Assembly) | ecosystem: Environmental > Aquatic > Marine > Hypoxic... | reverse complement strand
GCCACATTGTATATAGAACCGAAGGCGTTGCTTGATGCAGAGTATAGTCAGGATGGGATCGTCAACTCGGTCTCAGAGTTTGGAGTTGGCTCCATTGAGGTGACGCTGGAGGAAACGACCACCTTCACGTTGAAGGCGGTGCGCGGAGCCGAGACAGTGGAGGTTTTGGAGACTGTCGAGGTCATTTCCGGCGTGGTTGACGGATGGACACTGATCGATAATTTCGAGTCTCGTGATGCGGCCAACATGGAGGGGGCAGTTATGGACGTCAACGATACGTCGATTGGAGGCATTTTGCGTGCCTCGGCGTCGCACTGGGTGACCGGTTTGATTGACGATGTAGCCATCTGGAAACGAGCGCTCAGTGACGAAGAGATTTCTGCAGTGCAAGATGCCGGTTTGGAGAACAGATCGGAAAGTTTAAGCGCTGATATGATTGCCTATTGGCCATTGGACGAAATAAAGGGTGAATTGACCCCTGACGTGATCAATGGCTACGACTTGGAATTGACCAACCTGACCGCCGATGACCTGGTGGAGGGGCAGATTGGCAATGCCTTTTCGTTCTCCAACGAGTATAATACGCTGCTGAGCCGGGTACATGATGCGGCCGATGAGTTGCCGGCCAACAAACATAATTCGTTCACCATTTCAATGTGGTCACAAGTGGACGGGAACGGGCAGAATGATTTGAGGATCTTTTCGGAGGGTAACACGGCCAACAACACTCCGCTGTTCAACATCGGGACCGACAACGGCGGGGCCAGCGGAGCGGTTGACCTCTACATCCGGCAGGGCGGCTGGCCGACGGTTGGCCACATCTATTCCACCGCCGAGCCTTATGATGGGGAATGGCACCATGTGGTGTTTGTTCAGGAGAATGGTCGGCGCCGTTTGTATGTGGATGGGGAACTGGATGACCTGGAGATTCCAGCGAAACCGGCAGCGACGTTTAATGCCAGTGACAGTATCAATGGCCAGGGCGGTTGGCAGAACCCAGAGGGCTCCGCGATCGTACTCGATGTGGAAGGCAACCAGGCACTCGGCTTTACCGGGGCGAACGACTTGAATGCGTTGCAATTGCGCTCCCTGCAAATTCCTGAAGGCGAAAAGGCGACCGTGTTCCTTCGATTGGCCACGCTGGATGATGACGCAGTGGACGGGCAGGTGAATGTGCTTTTTGGCCTCACCGAAAAACCGATACGCTTTGTTGGTGATTTCAACAACGACGCGGGACCCATTGTAAGGCTAACCAAGGAGCCGGGCTTTGGCCCGATCACTTTAAACGCACGCAATGGGGTGGGCAATGAATACACGGTCGGCGATAGCGTTCTGGATTTTGGAGGCGTTTACAACATCTGGATCGATGTGGAAAACAAGTCCAACGATGACGGCGATGTTTATTCGGTGTACATCGCCGAGGAAGGCCAGGCCGAGCGTACGGTGGTCTTTGAGAACTTTGTCAGCGACCGCAACCCTGCCGGCACGGTCGACCTGGGCAGGCCCAAGCCCGATCTGATGTCATTGCTGGTCATGAGTTCAGGTCTGAACGCCGGTTTGGGCAACCTGCTGTTTGATGACCTTTACGTCAGCATTGGTAAATTCCTGGACACGGTGCCGGTGGCATCCGCTTTTGTCGGTGCCGCAGGTCCGGAGATAGTGATTCATTCCAGCCGTGTTTCCGGTGACGGAGCAGGATTCAGCTTCGATTGGAATTCCACCGTGGGAAGTATTTATCAGGTGGAGAGGCGTGGCACCCTGAGCACGCCATGGCAGATTATTGCCGATACCTATCCCGCGGGCGGCGCTACATCCGACAACACCTCGTTCACCGATACTGACCTCAGCAGTTCAGCGATATATCGTGTGGCCCAGCTTGAGACTCCGCCTCTGTTCTTCGATGATTTCGAGTCGGGAGCACCGGGTTGGTCCGCTTCCGACCTGGGCGAGAGCGGCACTGAGTGGGAGCTTGGCAAGCCAACCAACGGTCCGGGTGAGGCCCACAGTCCGACTCGTGCCTATGGGACCGGCTTGGCCAAGGACTACGACGACTATACGGACGTTTATCTGGTCTCCCCGGTTATTGACCTGACCGGCCTGGACAACGCACGCCTTGAATTCTGGAGTTACCGTGACTGCGAACCGGCGTTTGAGGGTGAGTTGTACGATTGGTGCCAGGTGATGATCCTGAATGAGGATGGGGAATATCTGGTCGATGATCCCATCTGGATCCGTGGCGGGGAGGCCAAGCAGTGGCGTCTCGAGAAGGCAAGGATTCCGGCTCAAGCGCTTGGCCAAAAGATCAGGCTGGAGTTCAACTTCGCAAGCGACGGCGGGCAGGACATCGGTCCGCAGGCCGGCTGGTTCATCGACGACGTGGCCATCACCATCAACTAGGCCGGATTCGGTTTGCCGGAATGTTTTTTGTCGCAACCGTCCGGTATCGGGCGGTTGCTTTTTTTGCATTGGGTGCAATATTTAGTTTTGTCATGCGCAGGGGATTCACCTTGATTGAACTTTTGGTGGTGATTGCCATCATTGCAATCCTGGCATCGCTGCTGTTGCCGGCGCTCTCCTTGGCCAAGCGCAAGGCGTGGATCACCACCTGCATGAACAACCTCAAGCAGATGGGACTGGGTTCCCAGATGTATGCGGACGATGACAGTTTGGGCAGGCTCACCGGTTGCGAGAGCCCCGGGGACGACAACTTGAACTGGCTCTATCCGGAGTTTATTCCCGACAAGGGTCTTTTCATTTGTCCATCCACCCAGAACTACATTCGAGCGGAAGATAAACACAACAAATATTCCCGGGATTTTATCCCCAAGAGTAATTCCCGCTATCTGGGAAAGAGGGAGGTGAAGGATCTGCGGGTGATGGCTGCCACTAAGGGGCACAGTCCGGGGCACAGCTACGAGCCATGGGGGTTCATGGGCGGGGATAACAGCGTAACCACCACCATGCGCGCCTGGAACGGCCGCACCTGGAAGGCACCCACTGTCTTAAAGACCCTTTCCTCCGTTCAGTCTTATGTTTACAAGACTCCGTCCTTCGGCAAAAAGGGAACCAAGGCGAACCCGAGCATTGTGTGGCTCATTCGTCAGGCGGATTACGGTGGTTCGGGGGCGATCAATAACTATCCCGACAAGACTGATCCGCACGGTGCTGACGGGGAACCGATTCTTTTTGCGGACGGCCACACCGAGTTTGTCAAGGTGGCCAACTACATCCGGGGTCGGGATTTTTCCCAGGACTGGAACCACGGACAGTGAGTCCGGTGGTCGCCGGGTGGGATATCTTACGACAGGCCAAGCCACTTGTCCCAGGGGATGCGGGAGAGGATGAGTAGCAGGGCGATGGCGTACAGGATGAAGTTTGTCTTATGGGCCGCGTTGGCGTCAGTTCGTTTTGTCTTGATGCGGGCCACTGTGATCAGCACGACGGCGATCAGCATGACCAGCGGATGCTCAAGGGCGAAAAGGCGGAGGGTGGGCTCTGTCATGACAAGGCCGAAGTCATCGAACGCCTGTTGAGTCATGGGGCTTACGAAATATGAGATTAGGCCGAGCATGAACTGTGTGTGTGTAGCCAGGATGACGAGGAAACCCGTTTTGTTGTCCTGTGCCGTGAAGTTAAGGCCTTTTCGCCATGCCCAGAATGACCGGGAAAGGACGCCGGCCACGAGGAGTAAAACAAGGTAGGCAAGGTAGTGGTGCAGGTCGAGTATTGTTTGATCCATATTAGTTGCTTGGGTGCCGACTGTTCGCCCGGTGGCGGGCATTTAGGTGACTGAACGGGGGGAGGTCAACTCAATCGTGCCTTCGCGCCGGGGACGGGTGATTCGGCGAAAGAAACTCGGCGGCCATGTTTTCCAGAGTATCCAGCCAAAATGGGTGTTCATTCAAGCAGGGGATTAGGTCGAGGCTTTCTCCCCCGGCATGAAGAAAGATTTCCTTTCCTCTCATGCCAATTTCCTCAAGGGTTTCTAGGCAGTCACTGACAAACGCAGGGCAGATGACGAGCATGCGCTTGATTCCCCGCTTGGCCAAGCGCTCGAACTCGACGTCCATGTACGGTTTCAACCATGGGTCGCGGCCAAGCCGGGACTGGAATGCCACCGACTGTTTTTCCGGCGGGACGCCGGCCACGCGAACAAAGGCCTCGACGGTCTTGAGGCATTGGGCACGATAGCAGGTGCGGTGCGACGGGTGCTCGCCCGAGCAGCAGTTCTCGGTTGTGAGACAGTGGTTGCTGCTCGGATCGGTTTTTTTCAGTTGCCGCTCCGGCAGACCGTGGAAACTGAACAGCAGGTGGTCATAACCACGGTCCATTTGTTGGCGGGCACTCGCCACCAGGGCCTCGATGTAATCCGCGCGATCATAGTACGGCGGTTGAATGACCAGGTTCACTTGCGGCGCTTTTTTGTGCAGAATCGTCCTGGTCTTTGCCACTGCAGTCTCATAGCTGGACATGGCGTAGTGCGGAAATAACGGAATCAGGAGGACTTCATTCACGGAGTGTTTGAGCAGGTTGTCGATGCCTTTCTCGATCCGCGGGTTTTGGTAGCGCATCGCCAGTTCAACCGGAACGTCCAGCCGGGCTTGAAGTTTCTCACGCACTTTTTCGCTGATAACGACAAGCGGGCTGCCTTCCGGCAGCCATATTTTCCGGTACGCTTCAGCCGAGGCTTTCGGGCGGACGGGCAGGATCAGGAAGTGAACCAAAAAAAACCGGGCCAGGTAGGAAACGTCAAGCACCTTGCCATCCATCAGAAACTCGCGCAGAAAACGACGCACATCCCCCACTGCGGGCGAGTCCGGCGATCCCAGGTTCACAAGTAACACTCCTTTGTTTGCAATCATGTCAGCCGTTTTTTTTCAGATAATGGCCGATTCTCCTGGCGGCTTCGTGACCCGAGACGATGGAGTCGCCCAGTGAAACTCCGTCGCGGCAATGCCCCGCAAAGAACAGGCCGTTGTCCTGTCCCTCCAGTTCATTCATGAACGACTTGAAGCGGCCGTAACCCACGTCATATTGCGGGATGGCTCGTTGATACACGCAGACATGCCGAAAGGTGGGTTTGCCCGTCACACCGAGCACGGCCTTCAAGTCTTCCAGCACATGCTCACAGATTTCGTCCGGTGTTTTTTTGACAAGATGTGGGGCACGCAGGCCGCCCACGTAACTCGTCAGCAGAACTTGGCCAAGCGGAGCGCGTCCCGGGAACAGGGAGGAGGAAAAGATTGTGCCCAGCGAGTGCAGTTTTTCCATCTCGGGATTCAGGGCGCCAAAGCCATCGAGCGGATGTTCCACGTCCTGCCGGTGAAAGCCCAACACGACGCTGGCCACGGGTGCGTAGTGGATGTCGCCAAGCATTGCCAGGCTGACCGGTTCCGACTCGCAGGTGAGTTGCAGTTCCGCCATCCGAAAAGCCGGCAACGCGAGCAGCACCCCGGAGTATTCCCCGGCTTGACCAAGCGACCATGAGTCGTTTTGTCGGGTGATTTCACTGATCGCCTGGCCGGTGTGAATCTGTTCCTTCAGCCGTTGGCCAAGCGCATCGGTCAAGGTTCCCAGCCCTTGGTCGAATGAAAACTTGGGCGCATTTTTTTTGGAGACACCCCCTTCGCGTTTTCGCGCACGGGCCCCGAGGATTTGGCCCAGGATCAGGGATCCGTAGCGCTGCTCCAGTGCGTGCAGCTTGGGGAACGCCTCGCGCACCGACAAAGTTTCCGGAGCCCCTGCATACACGCCGGCGACAAACGGGTTGATGGCATAATCCAGAAACTCCCTCCCGATGCGCCGCCGGACAAACTTGGCCAGGCTTTCTTCCTCGTCAGCGGGCGCGCGCCGGATGAACGGTTCGGCCATCAATCGCGCCTTGGCCCGGCAGGAGAAGAGCGGGGTGGCCAGAAAACTAAGCGGCGAGCCGGGGAGTCTGACCGGGCGCTTGTTGCGGACGATGTACCGGTTTTCGGCCTCGTCACTCGAGTAAATGCGGCGGCTCTCCAGGCCGAGATCCGCAATCATCTCGCCGATGAGTGGAGAGGTTTCAAGGATGGTGTTCGGGCCACACTCGGCCAGGTATTCGCCATCCCGCACGGTCTGGATGACGCCGCCGACACGGTTTGCCGCCTCGAAAAGGGTGGCAGGTATTCCCCGCTGTTGCAGCCTGAATGCAGCCGTCAGGCCCGTGATGCCGCCGCCTATGATCGCAACCGGTTTCAAATGGTTCTCGAGTAACGGGTGTTGCTGCTGGTTTCAATCTCCGGGTCAAATCTCATGGCGATGTTTCGAATGAACAATCGCCCGGCATCCGTCACGGTCAGCCCGGATTCGTCGAGGCGCACCAGGCCGTCGTCCACCATGTCCTGCAGTCCCTCAATGACGGCGGCGAACTCCTCGCGGAAGGAGATCTCGAGACCCTCCGACAGGTCGTCATATTGCAGGCTTAAGTCGCACATCAGTTTGGTGATCACGGTTCGGTATTTTTTCTCCTCATCGGACACGATGCATGCCTTTGCGATCGGCGCCACGCCGTCGTCCACGGCTCGGTAATACTCCTTTAACTCCTTTATGTTCTGCCAGTAGGCGTCTGGGATTTGTGAGACGGAGGACATTCCGAAAGCGTGGATATCCGCGCCGCCAAAGGTGCTGTACCCCTGGAAATTGCGCTGGAGGTTTTTTTGGCCCTGGGCGACTGCCAGTTCATCGTTGGGGCGCGCGAAGTGGTCCATGCCGATGTACACATAACCTTCGGCAGTCAGTTTTTCGATGATAAGCTTCAGCAGGTTGAGCTTGGTTTCCGGCGTCGGGAGGTTGTCCCGCTCGAGGATTTTTTGCGCCGGCTTGATCCACGGCACGTGGGCGTAGCTGAACACCGCCAGCCGGTTTGGCGACAGCCCGATGATTTCGTCTAGCGTCTGTTCGAAGGAGGATTCGGTCTGGAACGGCAATCCGTAGATCAGGTCGATGTTGATGGATTTGAACCCGGTCTCCCGCAACCACTCCACACTGGCGCGTGTGATTTCCATCGGTTGAATCCTGTGCACCGCCTTTTGAACCTTGGGATTATTGTCCTGCACGCCTATTGAGGCCCGGTTGAATCCGGCATCCCACAGGGCGGTGACGTGCTCCCTTGTCAACCCACACGGGTTCACTTCGACGCCCGCCTCGCAATCGGGCGTTTCCCCGAAATGCCCGTGAAGGATCGATCCCAATCGCTTGATCTCGTCGGGTTGGAGAAAGGTTGGGGTACCGCCGCCAAGGTGCATCTGGACGATTTTTCGATGACCCATGTCGCCTTTGCGAAATAACGCCATCTCCTTGTCCAAGTAATCCAGATAACCGGTTCCCGCCTCTTGCTGAGTGGTGATGACCGTGGTGCAGCCACAAAACCAGCAGAGCGATTCACAGAACGGAATGTGGCAGTAGAGTGACAGGTCCTTTTCCGACTTCTTGTTGGCACGGATCAGTTCGCGAAGCCGCTCTTTGTCGTACTCCCCGGTGAACCGGGTAGCGGGAGGGTAGGAGGTGTACCGGGGGCCCGGCACATCGTATTTGCGGACAAGATTCAGATCGACGGACAGTTCGCTCACTGGAAATTCCTCACGGTGGTGACGACGGCTTCGATGGATTCCAGTTTGGCATCCATGGTGACGCCGTGGCCCAGGTTGAAAATATACCGGTGAAACCCGCGCATGGTTTCTAGGATGCGCTTGGTTTCGCTTGCGGCGATCTCGGGGGTTGCCGTGAGTACGGCGGGATCCAGGTTCCCCTGAAGTCCCATCCGGTCGGGGATGCGATTCCGGATGTCCCCAAGGTCGACCGTCCAGTCCAGGCTCAAAAACTGGGCCTTCGTTTGGACGAGGTTCTCAAGCGAGCCAAGCGTTCCCCTCGAAAAAACGATTACAGGTGCCTTGCCGGCCAGGCGGGCAACGATCTCACCGATCCATTTTCCGGAGGCGGCCTGGTAATGTGATGGCGGCAGGCATCCTCCCATCGAGTCGAAAATCTGCACCGCGTCAGCTCCCGACTCGATCTGCAGTTCCAAATAGTCGGCCACGGCGCCGGTCAGTTTTTCCATCAGCGTTTCAAACAAGCCGGGATCCTCATGGTACAGCCGCCGGGCCAGCATGGTGTCGTTTGAATTCCCGCCGATCATGTAGTTGGCCAGGGTCCACGGCGAACCGGCGAATCCCAGCAACGCCTGCCTGCCGGCCAGTTCCCGCTTGATTTGCAGCAGCGCCTGGCGGGAGTAGTCCAGCCGATCCCGCAGCCCGGCTGGTTCCAGCCGTTCGATGTCCTGTCGGTTGCCAATGGTGAACTCCATCCGGATCCCGTTGCCGTCGGTGAAACTGTACGGTTGGCCAAGCGCTTCCGGCACGACGAGGATGTCGCTGAACAGGATCGCGGCATCCAGCGGGAACCGGCGGAGGGGCTGCAGCGTCACCTCGGTGGCCAGGTCGGGTGACTTGACCAACTCGAGAAACGTGTGTTTTTCCTTGAGTTTCCGGTATTCCGGCAGGGAACGGCCTGCCTGCCGCATGAGCCAGACGGGGGGGCGTGTGACGGCGTTTCCGCTGCATGCGTCCAGGAAAAGTTCCCGGCTATTGATTGTATTGTGAGTCACAGACGTGAGGAGCGAAAAGCAGAACCGCTCCCGCGCAAATTATCAGGAGAACCCCTCCGGCTCAATTGAACATTGCGCAACGCTCCCCTGCTTGGCCAAGCGCGGATTCGCTCAACAGGATGAACCCGGGCGGAACTCGCTCAACCCCCAGGCCCCTTGGCCAGATTGGCGCCCTGCGTGGCGCCGTGGCGGGTGCGCTGGTCATAGCTCCGGTCCATCTTGCGGTATTGCTTGAGCAGGGTGCGGGTGTTTTTCTGGATATCGCTTTTCAGTTTGTCCAAGGAGGAGGAGGCGCCGCAGACGCCCAGGTATTTGTCAATTGCATGGGCTGCCCGGAGCGCGATCCTGACATGCCCCTCCTCATGCCGCAACAGGTTGGCTCGATAAATCCGCCACTGCGTCCGCAGCACACCCGGGGCATTCTGGAAATCGGTCCAGCGCGGCGTTGACACCTTGATGTCCAGCAGGACGGTACGGTTGACAACAATCCAGACCTTGCCGCGCCGTTTGAGTTGATAGTCCCACGTGAGCGACCACTCGGTGATCCCGTCGTACTGCTTGCCATCTTCGCTGTTGACCGGGCCGTTGCGGTCGATCATTTGCCGGAGCTCCTGCACGGAGGAACCGGTGACCGGATACGACTCATCCCGGCGCTTCACCGTTGGCGATGCCGAGGCGTGCGTCGTCGCAAGCAAACACATCAAGATGGCAAATCGAAGTGAAATCACCGCAGCCGGTTCTACCCGCCGGGCGGCATCCCGGCAAGCCGCTTGGTGCGGGGCGAGACCGGCCCGGCCAAGGGAGCAAACCGGGAACGCAATCAGGGAGTCGGAAGATGGTGCGCAGTACTGGACTTGAACCAGTGACCCCTACCGTGTCGAGGTAGTGCTCTACCAACTGAGCTAACCGCGCATCCGCAATGACTTAGGTTAAAAAATAAGACACTACATTTTGGCTCGCTAACCAGTCGCTAACCAAAATTTACCGAGCTTGAACCAATCTCAATCTCGGAGAGAGGAATCTGTAACAAAATTTGGATGAATTTTGAAGCTCCTACGGCAGATAATTTAGTGGCGGGGGGGGCTTCCAACTCCATGCGCTCAATTCATCAATAATGGATTTGGGCTTGGAGAATTTTTGGGCAAAAGGGCGGGTTGAACGGATAAACGCCTTTTGCAATGCGTTTTCGCATTGACATTAGTTGTCGTTTATTAATAAGCTCGTCTTTTGCCACTATTATTTTATGAAAAAAATATTAACTACCATCGGTGCAGCTGTATTTCTACTGGGATGTTCAACATTACCCCAAGAGCAAAATAATCCGAACGAAACGAAAAAAGTTGAGGGAGTTTGGATTATTAACAACGCAGATAGCCCGAAGCATTTTAGCAATGGCTATTATAAAGTTATCTGCGCAGATCAACATAGGGTTTTAGGAATAAAAGAAGGGATATTACAGAGTATTCACGGTGGTTACGTTTCTTTCGATGGTCAAGTTATGGTTGAAAAACCTCGCTTTCAAAAAACCGGGAAAGGTTTCTTGGGAAAAACTTTTAAATTCAATGTAAAACCAGATGGTTCATCTTTTTTGCAAACGGGGATAAAGGGCTCTGGGTCTTTTGAAAATCTAAAACAGCAATGGGTAAAGGTTGGAAGTGCAAACCACAACATTGAGGGCGTGTGGATGAAGAAGCTGAACAACAGTCGAGTCATGATTAAAATGATAGTGGACAACTTTTGGAATTGGATCGTAGTTGATCCTAAAACAAATAATGTCACATCGGCTTTAGGCGGTTCATATGATTATGACGGAAAAAATTACGTTGAAACATCTCATTTCAAATTCGGTGAGGCCGAAAACTGGGAGCTAGGTCGAAAATGGCGGGTAGTTGCCGAGCTAAAGGATGGGAATTTACTTTTTCACGGGAAGAATGACGGAGGAACTGATTTCACCGAAAACTGGGTAAAGTATGACGCAACTTCAATTTTATCGCAGAAACTAGATTCACCTATAAGCCAAGATCAAAAAAAACAGTCAGCAGATGACTCATTTGAGCGGCGGCTAAAGCTCGCCAACAAGCCTTTTTCTCATTCGCTATTAACCTACATCAAAGTAAACCAAGGCATGGAAGAAGAGTTTATAAATTTAAGCCAAGAGTGGTTGAAAGGATATGAGAAGATGGCAATACAAGGTATAATACTAGATGCTGGTTTGGGTAAGGCTAGGGAAAACAGTCTAGGATTAGATTATCAGTTTTGGATAACAACACACACATCTGCTGACTTGGACACAATTTTCAATGAGGAGGTCATCCAGTCTTTTTTCGATTCTGGCAAGTATGAGGAGCTAAAGAGAAAATCAGCTAAGGTATTTGTTATTACTGGTCGTCAGTTGAATAAACTAGAAGATTGGACGATTGCAAAAGATTGGAACGTAGATTGGGAGACTCCGGGTGACGATAGCCGCGAATTGATCTGGGCGCAGAACTTCATGACGCCAAACTCTGGTCGTGAGGAGGACTATTTAACCAGTGAAAAAGTTCATATTCAACCCAGACATCAAGCCCGTGCTTACGGTGACCCGCGATTCCTTGCTTGGAATCTTTCGAAGACAGTTATGGGTTCTGGGGATTACCATAAGGCTCCATACATGACATTAGACTTCTTTAATCCAAAAGCAAAGTCCTTGAGCAATGAGGAAAGAAGCAAATTAATGGCTGGCTTAGAACCTGTTCCAGATAATATGGTTCCAAATGCTCAGTTGCGTAAAATGGAAAGGGTAATGTTTGAGGAAGTTGTTTCCATCAAGTGGAGCGAAGCTTGGCTTGTTAAAGAGTGGCAATCACTTACTGGAAAGTGGAGGCACGACTACGCTGACGGCGGATACAGGACCAAGACAGTTTCTCTTAGTAAGGTGGTTTTTGAAAACTTTAATGCAGAAGGAACAAGAACACATCGATCTGAAGATCCAATGCGTCTTTTCAAGGCTAATGGAATTAGTTTCTTTACAGAAATAAAAGAACAAGGCGAATACACTGCACCGTACATTATCAAGGATGGTAAGTGGTATGAGCAAAGCCGTGGCATCTACTCTGGTAATAACTGGAATCCTGCAAGGTTCTTCATTTATAAAAAAGTAGATTAAAAATCTTAGAACAAAATAAGCCATAATAATTTATTAAACTATCATGAAAAATACATTTCTTATGATTGGGGTTTCTCTTTTAGCAGTTGTCAATGTCATCGCTGAAACAGAAGTTGAAAAGAAAGTTAAGCAACTCATTCTTGATAACAATGCTTATGCTTTAAAGAATCTAGAGTTTAAGGCTAAAATGCTTAGCAAAGAAGGTGCGCTCGAATTTTGGTCTAGTGGTGGATTGTTACAATCAGCACAACAGAATGATAAAGTGCGTAAGTTTGAAACTTTTAACACGCACCCAAAGCATATCAAAATTATCGAAATCAATGCGACTACTGCCGTCGCCATGTATTACGTCGAAGGAAATGTCCAGCAGAAAGGAAGTGAAAATAATTCTAATTATTTGACGCGAGTTATGCAGGTATATGTGAAAGAAGAAGGTGGTTGGAAAATCAGGGCAGCCCATTGGTCTCCATTAACAGGCGGGAAAGGCACGACCGAAACCGCTATAAAGCAGTAAATTTGCACAAACATACTAGCAGTCACTCCCTAATATCCATATATAGAACACGCAAAATGAAAAAACTTATTTTATCTCTAATGTTGGGATTGGGTTTGGTATCACAAATCCATGATTTAACAGCCGAAGACTCCAAACCTTTGGATTATAAGTATTTGGTGTTAAATGAAACTGTTATAGAAGATTTGGCTGCATTCAAGGCACTTCATTCAGGGTGGCAATCATGGCTTAAAAATAATAATATTAATTTAAAAGAATATTCTGTTTGGACAGATAGCCAAGGCCAAGGCTACACGGCGCAATTGTTTAAGAGCCTAGCCGAGGTTGAGGAAAACTATAATAACTCACGTGCAGCGGTGGCTAAATACAGATCCGAGCATGACGAATTACAAAATCTCTGGATCAAGATGTCTGCTAGTGGGAAATCAAGTGTTTGGAAAATTGTTGATGAACTATCAACTCAACCGCTTAAAGAAGACACAACTAAGAAATACGAGTTTAGAGTTAACAGGCTAATTCAAGTGAAAAAGGGCGGGGTTGAGGACTTCATAACGGCTCAGAAGGAAGGCAGAGCAATTGACAAAGAAGTTGGGGTTAACTATGACGAGCGCATTTATGAAAATGTCTTCGGCCATGATTCCCCGAGTTATCTGATGACTACGGGATCGAGCGATGTTTATAGCTATTACTCGGAATGGAAAGAACGTAAGGACAAGAGAAAGAATTCGCCGAAATTTGCTGAATTGTTGGGCAAATATAATCAGCCAATCCGAAGGACAGAAATCCGACATTTAACCTTTGAAAAAGAATTGCATTATAAACCATAATTTTTATTGATTTTTAATAAAAAGAAATAAACTGTAATA